>CAEZYY010000018.1_pt1 | contig 45201 bp, 35 predicted proteins | sample 7265861 | NCBI WGS metagenome assembly CAEZYY01 (sample SAMEA6813946, study PRJEB35770) | freshwater metagenome | biome: Freshwater; feature: Freshwater reservoir; material: water | place: Czech Republic | collected 2016-08-15 | depth 30m m | reverse complement strand
CTTCGCTGACGGGGGGCCGGACCGAAAGGTCCGGCCCCCCGTTCGTTTTGTTCCTGCGCTCCGCGTGCGCGGGGTGCACCGTGTGAGGACGTGTCAGCGCACGAGTTCGATACGGCGGCCTTGATCGTCCCATTGAGGGTCCTGAGGAAGCCGGGTGATTGCTTTGCCGGCGATCCTGCGGGCTGTCCAGAGCAAGGCTGCTGCGTTGAGGAGATGACGGAGCGAACTACCTCGAGGTGGCTGGGCCATCGCAAGCGCACGCAGTCCCGGAAGGCGGTCCTGGAGCAGGGCCAACCGTTCCGCCGGGCCATCGCTCCAGAAACTTGAAGTGGACGCGGCTCGGTCGGCGTTGAGGAGCAGGATGCTGAGGTCGGGGTTCCCGGAAAATATCCGGCGCTGGTGATACGCCTGAACCTCGGTGTCAACCTCGCGGATCCACCGGAAGCGTCGGTAGGCGAGCGGGGTCAGCCATGGCTCGAGCGCCTGCGCCTTTGTCATATTGGGCGCGTACAGGGCATCCCGGCTCGGCACCCGTGGGATCGCGATGCGTTGGGGCCAGCCCAACAGGTCCCGGGCATCGTGGTCGCACGAGCGGTATCCCCCGAACGGTTTGTCCGGGAGGCCGATCGGTGCGTCGATCACGATGTAGAGGAACGACGGGCGATAGTCGATCACGTCGGCAAGCGACTCGAGGACAAAGGGCTCCTCGGGCACGATCGTGGCGGTGAAGAGTCGGGCCGGCTGGACCAACCATCCGCCCGGACACGGCACCACACCGGCGAGCGGTTTGTAGGGGAGCGGCGGAGGCATGTCGGGTCAGGGGCGCTCGGTCAGCGCCGGCCGCCGAGGGGCACCTGACCCGCCCGCGCGAACCGGGGGTCCTGGATCTCCTTCGGGTACTGGCTCAGGCTGATCGCCTCTTCATAGGTGATGAGCCCGGCGCTCAGCACCGCGTTGATCGAGGACTCGAGCGTCTGCATGCCCTCGGCGGCACAGGTGGCAATCACGTTGCGGATCTGGCGAGTCTTTCCCTCACGGATGAGGTTGCGCACGGCGTCGTTGGCGAGCAGCACCTCGTACGCGCCGACACGGCCCTTCCCGATCCGCTTGGCGAGCCGCTGGCTCACGACGCCCTGAAGCACCGAGGACAACTGCGTCTGGATCTGGTCCCGGCGCTCGGCCGGGTAGGAGTCAACGATGCGGTCGATGGCCTGGGCGGCATCGTTGGTGTGCAGCGTGGCGAAAACGAGGTGACCGGTCTCGGCGAGGGTGAGGGTGATCGAGATCGACTCGAGATCCCGCATTTCGCCGAGGAGGATGACATCCGGGTCCTCGCGCAGCGCCGCACGCAGCCCATCCTCGAAGGTGCGCACGTCGGTGCCAACCTCGCGCTGGCTGACAAGGGCAGTGCTGTGGCGGTGCACGTACTCCACCGGGTCCTCGATCGTCAGGATGTGACACGGACGGTTCTGGGCGATGCGGGAGATCAGAGCGGCTTGGGTCGTGGATTTACCCGAACCCGTCGGCCCCACGAACAGTACGAGACCGTACGGAAAGTTCATCACCCGCTGGACACCGGCCGGAACGCCCAATTCCTCGAGCGTGGGGATGTAGCTCTGGATGGCGCGAAAGACCGCAGAGGGGTAGCCGCGCTGGTGGAACGCGTTGACGCGAAAGCGCGAATCGTCGTCGAGCGCCACCGAGTAGTCCACCTGACGATCGTCGATGAACCTTGTCCAGAGCTCGTCGTTGAGCGAGGAGCGCAGCATCCGGTTCAGACGGTCTGCGTCCATCGGGGGTTCCCCCTCGATCGGTAGCAGCGTGCCGTCGATCCGGGCGGAGGGCGGAACCTCAACAGTGAGGTGGAGGTCCGAGCCGTGGTTGGCGATGAGGTAGTTGAGCAGCCGCTCCAATTCGGGGTCCAGTCGGTCCCCCGTTGGGGCCAATGACGGTTTGGGGGGTGTCCAGCTGTCGAGGGAACGATCCGGCTGTGGGGTGCCCGCGGCTGCCCGGTAGAGCAGCGAGAAGTCGTCCTCGGGCGCGTCGACAACAGGTCGGCCCGGCTGATGGGCGTGGGGTTGTCCGTCAGCGTTCATCAATACTCCTAGGCTGCATCGCAGTGTTCGTGACCTTGCTCGTAGTGCTCGGCGTTCTTTCCGGCTCGTATCTCGGCGTTGTTGCCGACCGTCTGCCCCGTGAGGAGCGCACCAGCACCGGCCGCTCCCATTGTGACGCATGCGGGGCGGCACTCCGGTGGTTCGAGCTCATCCCGATCCTGTCGTGGCTGGTGCAGCGGGGTCGCTGCCGTCGGTGCGGGGCGTCCATCACGTGGGCGCCGCTCCTCATGGAGATCCTGACGGGCACCCTGTTCGGGGCAATGGGGGCGCGGTTCGGTTTCCACCTCGAGACCGCTGCCTTCGTGGTGCTGGTGGGCGTGCTGATGCCGCTCGGCCTGATTGACCTGCGGACCAAGCGTCTTCCCCGTCAATTGATCTACGTGGCCGGCGCGCTCGGAGCGCCACTGCTCGTTGTTGCGGCGCTGATCGCGGACGAACCACAACGGATCTGGTGGGCGGCGGTCGGTGGCGGTGGGGCCCTTGCGTTCTTCCTCGCGCTCTATCTCGGTTGGAGCGGCGGTATGGGTGACGGCGATGTTCGTCTCGCCGGACTGCTCGGCATGTACCTCGGGTGGATCGGGCTCTCGCACGTGCCGATCGGTCTGTTCCTCGGCTTCCTGCTGGGCGCCGTCGTCGGGGTGGCGTTGATCGCCCGCAATGGCGGTGATCGCAAGACGGCCATCCCGTTCGGTCCGTTCATGGCGATGGGCGCCGTGGTCACGGTTCTCTGGGGCCGCAACATCGTGCATCTCTGGCTGGGGCACTGAGTACGGACGCTTCGGAGTGACCGCTGACGCGGTCATTGCACTTCCCAGGTGTTCACGGCGTACGCGCCGTTCTGGTTCACCTGCACGATGGCGATCGAGGACTCTCGCCCGCTCGAGCGTGACTCGATCCGGAACACCCGTTGGACGACGGCTTCGACAAAGCCGATGGGAACGGTTTGCAGGCCGGTTGCCCGGGCATCGGTCACGTCGAACTGGGCAGCGAGCACCCCACCGGTCATGCGCACATCCAGTCCGGAAGGGTTGTTCACCCGAAGCCTGCCCTGGGGGATGCTCACATAGCCCGGAATGAGGATGCTCGACGATGACGAGTTCGCGAGGTCGATCTCGACGACAGCGGTTGGCTGGTACAGCGCGCCGACGACAGGGGGAGTGCTCGGGATCGCCGATGCCCCAGCCGTTGGGGTCACCGCAGCGCTTGCTGCTGAGGCCACCGAATCACCGGCGGCGTTCGTGGCGACCACCGTGAACGTGTACGCCGTCCCATTCGTCAGGCCGAGCAGGTCGCACCGAAGCGTAGGAGGGGGCGAGGTTGCCACCGAGAGCGAGCAGGCAAGGCCTCCCGGCGATGAGGTGACGCGGTAGGACGTCACCGGAGCGGTCGTTGTGGCTGCAGCGGTCCAGGACACGCGGGCCGCCCCGGCGTACGCAACAGCGGTCGGCGTGGCAGGCGCAGTCGGAACGGCCAGCGCGGTGCTCGATACTGCCGGGGTGATGGCCGACGAGGCCGACGAGGCTGACGAGTCACCGACCACGTTGCTGGCGACGACCGAGAAGGTGACGGCCGAACCGTTCGCGAGGCCGGTGACAGCGCACGCCGTGGACCCCGAGGTGGTGCAGGTTGCTCCCGATGACGAGGTGACGCGGTATCCGGTGATCGAACTGCCGCCCGACGAGGGTGCGGACCACGACACGACCGCCGCGCCGTTGTAGGCCGTGGCGACGACGCCTGTGGGCTTGCTGGGGACTGAGGGCTTGGCGTGAAAGTTCGATGGCGTGTAATCCGCGCTGGTGGCGCTCACCGGGTCGACGTTGCCGACCAGCGAATAGGGGATACTCAACGCTCCGCTCCCGCTCCACGTGAGATCCTGGGCTGACTGCGACGGGGTGCCGTTCACGGACGCAATGCTCAGGCCGGCCGAGGTGTCCGTGTCAGCCTCGGCGGCGCTCACGTACCGTGAGTTGAGCACGAGGGAGGGTCCGAGTGAGGCCGTATTCGTCACCAGCAGGCGGCCGTTCTTGCCGAAGATCAGGGTGCCGCCCAGGCCGCTGATGTTGTGCGTGACCGGGGCGTCGACTGCGTAGAACGCGGCGTCCTGATCGGTTGAGCATCCGTCCGTGGCCCCGAGGCCGACGACAACCGACGCTCCGTTCTGAACGGTCAGCGTGTTCTCGAAGTAGTAGATGCCCGACGCGAAGTAGGTCGGTCCGGTGAGGGTGACGGCGTCGGTGTAGGTGCCCGGGAAGTACACCGTGCAGGTGGTGAAGCCCGCCGGCATCTGGAAGCCACCGGGGGATCGCCGGTCGAGGGAGTGGATCGGCAGGTTGGGCAGCCAGATGCGGTTGGTCTCGGAGAACTGGGTGGTTGCGGATCTCCACTCCGAAGCCGACTCGGGGTTGGCCGGCGAGTAGCGCGCCCCGGTCAGAGCGCTCGGGATCGACGACCCGACCTGGGTGGCGACGAGGCCGTAGCGCAGTTCGTTCGAGTCCTGTGCAGTCTGGTAGTCGAGGAAGTAGCAGCGCGTGGTCACGCTCTTGCCGCTGGTCGTGGTGCCCGCAAGCGTCACCGCCACTGTTGGTCCGGCGTTGCCGCACGTGCGATACAGCGCTGCCGGATCGGCGAGGGCAATCCGCGTTCCTGCCTTGACCGCCTCGAGGCGGGCGGTCTTCGCGCTCAGCACGGAGTTCGACCGCAGGACGGTCTGTTGGTAGGAGAGCAGCGGGATGATCACCAGCGACACCACGATGGTGAAGATCATGACGAGGAGGAGTACCGAACCTTCGTCCTCGTTCAGTCGCTTCCGGCGCCGGGGGGAGGACACCATCAGTCCCGTCTCACCGTCAGCGTGCACGAGATTGCGGCGTTCGCAGGCACACGGACCCGGATGCCTGTCCACTGACTCTGCCCCGCAATAGCGATCGAGGTATAGGACAGCGCGGTGATCCCTGCCTTGCAGGCCCACGAAACGGGCTCGTAGCCGTTCAGATCCGAGTAGTTCTGCGGGATGATGTCGACATTGACGTACTGCCCGTTGGGGATCGTGAAGTCGAAGGTGCCGGTCGTGAACTGTTGGTTCGTGGTGACGACGCGTGGTTCGACGTTGAGCGCAGCTCCGCTGGAGTCGGTAACGGTGGAGTTCTCGTAGCGGAACGGGTCGGCGACGGCCGCGGAGCCGACTTTGGTCTGGAGCGTGAGCGTGCCACCGCACACGCCGAGCGACACTGCCTGCATGGCCGTGGCGAACTGGGACCACTGGGGCAGGACGTACATGTCCGCAAGCTGGGTGTTGGTGTAGGAGGTTCCGTCGAATGCGGCAGGCGTGCCGTAGTCGTTCCCCGCGATGAGCCTCGCGAGGATGACGCTGTTCGCGGTGGTCGCGGTGACCGCCGGGTCGTACGCCTCGTACGGCGGGCTGTTGTACACCTTGGTGGAGCGGTACTCGGTGGTCGCCCCGGAGGAGCGCGAACCTGTCCAGATCGCCCAGTCCGGCCCTGCCGCATAGGTCTTGGTGACCGCGCGGTACGTGGAGTTGCCCGAATTCGCCTGATACTCGACGGTCGATACCGGGCTGGTGGTGACGACCACCTTCGCCCCGTCCGTAGTGCTCGTATTGATCGGGTTCTCGACGGTGAGGTACTCGGCCTGCGTCACGTTCGTCCAGCCGAGGTCCCGGCGCAGCCTTGTCGTTGTCGTTGCGTAGGTGTTGTAGTTCACCCAGGACCAGAGCAGGGTGGTGCTGTTCTGCCGCTGGTAACGGAGTTGGTACGACGTGATGTCCCGCACGTACGAGTACGAGCCCCGCTCCCACTGGGTGCGATAGCCGGCACCCGGGTCCACGACCCAGTTGGAGGACCCGGAGATGCTGGTGCCGACACCGACCCCGATGATGCGCGCACTGGTGCGGAACTCGTCTGCCAGGAATCGTGCACGGTCGAATGCGACCTGGTTGTAGGCGCTGCCGTTCGAGGTCGGCCACGGAGCACCCGGCGCGGCCGGGTCGGTGGGCAGCACACCCGGCGACGTGCGCTGCACGAGGCGGTCGAAGGTGGGCACGCCGTCGGTAAAGAACACGATGGTCTTGGGCACCAGACCGGTCGTGGTGGCATCGGACTGGCGCAGGGTCCGGAACAGTGCCTCCTCCCAGTTCGTGCCGCCGTTGGGGCTGGATGACCACGTGCCCTGCAGGGTGTCGATTGCGGTCAGCAGGGTAGAAACCTCGCTGTCCTTGGTCATGTCCCAGTACTTCTGCCACGACGTCGTGCCGAGCACGTGCGAGTAGGTGTGGAAGCCGATGATCTGGATCTTCACCGGCGTGCCCACGAGCGTCTGCACGAACTGCTTGACGCCGGCGCGAACCTGGGTGATCGACGTTCCGATCGAGTTCGACTCGTCGACGATCACCGTGATGTTGCCGCCGCAACGGCTGCGTACGTCGGCAAAGGACGGCGCTCCCTGCAGGCTTTTCGAGTCGATATTCGAACGGACGGCGCCACCTGCGGTGATGCTGATCTGGTTGATACCGCCGCCTGGGCCGGCCGCGCTGCCGCCGCCGTTGATCGTGACAACGACGCGGTTCGAGTTCTTCAGGTCGGCGACGGTTGCGACCTGGGTTTCGTTAATTGCATCCGCTGCGAGTGGCTGGCTGACCGTGATGACCCAGTCCGGGTTCGTGCAGTTGAGGGTGCTGCCCACCGACGAACAGCCCGAGCCATTCGCCACACCCGCCACGAACGTTTCTCCACCCGGCGGCCCGGGAAGGTTGCGGAGCACGGTAGTCGTCTCGCAGTTCCAGGCCCCTGCGTCGATGGTGCTGCACTTCACACGCCGAAGGGAGTACGTGCCGTCCGCGGCGGGGAAAAAGTTGTACGACACCTTGGTGATTGCCGTCCCAGTCGCCCCCCGGGTGCTCCAGGAGAGCATGATCACGTTCGAGCCCTCGGCGAGGTTCACCCCATCGCACACGGTCAAGCCGCACGGTGTCGACTCCGGCTTGGTATCCACCGACTCGGCCGACGACAGGTCTGCAGGAAGCCACAGGCTCACGTTCTGCTCGGAACGGGCAACCTCGGTTCGGCCCTGGGTATTGCCGATCTGGCGGAAGACGATGATCACCGCGGCCGCAACAACCGAGCCGACGATCCCCAGTACGGCGACGGAGACGAGCAACTCCACCAGCGTCATACCCCTGTCCGGGTTCCTGCCACTATTCAATCGACGTCTAGACATCGCTCTTCACCACCTGAATGCTTCTGCGAACCCGGCCGTCCGGGCTTCTTACGGTGACACTGACGCGTTGCACGAGGAGGTCGGTCAGCGCCCCAGCGGGACAGGCGGGCGAACTGGTCGGCCCAGCGGTCCAGGTGCCGGGCGATGTCGGGTCGATCGCTGGTTGGTAGTACTCCTGGGTGACCGTGGCCGCGGAGGCTGCCCAACCCTCGGTCTGCACGGCGGCTTGTGCATACGCGCTGTAGTCGCAGGATTTCGGTGCACGGTTGACGCGGTCAGCAGCGTTCACGATGACGGTCTCGACCCGCGCCCCCGATCGGGTGACCGCCGAAGTTGCCACCGAGGTGATGACAGCCGTGAGCACGGCGATGATGACGATGCCCATGAGCATGATCACGATCACGACCTCGATGAGCGAGAAGCCCTCGTCGAGGTGTCGGGGCTTCATCCTGTCTCCTCTGCCTTGAACCCGTTGAGGACGCCGTACATGGCAGAGACGAGGGCGATGGCAACGAACCCGACCGCCGCGCCAACCATGAGGATGGTGATCGGCTCGAACATCGAGGTAAAGCGACGGATCTTCACCTCGAGTTCGCGGTTGAAGTACTCCGACGCAGAGGCCAACTGGTCGTCGAGGGTTCCGGTCTCCTCGCCGACCTTCATCATCTGGCGGGCGGCTCCGGGGAACAGGCCAGTCTCGATGAGGGGGCGGGCGAGCCCGGCCCCGCTCACCATCGCCTGGCGCGAGATCTCCAGTTTTTCCTGGAAAATGAGGTTCCCGGTGGACTTGGTGGTGACCTCCATGGCCTCGGGCAGCGAGACACCGGCCTTGGTCATTGTGGACAGGATGAGGCAGAAGCGCTCGAGGATCGAGTATTGGATGATCTCGCCGAGTACGGGGAGTTTCAGGATCATCCGGTCCTTGGCCCGCCTCCCGGCCGGGGTCATCGCCATCCAGATGAGCATCAGCACGAACATCAACACGAACCCGACCGGGACGTAGAAGAAGTCGGTGAGGAACCCGGTCATCCCCAGGAGCAGTTTGGTGGGGAGCGGGAGGTCCGATCCGAGTTCGTCGAACAGCTTCTTGAACTGGGGGAGCACCACCACGGCGAGAATCCCGATGGTGATCAGGGCGAGGCCGAAGACGACCGCCGGGTAGACGAGCGCGGCGATGACTTTCGAGCGCGCAGTGATTTCCCGGTCCAGGTACGAGGTGAGCTGGTCGATGGTCTCGTCAAGGTTGCCCGTGAGCTCGGCAGACTTCAGCACACCGAGGTAGTACTTCGGGAACGCCTCGGGGTGCATGGCAGCGGCATCTGCGAACGTGGCGCCCCCGCGCAGCTTGTCCGCAAGGTCGGCGAGCACGCGGCGCAGCACCTTGTCGTGGGCCTCGTCGGCGATCGTCTCGAGGGAGTCGATGATGGGGATGCCGGCTCGCAGGAACACGGCGAGCTGACGAGAGAAGTGCATGAGTTCGCGCTTTTTCAGCTTTTCGCTGGTGAGTTCGAAGTTCAGCCGGCTCTTGGGCTCGCCAATCTTGATCGGGAACAGTGATTTGTCCTGCAGCCACGAACGGACGTCGCCGATGGTGTCGCGCTTGAGCGAACCCTGAACGGTATTGCCGGTGGCGTCGACGGCGACGTAGTGGAACTTCGGCATGGACTACCTCAGCCTGCGTAGAGCGTTCGGACGACTTCGCCGATGGTGCTCACGTCGTTCTCTACCAGCGTGAGTGCCTCGTCCACGAGGGTCCGCATGCCCTGGGACACCGCAAGGCGACGCAGTTCCTCCTGCGTGGCCCAACCAACGATCAGCCGTCGCAGTTCGGGCGTGACCCGCAGCAGTTCATACACGCCGATGCGGTCGCGGTAGCCGGTGCCGGCGCAGAAGGTGCAGCCCGCCCCGTGCCAGAACTGGCTCTTCGGGTTGCGGCCCTCACGGTTCCACACAGCGATCTCCTCGGGCCCGGGCTCGTAGGGCTCCTTGCAGGCGTCGCAGATACGACGGAGGAGACGCTGGCCGATGACGGCAACGACGGAGGACGCGATGAGGAACGACTCGATGCCCATGTCGAGCATGCGGTGGAGCGCCGCCACCGAGTCCGTGCCGTGGAGCGAGGAGAGCACGAGGTGGCCGGTGAGCGCAGACTGCACGGCGATGCGGGCGGTGTCTGCGTCTCGGACCTCTCCCACGAGGATCACGTCCGGGTCCTGGCGCAGGATTGCCTTGAGGCCCTGCGCAAAGGTGAGCCCGGCCTGCTCGTTGGTCTGGATCTGGTTGATGCCGGGGAACACGTACTCCACCGGGTCCTCGATCGTCATCACGTTCTTGCCGCCGTCGTTGATGGCGCGCAGCGTGGCGTACAGCGTCGTGGTCTTTCCGGCACCCGTGGGCCCGGCGCAGATGACCATGCCGAATGGCGCATGGATGAGCTTGGACCACTCCTCGTAGGTGGCGCCCGGCATGCCAAGTTGCCTCAACTCCAGCGCAGCGCGGCTCTTGTCGAGCAGTCGCATGACGACCTTCTCGCCGAACACGGTTGCGAGCGACGACACGCGGACGTCCATGTCCCTGCCGTCGACCGTCATCGAGAACTGCCCATCCTGGGGCCTGCGACGTTCCACGATGTTCATGCCACCGAGGATCTTGTACCTGCTCACGAGCGCAGCGTGAGCGGACAACGGGAGTGTGAAGGTGTCGACCATGTTGCCGTCGATGCGGAATCGGACGCGGATGTGGTCGTTCATTGGCTCGACGTGTACGTCCGACGCGCGGTCCCGAAGGCCCTGGGCGATAATCCGGTTTGCGATCTGGACGACGGGGGCGTCTTCGTCGTCGCTCTGCTGCGATGCGGCGAGCAGGGCCTGGGTGGAGTCGCTGGCTTCGAAGGCCCTGCTGAGGGCGTCGATCTCGGCGTCGGCCCGGTACATCCGGTCGAGTGTGTTGGAGATGTCCTGCTCCATCGCCACCTTGAACACGACGGTCCCGGTGAACTTCGCGGCAACCGCTGCGCGCGCTGTCTGGCACGGGTCTGCGATCGCCACGTGGGCGCCATTCGCGTCAGCCGTGAGTGGCAGGCATTTCAGCAGGCGACAGGTGCGTTCGTCGAGGAGCGAGACGGCGTCGTCGTTGGGAGTGGTCTGGCGCAGGTCCAGCATCTCGAGGCCGTGGAAGCCGGCCCAGACGCTGACCATGTTGGAACGGTTGGCCCCGCGACGCTCGGTCTTGAAGAGCAGGGCGATCAACTCGGACTCCGACTGCGGTTCGGCGCCCTTTGCAATGGCGAGGTCTGCCGGCGACACGGCTTCGGCGGCCACGAGAGCCTGAGCGAGTTCGTCAACTTGACCGTCGCGGGGACGAATTGCTTCGACCACCGTCGCAGCGGTCTGTGAACGCCCGCGAAATGCCATGACTGGTTCGCCCCTTCTCAAGTCCCGACCAACTCTCACTCTGCCACGAGAACGTCGGAAATGCAACGATGAGTACTTAAGTACCTACTCTGGGTGGCTTTCACGGCGGAGATCTTCAATAATCGCGCGCAAAGTGTCGAGATCGTCACGCATTGCGTAATCTGCAGGGTCCACTTCGGCGAGCACCCGCTCGAATTCCTCGGCCCGCTCGAGTTGCAGATCGAGGTCTGTGCGTTGGTTCAGCACCAACTCGGCCGCCACCACCCGGTCATTCATCCCCATCACTGTGTCGGTGAGGGCGCTGAACTGTGAGGGGAGTGGCCCGAGGGGACCCAGAGCGTTCGTGAGGGCCGTCACCTGGGACTCCAGGCCAGCAAGCGTGGCCAACTCGGCGCGCAGCGTGTCGGCGATCGTCTCCGCTGCCCGCTGGCCGGTGAGCACCTGTTCTCTCAGGGCTGCCGCGTCGGTGAGCTGCTGGTGGGCGAGTGCTTCGGTGGCATTCGTGCGCAGTGCCAGTTTCTCCACGGCATCACGGATCGCCCGAATCGTTGAACTCATACGTTCGACGATGTCGCCGAGCTCCACACGGAATGTCTCGAACGCATCGACCCGACCGGACAGCATGCGGGCACTCACCTCGAGCTGATCCACCCGGCCCTCGGACTGGGCGAGGCGTGTCGCCTGTTCCGAGGCAATCGCCCCAACAGCCGACTCGACTGCATCGACTCTCGCCCCAAAGGTCTCGTCCTGGCGCTTCTGCTGGCGTCGCACCACATCGAGGACCCCGACCTGGCGGCGGTAGTCCTCCTTTGCCTGGGCCCTCACGGCCTCGAACTCGGCCCCGGTCGCCTCGTTCTGAGAGGTAATGAGCGCCGTGGTGGCGGTGATGCGCTGTTCGAGGTCTTCCACCAGACGTTGGTGCAAGTCGCTCAGCCCGTCGATGCGGGCCTCGGCCGCCGACAGCCGGTCAGTGGCGTCTGCGGGCACGCCACGGCGCAGCAGGCGTTTGCGCTCGCGTCCCCCTCTTGCCATCGGACGAACTGTACTTGCGGGCCACACGGGGACCGGGGACACCGGACAGTGGGCTGTCGCTGGTCAGATGGTCGGCGAGGTGTGCGCACGCCGCACGCGGCCGGCGAGACAGGCCAGCGAGGTGAGGGCACCGGCACCAGCGAGGATGGCCTCGCCCGCGGCGACCGAGGGGCTGCGGCCGGCGTCCACGATGGCGAAGGTGCCGAGGGCAACCACCCCGAGGCCAGCGGCAATCGGCCACCGGCGCCAGTTCGCTGCTGCCGCACACGTGACGAGGAGCGGTGCGAGGAAAGCGAGCGGGGACTCCCATGAGGCGGTGGCCGCGTCACTCAACCACCACGTTGGCTTCCCGAAGGAGTTTGCGGCATCGGCCAGTGTCAACAGCGCCGGGATGATGAGGGCCCATCCGACGGCGAGCACCCAACGCCAGCCCTCGGTGAGTTGGCCGGGTCGGTAGTCGGTCTCAGTCATGCTCCGTGGAACGCTAGCCATTGCTGGCAGCCGATACGCGACGGGAACGGCCGGCGCCGAACCGATACCCTTGCGCACCGATGCCTACCTCCACCGGCCCCTCGTTCGGCACCCTGTCGATCTTCTTCCCGATGTGGAACGAGGAGGCCTACGTGCACCGTGCGATCAACGCTGCTACGACGGCCTGTGTAGAGCTCATGGCTGCTGGCGAGATCGATAACTACGAACTCATCATCGTGGACGATGCCTCCACCGATGCAACACCCCGGCTCGCCGACGAACTCGCTGCCTCGGACCGCCATGTGAAGGTGGTCCATCACCCCGTCAACCGCAAGCTCGGCGGTGCCATGAAGACTGGCTTCGCGGCCGCGACCGGCGACCTCGTGCTGTACACCGATGCGGATCTGCCTTTCGATATGGCCGAGATCGGCAAGGCATGCCGCATCATGCGGCTGTACGAGTCCGACATCGTGAGCGCGTACCGGCACGACCGCACGGGCGAGGGAGCCGCGCGCGAGATCTACACCTTCTTTTACAACCTCCTTATCCGGAGGTTGTTCGGGGTTCGGATGCGGGACATCAACTTTGCGTTCAAGCTGTGTCGGCGCAGCATATTCGAGCACATCTCGCTGGTGAGCGAGGGCTCGTTCATCGACGCGGAACTAATCATTCGCGCCAAGAAGCTCGGTTACGAGGTCACCCAGTTCGGCGTCGATTACTTCCCGCGTACCCGGGGTGTCTCCACGCTCAGTTCGCCGAAAGTGATCCTGAAGATCGTTCGCGAGATGTTTGCGCTCCGCAAGAAACTCCGAAATATTCAGCCGGTCGTCAAGCGCTGAGACGGCGGTCACCCGATGCCCCCCGCTCCGGGGGGGCCGCTAGCCTTTCCCGCGATCCGGGGAGTACTCAGGCGTTCCGGTGCACAGGACGGCGATGGGAGGTGTCGAGCGAATGGAACCACGGTCCCTGAAGCGCTGGACGCCGGCCCTCATTGCTGCGATTGTCCTCGGGGTAGTCGGCATCGGTGCTGCTGTCGGTAGCGGGAACTCCGCCAAGTCCGATGGCTCCGAGAGCACTGACCCGTCCCTGCTCCCGGTTTCCGAGGAGCCCTCCGATGTCATCGACTCCGGTGTCGTCGACTCGCTCCCGGACATCTCCACGTCCCCGGCGGTTACCGCCAAGCCAAAGACACATCTCAAGCGCACCATGAAAAAGGGGTCCAAGGGAACCGCCGTCAAGCGCCTCCAGCAGCGACTCATCGATCTGGGCTACGACCCGGGCGACGTGGACGGCAGTTTCAACTCCAAGACGCGCGCCGCCGTCTGGGCGTTCGAGAAACTGGTGATGCGCGTGCCCCCTTCGAAGGTGAAGGGACAGGTCAACGACGAGATGTGGCTGCGGATGCAGGACAACCTTGTGGTGAAACCCAAGCGACCCAAGGGATCCACGGTTCACCTTGAGGTGTACCTGCCGGAGCAGGTTGCGGTACTTTTCGAGAAGAACAAGGTTCGGCTGATCACCCACATCTCCTCGGGAACCGGGAAGCGGTGGGATGAGCCCGTCACGATTGACCCGGGCGAGGACGGCAACCTGAGCGGCAGTAAGCCGCTCGCTGCGATTGTTCGTGGCATCTCGATTACGCCGGGCGGTATGTACCGCTTCTACCGACGCTACGTGGACCAGAGCACCGGGGGATGGCGAGAAGGCCGCCTCGGCCGGATGTACCAGCCGGTGTACTTCAACAAGGGACTCGCGGTGCACGGCGCGAACGAGGTGCCGTCGTACCCGGCGTCCCACGGTTGTGTGCGGATCCCCATGCATATTGCCGAGTACTTCCCGGACCTCGTGAAGAACGGTGACCAGGTGTTCGTGTGGGACGGCAAGAAGCAGCCCGAGTACTACGGAGCCCAGCCTCCCAAGGCGGACTCGATCAGCAGGGCGCCCACCACCACTGTCGCGACCACCAGCACGACGGTGAAGAAGACCACGACGACGGTAAAGGCGACGTCGACGTCGACGACAACGACTACGACGTCTGCCTGAACGACACCTCGAGCCCGGTGACCTCCTCGAGCAGCGAACAGCGTTCGCCTGCCGAGTAGAACTCGAGATCGAGGTCGGTGTCTGATCGCCGACCCCTCACCTCGATGACGAGTCGGTGGCCGTCTTGCACGGCTCGCACAGATTTCGCGCGCTGGTCGTGGCTCCGGTCGAGCCCGATCGCCACGCGCAACAGCGCCGCGAGGGCGCGCACCGCCTGCTGGGACTCGGCATCGAGCCGCCCGAACTCGGCGTGTGAGGGCTTTGGCACGGACTTCCGGTGGTAGCGGGCGATCAGCGCGATGATCTCGATCTCGTGGTCGGTGAACCCGGTTAGGTCATCGGTGTTCCTGATTACGTAGTACGAGTGAAGGTGATGCCTGGTGTGGGAGATCACGAGCCCGACGTTCGCCAGTAGTGCGGCTGCCTCGAGGTAGTCCCTGTACGACCGGTCCAGATGATGGATCTCGGCGGCGGAGTCGAACAGCTGCAGGGCAAGGCGTGCGACGTGATCGGAGTGGGTGCGGTCGTCGTCGCATCGGTCTGCGAGGTGCCGGACGCTCTGGCGTGACACCTCCCGGAGGTGGTGGAGTGAGCCCCCTTGGTGCCGCTCGTACGTGTCGAGCAGCACGCCTTCGCGCAGCGCGTACTCGGAGAACATGAGCTCGTCGATACCGAAGGCCTCGCAGACACTCTCCAGGATGAGCGTGCCGGCGACGATGATGTCCGCCCGGTCGCTCTCCACACCGGGAACTGCTGCACGTGCCTTGGCCGTCGGTGCGGCGAGAAGGCGTTCGAGCACCGCTGCAACGTCGCCACGGGTGAACGTGAAGCAGTTGTACGTCCGCAGTTCGGCGCCGCCCGCGAGTGCGTGAGCGGCCCGGGCCACGGCCTCAGCGGTTCCCGACGAAGCAACGGCTACCTCGAAGCCGATCCGTCGAACGCGTCCCTCGAACGTCGCCAGTGTGGATCGGATGAAGGCTCGACAGTGGCGGACCGCCTCCGGGGTGACCTGACCCTCCGGGAAGAAACGGTCCGTGAGGCGAACCGCACCGAGCTTGAAGCTCCGGGCGTCGAGCGTCGTGCCGCGCTCGCCGAGCAGCACCTCGGTGCTCCCGCCACCGATGTCGACGAGGACGAGTCTCCTGTCGAAGACGGGCACGGCCTGCAGCACCCCGAGATGGATGAGGCGGGCCTCCTCCAGACCGGAGATCACCTCGACGGTGACCCCGACCTCTGCTGCCGCCTTGATGAAGTCGTCCGCGTTGGCTGCCTCGCGCACGGCCGAGGTGGCAACGGCACGAAGCGGAGCGTTCTTGCTGCGGGCGAGCTGGGCCATCCGCGCGAGCGCATCAACACCCCGCTCGATGGCGTCGGGCTCGAGACGTTTCATGTCTCCGCCCCCGTGGCCGAGGCGTACCGTCACCTTCTCGCGCTCGATCACATCGAAACGCGCACCCTGCTTTATCCTCGCGATCACCAGGTGGAAGCTGTTAGTCCCCACGTCGATTGCTGCGAGTACCGGATCCGTCACTGGACCATCATCGCAGCCGACGTGGACGAAGCCTCATGCCCTCCGGGACAGGCGTTGCGCCTCGGCAAAACTGATGTCCTTGTCCACCCTGGGCTCCGCCGGCAGTTGCAGCACCCGTTCCCCGACGATGTTGCGCTGGACCTCGTCGGACCCGCCGGCGATCCGGTACCCCGGGGCGCCAAGGAGATGTTCGCCCCAGGCGTAGGTGCCCCACTCGCCGCTGTCGGCGACAAGACGGGCGCCGAGGATCAGCGAGACGACGTCACTGACCCGCCGCATGTTCGCGGTCCACATGAGCTTGGACAGCGAACCTTCGGGCCCGGGGGTCTGGCCCGCCTTGAGCGAGGCCGCTGCCCGGCGGTTGGTGAACTGGGCCACCTTTTCGTGTGCGTAGAGGTCGGCGAGCATCTGGCGGATGACGGGGTCGCCGGTCACCTCGAAGTGGCGTGCCGCGGCCAGCACCCGTTTCAGGCTGCCGCCCACCGGGGTCCCACCACCGGAGTGGTCGCGTTCGAAGCCGAGGCAGGTGAGAGCAACCCTCCAGCCGTCGCCCTCGCCGCCGAGACGGTGGTCAGCATCCTTCAGGCGCACGTCGGAGAGGAACACCTCGTTGAAGGAGGCGCCACCGCTCATCTGGCGGATCGGGCGGATCTCCACACCGGGGGCGTCGAGGGGCACCATGAACGCCGTGAGTCCACGGTGCTTGGGCACGTCGAAGTCTGTGCGGGTGATGGCGAGGCCCCACTGGGAAAAACGAGCACCGGAGGTCCATACCTTCTGGCCGTTGAGCACCCACTCGTCGCCGTCCTTGACCGCCTTCGTGACGACCGACGCGAGGTCTGACCCTGCGGCGGGCTCGCTGAACAACTGGCAGCCGTACTCGTCCTGGCGCATGATCGGCTTGACCCAGCGTTGTTTCTGCTCCGCCGTGCCGTAGGCGGCGACGGTGGGGGCAATGAGTCCCATCGAGGTGGGCGGAAGCTCGCCGGCGTCGGGGATGACGAATCGGGACTCCTCGGAGTTCCAGATGCGCACATACGACATGGGCAGGCCGCGACCGCCGAGCTCCACCGGCCAGCTGAGCATCCCGTAGCCAGCGTCGAACTTCTTGCGCTGCCAGTCCTGGGCGAGCGCGAGCATCGAGGCCTCTTCGGTCTCGGTCCGGTTGTGGAAGACGGCGACATTGTCCGAGCCGGTGCCCCAGTCGGGGTCGGGTCCGTCGGTGGAGACGGACTGTCGAAGCTCGCCGTGCTGTTCGAGCCACGACCTCGCCTCGCTGCGGAAGGTGTCGGGATCGGGATGGGTGGCGGACATGCCCTAAAACTACTTCGGGGGCACGGTCCCGCGTCGGGTGTGTCTGCGCGCCCCGCCCCCCCGTTCGGGTGTGGCCACCGCCGACTGACTAAAGTCCGCGCATGGCCGAAGCCGCAGACCCCACCGTTCTCGTCGACGATCCCGCCCCCGGCGTCCGCCGGCTCACGCTCAACCGGCCCACGAAGCGCAACGCATTGTCGCACCGGCTCCGCAGCGAACTGTTCGCGGCCCTCCGGGCAGGCGACGCCGATCCAGACGTACGGGTAATGGTCATCCGCGGCGCCGGCCCCTGCTTCTCGGCCGGGTACGACCTCGCTCAGGACCCGGCGGAGCAGCACCCGTGGCCGCTCTCGCCCGCCGACGGCGCGTGGGCCCGCCACGTGCTCCAGGGCTGGTTCGAGATGATGGATCTCTCCAAGCCGATCATCGCCCAGGTGCACGGCTTTTGCCTCGCTGGCGGGACCGAACTCGCCACCGCGTGTGATCTCGTGTACGTCGCCGAGGATGCCCAGATCGGCTACCCGCCGGTGAGGTCGATGTCGTCGCCCGACATGGCGTGGCACGTGTGGCTGATGGGAATGCGCCGGGCGATGGAGGCCATGCTCACGGGTGACTCGATGACCGGAACCGACGCGGTCGAGGCGGGTTTCGCCAACCGGGCCTTCCCTGCGGACCGGCTCGCCGCCGAGGTGCTCGACCTCGCCATCCGTGTCGCGAAGGTGGAACCGGACCTGCAGGCGATCAACAAGCGCGTCGTCCACCGGGCGATGGAGGCCATGGGCATGCGCGACGGCATGCGTGCAACCGCCGACCTCAATGCGCTCGGGTTCCACCAGCGCTCGAGCAAGGAATACTTCGAGCACCTGCGCCGTGGGGTTACCCAGGCGCTCGACAAGCGTGACAGCCAGTTCGGGGACTACCGGACGGCGGAGAAGGAGTAGCAATGGAATCGATCGACCTCTCTGACCTGAGGACGCTCCACTACGCGGTGGAGAACCCCGGCGACAACGGGATCGCCGTGGTGACCCTCAACCGGCCCGAGATGCGCAACGCGCAGAACAACCGCATGACGTACGAGATGAATGCCTGCTTCAACGACGCCTCGAGGCGTTCGGATGTGAAGGTGATCGTTCTCCAGGCCGACGGACCGCACTTCTGCTCCGGGCACGACCTGAAAGAGACCGAGCGGGTCGGCACCTTCGACCTCGTGTTCCCGGTGGCCGGCCTCGACGGCAAGGGCCAGGAGGCGATGATGGCCGGCGAGGAAGAGGTGTATCTCAACATGACGTGGCGCTGGCGCAACCTCCCCAAGCCGCTCCTCGCTGCGGCGCAGGGCAAGACAATCGCCGGTGGGCTGCCGCTGCTGTGGTGTGCCGACATCATCATCGCTGCGGACGACGCCATCTTCAGCGATCCGGTCGTCGCCTTCGGCGTGAACGGCGTGGAGTACTTCGCCCACCCGTGGGAGGTTGGCCCGCGCAAGGCCAAGGAGATGCTGTTCACCGGCGACTGGCTCTCGGCCGCCGACGCCAAGCAGCTCGGCATGGTGAACCATGTCGTCCCCAAGGACGAGCTGCGCACGTTCGTGATGGCGATGGCTGCCAAGATCGCTGAGAAGCCAGCGTTCGGCCTGAAGCTCGCCAAGGAGAGCGTGAACCAAGCGCTTGAGGCGCAGGGTCAGTGGACGGCGCTGCGGTCCGCGTTCAGCCTGCAGCACCTCGCGCACGCGAACAACCGTCTCAAGTTCGGCATCCCGATCGACCCGGGCTTCCGCAAGCCGTAGGTCGCGGACGCTGGGGGCCTACTCGACGGCCTTGTAGTCGGTGATCTCGACCCTGCTGCTGCTCGTGATCGTCGCCGTGAACTTGTACCGCTTGCCGTCGGTCTTTCCCTGCCCGGCGCACGAGAAGGTGACGCCCTCGGACGTGCTGCCGGGGTCCTCGCAATAGATCCCGGTGAACTCTTGACCGATTACGCGGGCGGCGTCTGCCCCACCGATCGCCTTCTCGGCGGCCTTCGCGAAGTCGGTGCTACTCCTGCTGCACGATGTCAACGAGAACAGGGCGATTGCCGTCACGCCGACGGCGAGGAGTTTGCGCATGGAGGAACGGTACCCGTTGCGGGCGGGGTGGGGTTCCCCATCCCATGATCAACGCAACCCGTCGACAGTGATGATGGCGAGGGCGAGCCACACGAGCGAGAAGCCGATCACGCGCGCAGCGGTCAGTTGCTCGTGGTACACCACGGCCCCGAGCACGAAGTTGATGCTCGGCACGAGGTATCCGACGGGTCCGAGCACGGTGAACGGCGTGCGCTTGGCAGAGTACGCAAAGAGCAGCAGGGGTGTTGCGGTCACAATGCCGCTGCACAGCAGCAGGGCGATCTCGATAGGTGTTCCGGTCGAGAAGATTCCGGCTCCGTCGCCCTGGCGGATGGCGACGAGGACGACTGCCGGCACGAGCAGGAGCAAGATCTCGCCCGACAGGCTTTCGATCGCCGCGAGCGGGATCTGCCGCTTCGCGTAGCCGTAGGCACACCACGAAGTCCCGAGAACGATGGCCAGCCAGGGCACTTGTCCGTACGCGGCACCTACGACAGCGACGGCGCACACGGCGAGACCGAGGGCGCACCATTGCGCGACCCGGAGCCGCTCCTTCATGGCGAAGACACCGATCAACATGGTCCCGATTGGGGAGATGAAGTAGCCGAGCGCTGTCTCAATCACGTGTCCGTGGACGACGGCGTAGACATAGGTGGTCCAGTTGGTGGCGAGCAGGAGTGCGAGCAGGGCCAGGTGGGCGACGGTTCGGGGGGACCGGAAGGCGTCGAGTACGGAGCGCCCCTTGCGCATCGCCATGAGCACCACGACCAGCACGACGGTTGACCAGACGGTCCGCTGCGCGATCAACTCGAACGCGTTGAACCGGTGGAACTGCTTCCAGTAGATGGTGATGGCGCCCCAGAGGGTGTAGGCGAGGATGCCCGCCCACAGCCCGGAGTGGCCGCGCCTCACACGCAGGCGCTGGCGAGGGTGGAGAGGTCCCGGGACCGCAGGAAGTCGGTGCGCGGGTCCTGGTCGAGGGTGTCGTGCACGAACGCGAAACTCAGCCCGGTGTCGGGATCGGCCCAGGCGATCTGGCCGCCGGCTCCCATGTGGCCGAACGCCCGGGGTGAGGGCCCGGCCATCCAGCGGTGTGCAGCGAAACCGTCGTCGCCGGCGATCACGAACGCGAGTGAACGGTTGGCCACCACATTGTCGGTATCGCTGACCATCCGGTTCCGGATCTCGAACGCGACGGCCGGGAGCGCAAGGAGGCGCTGGTAGACGAGGGCGATCTCACCAGCACGCGCGAAACCGCCCCCTCCGGGGACGCCGGCGATCCGCGTCGCTGGGTGGTTCATCACGAGCAGAGCGTCGAGCGAGATCGTCGACGGCATCACGTAGTGCATCCCGCCGAGGACCTCGGCAATGGCGCTGTCGGGCGGCCGTTCGCCGGTGGCGCGAACGTCGTGACAGGGGTCCTCGACCACGGACGGTCCGATCAGGGGAGCGAGGCCGAGCGGGGAGGTCAGCGTCTCGTGGACCACGTCTGTATATGGACGACCGGTGACGGTGCTGATCAGTTCGGCGAGCACCCAGTGGGCGGCCATCGGGTGGTACGCACAGCGCGTTCCTGGTTCCCAGTCGAGCCGCCAGCCAGCCATCCGTTCCCGCCGGCCCTCGCTCGTTGCCCACTGCTTCGGGCCCATCGGCGCGTACGGAAAACCGCCCTGCATGAGCATCACGTGCTCGACGAGCACGTGATCCTTGCCGTTGCCCGCGAACTCCGGGATGTAGTGCGCTACGGGTCGGGACGGGTCGAGTGCGCCGGACTCGACGAACGGGATACAGGTGGCCGATACGAGAGCCTTGGTAGCTGAGAACATGCAGAACCGGGTGTCCGGTGTTGCTTCCCCGAAGTAACCCTCGGCGATCACCGAGCCGTTGCGGGCCAGCGCAAATTGCGTACCGAGGGATCGGCCGCTGTCGACCTCGTCCCGAACCCGGGCGGCAAGCCGATCCGCTCCCGAAAAGTCGACCGATTCGCCCACGATCCGTACACTAGGTGTCAGCGGTCACAAATGCCGAAGCGCTGGGGAGATCATGGTTACTCGACGTCAGCAGTGGGAAGAATCCTTTAATGCATCCCGGATCCGCGAAGCGGATTATTCGACGATGTCGGGGATCCCGCTCGAGCCGGTCTACGGCCCCGAGGATGGCGATTTCCCGGGTGCCTACCCGTACACCCGCGGCGTGCACGCGTCGATGTACCGCTCGAAGCTGTGGACGATGCGGATGTTCGCCGGGTTCGGCACCGCCGAGGACACCAACTGGAGATTCAAGGAGATCCTGCGGGCCGGAGGTGACGGCCTCTCCACCGCGTTCGACATGCCGACGCTCATGGGCATTGACTCCGATGACGAGATGTCGCTCGGCGAGGTGGGCCGTTGCGGCGTAGCGGTGGACACGCTCGCTGACATGGAGGACCTGTACGCCGGGATCGACCTCAGCAAGATCACGACGTCGATGACGATCAACTCGCCGGCCGCCGCCATCCTCGCGATGTACATCGCCCAGGCGGAGAAGGCAGGCGTCAACCGTGTGCAGCTCGGCGGGACACTGCAGAACGACATCCTCAAGGAGTACCAGGCACAGAAGGAGTTCGTGTACCCGCCACGCCAGAGCATGCGCTTGGTCCGTGACTCGATTGCGTTCACCGCGGCGGAGATGCCGCGCTGGAACAGTGTCTCGATCTCGGGCTACCACATCCGTGAGGCGGGCAGCACGGCGGCCGAGGAACTCGCGTTCACCGTTGCGAACGGGTTCGCCTACGTCGAGCTCGCCCTGCAGGCCGGCCTGCCCATCGACACGTTCGCACCGCGGCTCAGCTTCTTCTTCAACGCACACATCGACTTCTTCGAGGAAATTGCCAAGTACCGCGCTGCCCGCCGTATCTGGGCGCGTTGGATGAAGGAGCGCTACGGGGCGCAGCTTGAGAAGTCGATGCAGCTTCGCTTCCACACGCAGACGGCTGGTGTGTCGCTCACGGCCCAGCAGCCAGAGATCAACATCGTCCGTACGGCCATCGAGGCACTTGCGGGCGTGCTCGGCGGGACGCAGTCCCTCCACACCAACTCGATGGACGAGGCGCTCGCCCTGCCCACTGAGAAGGCGGCGCGCATTGCGCTTCGCACGCAGCAGATCATTGCGTATGAGACCAACACAACTCACGTCGCCGATCCGCTGGGCGGTTCGTACTTCGTGGAATCCCTCACCGATGAGATGGAGCGCCAGGCCGAGGAGATCTTCGCCTACCTCGACGAGATCGGCGGGGGCTCGATCCTCGAGGGCTGCATCAGGGGTATCGAGGAGAACTGGTTCCAGGGCCGCATTGCGGACTCTGCGTACGAACTGGAGCGCAAATTCAACCAGGGCCAACGCATCATCGTCGGCGTCAACCGGTTCACGGAGGGCAACGACGAGGCCAACCCCGACCTCCTGCAGATCACGAACGAGGACGAGGCCCGTCAGTTGAAGCGCCTCGATCAGGTGAAGCACGATCGCAACCAGTCAGCGGTCGATGCCGTGCTGAACAGGCTCACGCGTGAGGCAGCGGACCCGGAGGTCAACCTCATGCCCACACTCATCGAGGCGGCAAACACCTACGCGACGCTCGGCGAGATCATGGGTGCGATGGGCACCGTCTTCGGCCGCCACGTCGAAGTGCCGACAATCTGACCCTGCTCCACGCCCCTGGCGGGCTGGGACCACGGAGGGCTGCTGTCCGCCGCCCGGCGCTGACGCGTCGGCTCAGCCCGAACGGCGGGCGACGAGGATGAGGTTCTTGCCGAGCGGCGGGTGCACCAGGATGCGCTGCACCACCTTGCTGACGGGGACGATGACCCGGTCGTAGATGGCGTTCGAGCCGGTGCCGAGCGATTCCACACCGAGCACCCGGTACATCAGCCAGTACGGGAGCACGCTGGCGACGTCGAAGTAGTCGATGGACTCCACGGTGAAACCGGCTTGCTCCACCTTTGCGCGCAGTGTCGCCTTCGTGTAGCGGCGGTAGTGCCCAGACTTGTGGTCGATCGCGGAGTACAGGCTTGGCATGGCGGGGACGAAGAGGCAGAGGTGTCCTCCCGGAACGAGTAGGTGGCGGGCAGTGAGCAGTTCCCCGCTGTCGTCCTCGATGTGCTCGAGCACGTTCACGTAGACGGCGGTGTCGAACTGACTGTCCATGCCCTCGGCGAGCACCTCACCCGAGGTGGCCTGACGGAGCGTGATGCGGGGGTTCCCTGCGAGCCGCTTTGCCGACCGTGGGAACACGTTGGCGGCCGGTTCGAGCGCGAGCACGGTGCCGGGGTGGCGCTCGGTGATGGCGAGTGTGACGGTTCCGAGGCCAGCACCGACCTCGACCGTTCGCTGCCCGATCGCGGTGCCGAAGCCGTCGACAATCCAACCGAAGAAGTTGTGCGCGCTCGCGAGCGCCTCCAGTTCGTCGAGTGCCCCGAAGTGGGATTGCGCTGCAGGGTCCTGGCCGGCGAAGTGTGGCTGCCGCTTGGCCCAGTTCGTCTGATCCGAGTGGTGCTCGGCCCGTGCCGCAGCACCAGCCTGTCGGGTGGCGCGGAGCCCGAGCAGGAACCGCCGCGTATCGGCGCGGCTGATGGCAGGGACACCCGAGTATCGCGGGCGAAACGTGATCGGCATCTCCTGCACGACGAACCCGTTGGCCTGGGCGAGCGCGGTGAGCGCTGCGAAGTACACCGAGGTCTCGGCGAGCGCATCCGCCGGCACGGGGAGGGCCAGCACATCGGGGTGGGTCACGCGGAACCCCGAGGTGGAGTCGCTGACCCCGTCCACCCGGGCGAGCCAGCGGACGAGTTGGTTGCCGAGGCGACTGGCGAGTGAGCGGGTCAGGCTGTTGCCGGGGGCCGAGCCGCCACGGACCCATCGGGAGCCGATCGTGATGCCGTACCCGCCGGCGAGATGTGCGCGCACGAGGTCGGGGATCTGGCGGGCATCGTGCTGGCCGTCACCGTCGAGCGTGACGACGAAGGCGGACGACCCGGCGTCCCGAACGTGGGCGAACGCTGCCCGAATCGTGCCCACCCGTCCGGAGCGGGTGCACTTCAGCACCTCAAGGTCAATGGCGAGGTGTTCGGCCTCGGCCCGGGCGAGGTCGATAGTGGCGTCGTCCGAGCCGTCGTCAGCGAGGAGGACGCCGAGCGCAATGTCGCTACGCCCGAGCACCGAACGCGCCTCATCGATCTCCTGGAGCACGGGCGCGATGGAGCGAGCGTCGTTATGTGTCGCGAGCAGGATTGTTCCGCGCATCCCGAGCACAGTACCGGGCTAGTGCGGTCGAAGACCGAGCACCACCGACGCCTCGTCGGGCGTGGCGACGGGCCGACCGACTGCAGCGCAGAGCCGCACGGCATCGCGAACCAGATCGGCGTTGGAGGGTCGGGACCCGTCACCGGCCCAATCCTCGTGGCCAACACGGAGGTGCCCGCCTGCCTCAAGCGCCATCGTCGCCATGCCGGACGCAACACAGTCGCCGCCGAGCACCGCAACCGCCCAGTTCACCGAGGAACCTTCGAGCATCTCCAGATATGCATCGAGTGCCTTGCGGGTGGCGGGGAGCCCGAACGTGTACCCACCACGCCCCGTGTGCCCACCGGAGAAGTACAGCTTCACGAAACAGCCGCGCGGGAGCCGTCCCTCACGCTCGTGGGCGAGCACGGTCTGTAGCCAGCCGGGCTCGAAGATGGCGATGTTCGGGGCGAGGCCGAGTTCGCGGCAGCGATCGAGCTTGTAGGCGAAATCCGCGAACGAGTTCGCGTACACGAACGACGATGGGGTCTCACCGGGTCTCGCCCCGACGCGGCCGAGGTTCACCGATCCGGGATCGGCGAGCGCCATTCGGATAAGACCACGGCTGTGGAGCGTGACGTGGTGGCGCCAGCGGTACTCGATGTCGCCACCGAGCGCGCTGGTGGGGTACAGGATTGCGTCGGGTCGCTGCGCGAGCACCCGGGAGTACATCTCCGTGCCGTCGGCGGCCATGGTGTCGGGATCCGACGCCCGGTCGTGCTGGTGCACGATCGCTGCACCGGCCTCGATGCACTCGAGGGCCTCCTGTGCGAGCGACTCGGGGTCCGACGCCCTCGGGCCGTTGAGCGCTACCTCGATAATCGCCGCGGTGCCCCTCATCACCTCATCCTTTCGCGTTCTGGGCAAACTTTCCCCACACATGCGTGGGGAAAGTCCCGTCAGAACGCAGGGGACGGGGGAAAGGTGACCATATCGGTCGACATTTGGCATCCGTCTCACTACACTTCCGCGATCGAACGCTTCGGCCGCACCAGCTGGCCATGGGATATCGGAGACCGTCATGAGCGACAACTGGGGTTTTGAGACCAAGCAGATCCATGTGGGCGGAGACCCGGACCCGGCAACGGGCGCCCGGGCCGTACCGATCTACCAGACCACGTCGTACGAGTTCCGCAACTCCGAGCACGCAGCGAACCTGTTCGGTCTCGCCGAGGTGGGCTTCATCTACACCCGCATCATGAACCCCACCCAGGCCGCGCTCGAGGCCAGGGTGAATGCTCTGGAAGGCGGTTGCACCACCGCCATCGGCATCCCCGGCACCCTTGCCGTTGCCTCGGGCCAGGCTGCCGAGAGCCTCGCCCTCACCACCCTGTGCGAGGCCGGCAGCCACATCGTCGCCTCGCCGTCGCTCTACGGCGGCACCTACAACCTGCTGCACTACTCGCTCCCGAAGATGGGCATCGAGGTCACCTTCGTGGACGACCCGCACGATCTCGAGCAGTGGCGTGCGGCCATCCGCCCGAACACCCGCGCCTTCTACGGCGAGGCACTCGCCAACCCGAAGAACGATGTGTTCGACGTGGAGGGTGTGTCGAAGGTCGCTCACGACAACGGCATTCCGCTCATCATCGACAACACGGTTCCGTCGCCGTACCTGTTCCGTCCCCTCGAGTGGGGCGCAGACATCGTCGTGCACTCGCTCACCAAGTTCATCGGCGGCCACGGCACCTCTGTCGGCGGCGCGATCATTGACGGCGGCAAGTTTGACTTCGGCGCCAGCGGTCGCTTCCCGAACATGACCGAGCCCGACCCGTCGTACCACGGCCTCGCCTACTGGCCGGCACTCGGCCACGGCTCGTTCGTGCTCAAGGCCCGCCTGCAGGGGCTTCGCGACAACGGCGCAGCTATTTCGCCGTTCAACGCCTTCCTCATCCTCCAGGGTCTCGAGACGCTCAGCCTGCGGATGGAGCGCCACTTCTCGAACGCCTCAAAGGTTGCGGCGTATCTCGAGGCACGTCCCGAGGTGGAGCGCGTGATCTACGCAGGTTCGGCGTCGTCGCCGTGGAAGGCCCGTGCGGACAAGTACTTCGGCGGCAAGGGCTACGGTTCGGTGCTGGCGTTCATCATCAAGGGTGGCAAGGAAGTCGGTCAGAAGTTTGCGGACTCGCTCGTGCTGCACAGCCATGTCGCCAACATTGGTGACGTGCGCAGCCTCGTGATCCACCCGGCGTCCACCACTCACAGCCAGTTGACGGCCGAGGAGCAGGAGAGCTCCGGCGTGTACCCGGGTCTTGTGCGCCTCTCGGTGGGCCTGGAGTCGATTGAGGACATCCTCGCCGATCTCGATGCGGGGTTCGCTGCGGTCAAGGGCTGAGTACGGGCTTCCCTCGCCGCGGCGCGCACGTGACCTCGGTCGCGAGCGTCGCGGCGCCAGCCGCAGCGAGCACGAGGCCTATGCCGAAGCGAAGCGGCGGCTATGGCCGAGAATCAGAAGGGACCTTCGACCCCCCTCATGCGTACTTGCGCTCGCCTAGTGTGCGCGCATGCCTATGGAACAGACAGCAGTCGGGCGCCAGACCCTCGAGCGGGTCCAGGAGTTCATGGACAACGAGATCTACCCGGCGGAGGAGACCTACCACGAGCAGGTAGAGGCCCTCGGCCGTGAGGGGTACCCGCCGGTCATGGTGGAACTGAAGAAGAAGGCCCACCAAGTCGGGCTGTGGAACCTCTTCATCCCGCACCTGTCCCCCGATGCGCCAGGGACGAAGCTGTCCAATCTTGACTACGCCCCGATCTCGGAGCAGCTCGGCAAGGTGGAGTTCGCCTCCGAGGCGCTCAACTGCTCCGCACCCGACACCGGCAACATGGAGATCCTCAACCTCTACGGATCCACCGAGGTGAAGCAACGATTCCTCGCACCACTCCTCGAGGGCGAGATCCGTTCGGCATTCTCGATGACCGAACCGGACAACGCATCCTCCGACGCCACCAATATCAGCCTGCGCATCGAGCGCGACGGCGACCACTACGTGCTCAACGGCAAGAAGTGGTTCTCCTCGGGTGCGGTGTCGCCCCGCTGCAAGTTGCTCGTGGCAATGGGCAAGACGAATCCGGATGCCTCGCCGCACCGACAGCAGTCGATGATTGTCGTCCCCCTCGACACACCCGGCCTCACCATCGGGCGCCAGCCGCACGTGTTCGGCTTCGACCACGGCGGCGGTCATCCCGAGATCATCTACAACAACGTGCGTGTACCGGCGGACTACCTCCTCGGTGAGGAAGGTGGCGGATTTGCGATCTCTCAGGCCCGTCTCGGACCGGGGCGGATCCATCACTGCATGCGCTCCATCGGCGCAGCCGAGCGGGCGCTCGAGTACATGGTGAAGCGTTCGCTCGTGCGGTCCACGTTCGGCTCATCCGTTGCTCACAAGGGCCTCGTGCAGGACTGGATCGCGGAATCCCGGATCGAGATTGACATGGCGCGCCAGTACGTGCTCCATGCGGCGCACATGATGGACACCGTGGGCAACAAGGCCGCCGCAAACGACATCGCCGGCATCAAGGTGGCCGTTCCCCGCATGGCCTGTGCGGTGATTGATCGAGCCATTCAGGTGTACGGCGCGGCGGGTGTCACACAGTTCACGCCGCTCGCATACATGTACGCGAGCCAGCGCACGCTGCGGATCGCCGACGGCCCGGACGAAGTGCACAAGATGACCATCGCCCGCCGCGAGATCATGAAGCACGACCCGGACTTCCGGATGCTCTCGAACCGGCCCTCCAAGAGTCCGGCCGGTGCCGCCGAGCCACAGGTATTCATGCGGCCCTGATGCGGGCCGGTACGTTGGCGACGTGTCACTCGCGGAGGCTGCTGATCGGACGTACACGGTGGTTACGTGCCACTTCGGCGACCTTTTCTGGGTGACGCACACACTCCAGCAAGTGGACCGCTGGAGCGACGGGCGCGTCGCCAGTGTCGTGGTGGTCGACCAGAACCGGTCAGACCGCGCCGCGCTGGAAAGCCTTCCGCGTGTGGCACAGGTGCTCGAGTTCGAGGCGAACGCAGAGTGTGTTGCCGTGCTCGGCCACGACCATCCCGTTGCGCTCAACCGGGCGTTGGGCGAGTTCGCCTTCACCACGAGTCACGTGATCGTGCTGGACTCGGACTGCTTCCCGACCAACCCGTCGTGGCTCGACCGCCTCGACGACGTGACCCTCGCTGCTGGCCCGGAATACCTCGGGATGACACACCCGTGCTTCATGGCGTTCCCCGTGCGCGCCATCCCGTCACTCGACTTCTTCGAGGGAGTCACGAGGTTCGGGATCGACACGGGCCGACTGGTCGGTCTGCAGATGCTGCGGGCGGGCGAGGAGTTGACGGTGCTGCGTCCGGGACAGCCGGCGCCGTTTGGGGGTACGCGGGGTCAGCATTATCTCGACGGCACGATCTATCACCACGGCAGTGCGTCGTTCGTGTACTCGTTGGACCAACGGGTCCGCAGGCAGGTCAAGGGCACGATCGAGGAGCGCTATCGGCGCCGTATTGCTGCGGGCTCATTCACCGTCACCCCCGCGATCCTCGTCCTGTTGGGCCTGCGGCGGATGAAGATGCGTGTGCGACGCCGTGCCGGTGTGGTGTACCGGGCGATGCGCCGCCTGTTGACGCGCTAGTTGCGGCAACCAGCGACGCTGTCCCTGGTGCCCTCCCTGAACGGATCAGCGCACGTGGCCGAAGAAGGTGCGGACCTCGTTCACGAACTGTTCGGGCTGTTCGAACGCAGCGAAGTGCCCACCCTTGTCCAGCTCATTCCAGTGACGGATGTCGGTATAGATGCGCTCGGCCCACCGGCGTGACGGGCGGAAGATTTCCTTCGGAAAGATCGACATACCCGACGGGACCGTGACCGGGTCGCGCGACGCAGACGACGCAAACGATTCCCAGTAGAGCCGAGCAGACGACGCACCTGCAGCCGTGAGCCAGTAGAGCATCACGTTGTCGAGCAATTCGTCCTTGGTGAGGATGTTCTCGGGGTGGCCGTCGCAGTCCGTCCACTGGAAAAACTTCTCGACGATCCATGCCATCTGGCCGACCGGCGAGTCCACGAGCGCATAGCCGAGCGTCTGGGGGCGCGTCGACTGCTGCTTGGAATAGCCGGAGTCGTGCTCGTTGTAGAACTTCATCGCCGCAAGTCCGTCCATCTCGCGTAGCGAGAGGTCGGCCATGTCCTCGGCAGACGGTAGGGCTATCGGCATGTTGATGTGGAGGCCGAGGCAACCCTCCGGGTCAACCCGGCCAATCCAGGTAGTCGTGATGGCGCCCCAGTCGCCGCCCTGCGCGCCGTAGCGCGGGTAGCCGAGGCGACGCATGAGCTGTCCCCAAGCCTTGGCCGTGTGCTGCACACCCCAACCGGTGGTCGTGGGCTTCCCGCTGAATCCGTAGCCAGGAAGGGCGGGCGCGACCACGTGAAAGGCGTCTGCCGGGTTGCCGCCGTGGGCACGGGGATCGGTGAGCGGGCCGATCACCTTGTGGAACTCGAGCACCGAGCCGGGCCAGCCGTGTGTCATCACGAGCGGCAGGGCGTTGGGCTCGGGGGAGCGGACGTGCAGGAAGTGGATGTCGAGTGGTGTGCCGTCCGGCCCGTCTAGCGGGGTGCGGAACTGCGGGAAGCCGTTGAGCAGGGCCTCGCCCCGACGCCAGTCGTACGACGTGCGCCAGTAGTCGAGCAACTCGCGCACATAGGCGACGGGAACGCCCTGGGACCAGTCGCTCACCGTCTCGGCCTCGGGCAGACGGGCGTGCTGGAGCCGTGCGCGCAGGTCCGCGAGGTCTGCCTCGGGGACGTTGATCTGGAACGGGGTGATCGCCTCGGACATGATGCGCACCGTAGCGTGGCAGGCATCATGCGTGAGTCGTTCGAGCCCCGGGAGGTTGAGTGTTTAGAACTCAACGGTTGGGACTACGACCGGGGGGTGCTGGTGCACCGCTACACCCTCGGCACTGTCGCCTTCGAGGAGCGGTACGTGTTCCCGCATGCCGATCGTTTCGACGCCAACGAGGGGTTCGAGCGGGCCTGCAACGTACTGCACGTTGCCGCCAGCACCAGTTACTACAAGGCGGCAGCGCCGGGCACGGTCACCGGCATCCCGGGTTGGCTGTCCCGGTTCACCGAGGAACTGTTCCTGTACGGACTCGCCGAGTTCGCGATGACGAACGGGCTCGAGCCCATCCGCCCCGGGTTCGAACTCCGCGAGCCGGTCAACCTCGGCCAAGACACGGACGAGGGTAATCGCGGACGTGGCACGGACAGCGGCGCACCGGCCGTCGTGGCCGTCGGCGGCGGCAAGGACTCGATCGTCACCATCGAGAGTATGAAGCGAGCAGGCATGCCGCTCGTGCTCGGCTCGGTGCGCACGCACCGCGCCATCGACGAGACGGCTGTTCTTGCTGGAGTGGAACACTTGGTGGTGGATCGAATCATCGACCCGAAACTGCTCAACCTGAACGAGATCGGTGCGCTGAACGGTCACGTTCCGGTGACAGCCATCAATTCAGCGGCACTCGCAGCGCTCTCCATCGGGCTCGGTTACTCGGCGGTCATCATGTCGAACGAGGCGTCTGCGTCGGTTCCGCTGGCTCAGTATCGGGGCATAGCGGTGAACCATCAGTGGTCCAAGAGCCTCGACTGCGAGCGACTGCTGTCGGAGTACCTGCCGGTGCCGTACTTCTCGCTGCTGCGGCCGCTGCACGAGGTGGAGATCTGTCGCCGCTTTGCCGGACTGCCGCGATACTTCGACACCGTCACCAGCTGCAACCGTGCGTACACGGCAGCGGGCCGCGCCTCGGGCATGCGCTGGTGCGGCGACTGCCCGAAGTGTCGCTTCGTGTTCCTCGGTCTGGCGCCGTTCCTGTCTCCGGAGACGATGCAGCGAATCGTCGGGCTTGATCTGCTGGCAGACGCGAGTGCCGCCGCCGCAGATGCCTATCGGGCGATCCTCGGTATCTCCGGCGAGCCGCCGATGGAGTGCATCGGCACAGTGGACGAATCGAACTGGGCCATGGCTCGGTTGGCGCAGGATCCGCGGTGGGGCAACCACGCGGTGGTGCAAGCACTCGCCAGCGAGGTGCCGGTGAACCCAACGTGGGACCCGTTGTCCGAACGCAGTGAGGATCGCATTCCTGACGAATGGCGGAAGGCAGCCGATGCTCTTTCGTGATCTCGACGGCAAGCGCGTGCTGGTGTGGGGCCTCGGGCGCGAGGGTCGCGCCGCGCTCGGGCTGTTGGGCGACCCGCAGCGATGCGCGCCAGCAAGTGTGAACACCGTCGACGACGGCGCACGCGAGTTGGCGGCCGGTGGGCGAACGCCCATCGACCTGGCGGGTGTGGACGTTGTCATCAAGTCACCAGGCGTGAGCAAGTACCGACCGGAACTCGTGGACTTCGTCGCCCGCGGCGGCGTGGTCACCGGCCTCACCGCGATGGTGCTTGCCGAGCGCGAGGGACTGCGCACCGTGGGCGTTACCGGAACCAAGGGAAAGTCCACCACGGGGAGCCTCACCGCCCACCTGCTCGAGGCGGCGGGGTTTCCGGTGGAGCTGGCGGGCAACATCGGCCGCCCGGCTGTGGAGATCCTCGACTCACCCGAGGCATGGGTGGTGCTCGAGTGTTCCAGCTATCAGTGCGCAGATGCCACCGTGTCGCCCGAGATCGGCATCTTCACCTCGATCTACGAGGAGCACCTCGACTGGCACGGCTCGTTCGAGCGCTACGTGGCCGACAAGCTGTGCCTGTTCGCGTCGAGCGATGTGGTGTTCGTGAACGGCGAGCAGCCGGCACTGGCCAACATCGCGCAAGGGATCCGCAGGCGACAGATCGTGCTGGACGACGATGCGCTACTGCCGCTCGACGGGCTGCGCCTGCAGGGCGTGCACAATCGCCGCAACGCCAGCCTCGCTCTCCACGCGGCAGCCATGATCGTCGGTGACATCCACCCAGCGTTTGCGCACGCACTCACCACGTACGAGCCGCTCGAGCACCGCCTGCACACACTCGGTTGGTACGGCGGGATGATGGTGGTGGACGACGTGCTCGCCACGGCACCAGAGGCAGTGATGCATGCACTCGAGGTGTTCGCAGACCGTCCCGTCACGTTGCTCGTAGGCGGCTACGACCGGGAGATCGACTACCGCACATTTGGCGCCGCGCTGTCGCTGCGGCCCACCGTCCGGGTGATTGCGATGGGGCCGGCCGGCCGGCGGGTTGCCGACGAGATCGAGCGAGCGGGTTCGCAGCGGCCGCTCACCGTGGACACGCTGCCCGAGGCGGTGGATGCGGTGGACCCGTCGGAGCAGGGTGTGCTGCTGCTGTCACCCGGCGCAACGAGCTACGGCGAGTTCGCCGACTACCGTGCGCGCAGTGCGGCATTCCGTGCACTGCTCGAGCAGAGGGGTATGACACAGCCATGAAGCGGGTCACGATCACGTTCGACAACGGCCCCACGGCGGGGGTGACCGATGAGGTGCTCGAGGTGCTCGCTGCTCACGGGGTGGTGGCCACGTTCTTCGTGATCGGCCAGAAGGCAGCGACGTACGAGGGTCGGGTGCGGGCGCGTCGTGCAGCAGAACTCGGCCATCGGGTGGGTAATCACACGTGGACACACTCAGTCCCGTTCGGCGAGCTGGACGACCGAGCCGTGCAGTACGAGATCGACGACACCGTGCGCCTCGTGAACGCGCTCGGCGGCGAGGGTCTGCTGTTCCGGCCGTACGGCGTGGGCGGCGTGATGGACCATCGGTTGATGAGCCCGTTCGGCGCAGCACACCTGGCGTCCATCGGCGCCACCGTGGTGTCGTGGACCTGCGTTCCCGGCGACTGGTACGACCAAGCCGGTTGGGTGGAGCGGGCGCTTGCTGACATCGACGCGAGCGACTGGTCGGTGGTGGTGCTGCACGACGTTGCCGACGCGTGCTCGGCGCGGCTGTCCGAGTTCCTCACCGCGGCCGCAACACGCCGTGTCGAGTTCCGCCAGGACTTCCCGGACGGGTGCGTGCACCTCGCGGCTGGTGTGCCGACGGCGGAGTACGCAGCGCTACGGGTGGACGAGGTTGCGCCGGGGGCGTAAGCGGTTGTCGCTCACACCTTGTCGGCGCCGATGATCACCGAGAGGATCACGGTGGGGCTGGAGGACCGGTTGACCCACCGGTGCCGGGTGCCGTTCTGGATGAGCACGTCGCCCTGCTTGAGGTGAACCTGTTCGCCGTTGTCCACTTCCATCCAGATCTCGCCGCTCATCACGATGTCGATGTCAATGGTCTGCGTGGTGTGCATACCGGGATCGTCGGTCTCCATGTGGCCGAACAGGCCGGGCGCCGCTGCGTCCAGTTCCTCTGGCGTGGCCTCCGGAGCGGCAGTGCCCTCTGGCTGGGCGACCCAGGTGATCACCCGCGAGCCACCGGGAACCGGGAAGAACACGGGGTGCTTGGGGATTGAACCGTCGTTGGGCACGATCGGGGCGTTGTCGGTTGCCCAGATCGGGTCGTACGAGAACCCGCCTGCGCCGATGGACTCGACCTGCTCGTCAGCGAGGAAGATGGCGGCTCCGGAGGAGTCGTGGCCGGTGATGACGCGACGGAATGACATGGCGTCATCCTGTCACGTCCCCCGAGGCCAGGTTTCAGGCCGCTACTCCTCGGGTCGTTGGTCGCGGAGGAACTGCTCGAACTGGCTCGCTAAGTCATCCGCGGTCGGGATAGCGGCCTCGGTCCGGCGGTCGAAGTCCCGTTCGAGCACCTCGAGGAACGAGCGCGCCTGTGGGTCGTCCTCCACGGCGGTTCTGTGAAGTTCCTTCCAGCGGTCGATCTCCTCGGCGAGCGCGGCGTGCCCGGTGGGAACACCAATCACGTGCTCGAGGTGGCGCAGCAGCGCGGCCGTGGACTTCGGGTGCTCTGCGTTCATCAGGTAGTGCGGTACCGGCACGCGCAACGACACCCCGGGGAGGCTGGAACGGTCGAGCATCTCCTGCAGCACGCCGAACACACCGGTGGGCCCCTGGTACTGCGGGCGTGACAGGCCGAGGGCGCGGGCGAGTTCGTCGTTGGTGGTGGACCCGAAGACGCCCGGGGTGCGCGTGTGCGGTACCGCCTCGGGCGATGCCCCCACGGTGACGACCACCTCGCAACCGGTGCGCCGGGCAACCTCCACCACGAGTTCGCAGAACGTGCGCCAGCGGACGTGTGGCTCGACTCCGGAGAGCACCACGAGGTCGTGGGGGAAACCGGGGTAGCGGATGGCGTGGAACTCGTTCGCGGGCCACGAGATCTGGCGGTCGCCGTACTCGTCGAGCCAGACAGTCGGTCGCTCCTGCTGGAAGTCGTAGAAGCCGTCGGGGTCGATCGTGGCCACCGTCTCCACCTTGTGGGTGCTCACGAGGTGTTCGATTGACTGAGTGGCCACGGACGAGATGTCGAACAACCCAGTGAGCGCGAGCACCATGATGGGGCGGTTGAGGGCGGGCGGGCCGTCGCCCTCCCACACCAGTTCTTCGCGTCGAGCCATCGGTCCGAGCCTAACGACCCAGCGAAGTCACGGGCACAGCCCGCGCTCAGCCGCGATCGGATCGGTGGGGAACCTGAACCCATAGAGCGTAAACGAGTGACCGATGTTCGAGAAGAATCGCCCAACGGTAAGTGGTCGTTGCGCGGCATTGATGAGCTCTGGGAACGAGCCACAGGTGAGCGCGTGACGCGCGGCCCGCACGTCTTCCTCGCGCACGCCCTTGGGCAGCGCCGTGTCGGGGGGTGTGTATGCGGCGATGATCCACGCAACGGGAAGGTCCTTCTCGTGACCGGGCCGGCCGAGCACAAGCCGGCGCTGGTGCGACGAGAGTGGTTCAGAGAGGCCGAAGCGATCGACGATCCTCATGTCCCGCTGCGCCACGTACGAGATCAGCCCCATAGCGCCCACGTAGGCCACTCCGTTGCCACGGTATTCGGCGCGGAGGGGAAGGGGTGGGGAGGCAAGCCGGGCCCGGCTGGCTCCGTCGAGGTACAGATGGGGCTTGTCCGCCGACGCGATACCGGAGAGGTATCTCCCGCCCTGAACCCAGATGTGTTCGCGGTAACTCGAGAGCGCCACGGGGTGACGAGCTCCGGACATCCTCAGGTACACGAGACGTTCGTCGGCGATGTGGGATGTTGGGTCGATGGCATCGAATGGCTGAGGTGGACCGCCGGCACTTGCCGCCGTCGAGTAGGGGGTGTGAAACGTGCCGGCGCAGAGCGCTGCCCACGCGCACACGGCAGTGGCTGCAACCCAGAGAACGTCTCTCACGGGCGCAACGAAGATCGGGAGCAGCAGGAGCAGCAGCGACGGGAGAAGAAGGCGACCGTGCATGAAGTCGCCGCCGACACGCACGATGAGCAGGCCGTGAAGAAGGCCTGCCACCAAACAGGTGATGGCCGCCCGATGGGTGGCACTGATGTGGCGCTGCGGCCGGCGATACCGACGCAGCGCGTTCCAGCCGAACACCAGGAGTGCAGCGGGAACGACGAGGAACAGCCGGTAAGTGCCAATCAGATCACAGAGGTACAGCCAGCCTTGGTGCCAGCTCGCCGATGAGCCCTCCTTGGCGATCGCTGTATTCGGCACGAGGTTCCCGAAATAACCGGCACGGAACACTTCGTAGACAACGGGCACGATGAACGTGACGATCCCGAGCCTCAGGAGCCGACTTCGGTCTCTGCCCGACAGCGTGAGCACGCCAGCGAGGAACACGATCGTGATCACCGCAAAGTCGGGTCGGATGAGCGGTCCGAGGCTCAGCAGTACTGGTAGCAAGTAGGTGGGAGGTCGGCCTGCGTCCCGGGAAGCGTGGCGCGCAAGCAGGTACCACGAGCAACCGATCCAGAGCACGCTGAGTCCCGACTCGAGCCCAGAGGTGGCGAAGTCCCAAGCAGGAGGGAGCGCGACGTAGATCAGTGCACCGATGGGGAGCGTCCAGGTCGTCGTGCTCATTGTGCGACCGACGAGCTGTTGGGTACCGGCGATCGCGGCGCGCAGACCGAGCACCGTTGAACCGAGCGCAACGATCGCAGCGATCCACTCGAGTGTGATGGGCAGGAACTTGTCGAGTGTCGCAAGGATGAAGATCCAGAGGGGACTCGTTCCGGCTTCCACCCGGTCGCCGATGTTGAAGACGAGTCCGTGACCATTCTCCAACTGTTTGACGATCCGAAAGTTGATGAATGCGTCGTCGGCGGTCCAGCGGTGCTGCCAACCCATCCAGAGGATGAGCATGGTCGGCGCGATGAGAACGAGCCTCCGAGCGTTGATACCGCAGAGAGCGCGCCTCACGCTTCGCCTAGCCTGTTGTGTTCGAGGACATACACCGCGCCTGGGGTCAGGTAGCTGAGCCCCCAGGGGCGCTCGGTGGTGGTCAGCACCGTGGCTTTCACCGTGCTTGACGAAACGGATCTGCCGGGCAGCGGTACGAAACAGATGGGCCTTCCTCGGTACGCCGGAGCGGATTCGAGACCGTCAACGAGCGAAGTTGCCGAAACTGCGAACGAGCTGCCGAGAAACTCTGTACTGCGATGGTCGAGGATCGTGACATCCGGTCGAACGTGTTCGACGTAGCGGAGATAAAACAACTCGGTTCGCAGGTCCCAGTAGGCCCAGAGCACGCAGCTCTTCGGGAGCGAGCGGAGAACATCCAAACCATTTCGCTCATTACGCCGAATCGCATGTGCGTCAAGGGACTGGTAGTTCGCTCGCAGCCCGTTGAGCGGGAGCAGGGCGAAGAGCGCTACTAGTGCAGCAGAGGTCACAGCCAGACGTCGAGGTGGGACAACGGCTGCTACGGCATCAATCACTGCGTCAGCTCCGATTGATGCGAGCAGACAGAGTGCGAGCACCGTGGTGAGGATGTAGCGGTCGTTGCTATCGGCCGCGTTGGCTTGCACATACGAAGCGAGGAGCCCGACTCCCACGATGGCCCACGTGGCAGCCGGTGCGCGCCGCATGAGGACGCCAATCCCGAGCACTGCAAGCAGGAGCACGCCGCCACCCGTCCAACTCGAGATCAGTTCACGGTGGTGACCGACCGCTCGTCCCCAAATCCCGAGGGAGCGGAGTTCGCCCATGGTCCCCCGGAACCCGTCGCCGCGGATCTTCTGCCACCAGCTTCGGCGAGGATTCGCGTCGAGCAGTGGTGCCGACCCGTCTCGCAGCGGGAGGTACAGCAGGGTGAGCAGCGGCAACAACAGGGCGGGGATGGCGAGGCGCAATGTTGCAGCTCGTGTGGCGGCCCGCCAACGGCACGCGACGAACAGTGCGAGCACCCACGCTGCGGTGACGATCATCAGACCGTGATGCACGAGGCCGAAACCCACAACCAAGCACATCAACGCGATGTGCCGAGGCCGCGGGTCTTGGTAGGCGACCACCCAGGTCAAGAGCAGCAGCGCGACGAGCAACAGGTGGAGGGACTGCACGTCAACGTGGACGGCGTTGAGCCACGTCCCTGTCGCGAACGCGAAGGTAAGCGCGGCCGACGCGGAGACTGCTCCTCGCAGGCGGAGTCGAACACCCACGCTGCAGAGGACTGATGCCGCGGATGCGAAGAGGACGGCCGAGAACAGGTTCATCCTGGTTGCTACGCGCCCGATCGGGATCCACGACCACACGCCACCGATGATGGTGAACAGGGGGTATCCCGTTGGATGTGCCACCCCGAAGAGATGTGGAATCGTCTGAAACTCTGCGACGTCGAAGGTGCCCACGTCGTGGGAGAGCGTGAGTAGATAGACAGCGGTTGCAAGCGAAAAAGTGACGAGGGCCCACGGAACGTCTCGCCGTCCGCGGGCGGGGGCGAGGCCTTCGTCGTTTGCCACGGGGTTGATGCGAGCACAGTACGGCATAGCCCGGCCGGCTGCCGGAGGCCGTTTCCCCGGAGTCGGGTCGGTACCATGCGTTGGTGAGCCCGAACGTGCCGGTGGTGGGCGAGCCCTGGTGGGCGAGGCAGCGGTATACGTCGCTGGCGATGTGGTTCTGCTCGGTAGTCAGCGTTCTCATCGGCATCGGCCAGATGTCGATCCACGGCGCAATGTTCGGGCTCGACGAGTACGACGACGGGGTCTACTTCGGATCTGCCGTCCGCCTCGCTCAGGGTCACCTGCCGTACCGCAGTTTCGTCTTCCCGCACCCGCCCGGCATCACACTGCTGCTCTTCCCGCTCGGGCTGATCGGTCGATTGAGTTCCACGAGGGTCACCTTCGGACTGGTGCGAATCCTCACCACGTTGGTGGCTGCCGGCTCGGTGTGGATGATCGGCAGGCTGTTGCGCCACCGCGGGGTGATCGCGGTCCTTGCGGGCGGACTGTCGCTCGCTGTGTACCCACTCGCGTCCGCAGCGACAAAGTCGGTGTTGCTCGAGCCGTACGTCGTGTTCGTCGTTCTCGTTGCCGCAACGCTTCTCTTTCGAGATGGTGAGTTGCAGGACGGTCGGCGCCTGATGTGGGGCGGCGCCGTGCTGGGCATGGCGCTTGCCCTGAAGCTGTGGGCGTTACTCCCGATCGCGGCAGTCGTGGTGTGCTTCGCGATCGTGGTGCGTCGGGACTGGGCGAGGTGGCGCAGGCTCGCAACCGGACTGTTCGCCGGGTTCGCCGTTCCCTGCGCCCCGTTCTTCTTCGCGGCGCCCCGCCAGTTCGTGCACCAAGTGGTTGGGCTGCAGTTGCAGCGTGGTGCATCGTCGGGTGGCTTGCCGGCGAAGGACCGCATCGTGCTCGTCGTTGGTTCGCGCGTGCTCCCTGAGCTGCAAGGCGCGCAAGGCTGGTCGCTGCTCCTGCTGATCCTCGTCGCTGTCGCGATCGCCCTATCGCTGCTGCTGAAGCCCAGGCCGCAGGCCCTCGACTGGTTCGCCGTCGCTGCTGCGCTTGTGTCGGTGGTTGCGGTGTTGAAGACATCGGACTACTTCACGCACTACGGGTACTTCGTTGTTGCGTTCCTTGCGCTGGCTGGTGGTGCGGCGGCCGGGCGTTTGTCGTCGGCGTGTCTCGGCCTTGCTGGCTGTCGGGTAGCCGTCAAGCGTCTGCTTGCAACAGCGGCGGTTGTAGCAGTCCTCGGCTGCGGGTTGAACGGTGTGCTTCGTAGCCGCGCGATTCTTCATCGCTGGCCAGACCTCGCGACTACTGGAGACGTGGGGCGGGCCGTTGCGCGTCTGATCCCCGATGGCGCGTGCGCAGTGAGCGACGACCCGAGCCTGCTCATCACCGCCGACCGGGTCGTCGGGGGAGACAACTGCCCGGCGATGATCGATCCCTACTACGCGTGGCTCGCAGAGGACCCGCAACACCCGCCGTCGTCGGGCGCCGTACCGCCCGCAGCGCTGGTTCAGCAATGGCAGTCGTGGTTCGAGCGGGCAGAGTTCGTGGTGCTCTCCTCGAACCCCTTCCGCGTGCCGTGGACCCCGGAACTGTCGGCGTGGTTCAACGAGCACTTCGACCTGGTTGGCAGTGTCGGACCAGCCGTGTGGCGCAGGAAGTAGCCCTCCCTGCGCTCAATCGGCCGCGGAGAGTGCTGTGTCCGCCGTGCTGAGGTAAGCATTAGGTAAATATTTGTGTACGGCTTCGTTGGTCAACGACATCCCTACCTAAAGTGAGGGGTATTCGGGTGGACCGGGTTGGAACATGGGCAACGTGATGAACGCCAAACGGTGGAGAAGAACAGCGGCAGTGGTGCTGCTCGGTGTGGGAACGGTGGCTTCGTGCCTCGTGAGCCCGTCCTTGTCGTATGCCGCCGCTCGCCCCACGGCAATTGCGGGCGCCACTGGTGCCACCGGTCTGACAGGTGCAACAGGTTTACAGGGCCCAACCGGGCCTCGCGGTGCAACCGGCGTCACCGGCCCGATGGGACCCACCGGCGCGATTGGAGCGTCCGGCGGCCGGGGCGCAACGGGCGTGCAGGGTCCGCAGGGCAACTCGGGTGCACAGGGCGTGAAAGGTTCCACCGGCTCGCAGGGCGTCAAGGGCGACACGGGCTCGCAGGGCGTCAAGGGCGGCACGGGTTCGCAGGGCGCCAAGGGTGACACCGGTCTGCAAGGCATTCAGGGAACGCAAGGTCTCCAGGGCCCCACGGGTCCGAAGGGCGACACCGGCGACACCGGACCCCGCGGCAACACCGGAGCGAGCGGTCTGCAGGGCGTCAAGGGTGACACCGGTGATCAGGGCAATCTCGGGCCGCAGGGTGGACAGGGCGATACCGGTGTGCAGGGAGATCAGGGCATCCCCGGCGTGCAGGGTCCGCAGGGAGACCGAGGCGACACCGGCGCCGGCGTTACCGGTGCTTCCGGCCCGCGCGGCGCAACGGGTGCTCAGGGTTCTCTTGGCTACACCGGCCCTGCTGGCCCCTCTGGCCTGCAAGGCCCAACGGGTCCGAAGGGCAACACCGGTTCCACCGGCCCGCAGGGACCCACCGGACCCCGTGGCGTGACGGGTCAGGTAGGCCCGTCTGGTCAGCAGGGTGCTACCGGCCTCGGATTCGATGGCATCACGTCGTCTACCGGGCTCACGCTCGGCTCCGGGACTGCGATCTTCACGGTCAACAAGGTGGGCGCGTTGACGATCGGTTCACGCGTGCGCATCGTGTACGACTCGAACAACTTCGAGAGCGGCACCATCACCGACATCTACGACCTGCAGCTCACGGTAAACGTCGACTACGTCGCCGGTTCCGGGACGTACTCGACGTGGAACGTTGCGCTCGCCGGAGCGGTGGGCTCCACCGGTGTTACCGGCTCGCAGGGAACGACAGGCCCGACGGGCCTTACCGGTGCCACGGGTCTGCAGGGTCCCACTGGTCCCAAGGGTGACACGGGTAACACCGGCCCGACGGGTCCTCAGGGTGTAACCGGACCGACGGGTCCGACCCCTTCGGGTACCTCGACCACGAGCGCGACCGTCGGTAGTTCTGGCTCTAAGACGGTGACCACGCAGGCGAACCTTGCCCTGGTCGTTGGTTCGCGAATTCGCGTTGCGAACTCTGCGACGGCCTTCATGGAAGGTGTCGTGACTGCGTACACCGCCTCGACCGGGTCACTGACTTTTACCGCCGACTATGCGGTGGGTTCGGGAACGTTCACCGCGTGGAACGTTGACATCACTGGCGCCGTAGGCACCACCGGGCCCACGGGCCCGCAGGGAGCCACGGGCGTTACCGGCGCCACTGGCTTGCAGGGCCCCACCGGTCCGCAGGGCAACACCGGCGCAACCGGACCGCAGGGTGTAACCGGACCGACGGGTCCGACCCCTTCGGGTACCGCAACGTCCGCGAGCAAGGCGATCGCCAGCTCGGGTTCACAGACGGGGTTCACCACGACGCCGACGAACATGGCGATCGTCGTCGGTTCGCGCATTCGGGTAGCGGGCAGTGCTTCAGCGTTCATGGAAGGTGTGGTTACTGCCTACAGCGGCGGTGCCCTCACGTTCACGGCCGACTACGCGGTGGGCTCAGGATCGTTCACTTCCTGGAACGTGGACATCACCGGCGCCTACGGCGCAACTGGCGCCACCGGCTCGAAGGGCGACACCGGCGCCGGCGTGACTGGTGTTACTGGCGTTACCGGTGCGACGGGTCTGCAGGGTCCGACGGGGCCGAAGGGCGACACCGGTTCCACCGGCATTACCGGCCCGAACGGTGACACCGGCAATACGGGTGTCAAGGGTGAGACGGGCCTGGGGTATGACGGTGTGACGTCGTCAACGTCGTCGACGCTTGGGTACGGGTCGCAGACGTTCGCCGTGAACAAGGTTGGCGCGTTCGTCGTGGGTGGTCGTGTCCGGTTTGTTGCGGATGCGAACAACTATGAGTCGGGCACAATCACGGGGATCTCGAGTAACGACATCACGGTGAACGTGGATTACGTGTCGGGTAGCGGCACGTACAGCTCGTGGACGCTCTCGGTTGCTGGTCTGGTGGGTTCCACCGGTGTTACCGGCCCGAAGGGTGACACGGGTACTTCGGGTGTCAAGGGTGATACGGGAACTCAAGGTGGTCAGGGCGATACCGGTCTGAAGGGCGACACCGGTATTCAGGGCCTGCAGGGACCGATCGGACCGAAGGGCGACACTGGCGACACCGGTCCGAACGGACCGAAGGGCGACACCGGAAACACCGGTGACACCGGTCCGATCGGTGCCGGCCTGAAGGTGCTGGGCAGCTTCGGCGACACAGGACCGCTGAGCAGCATTTCGAGTCCGCAGATCGGCGACGCCTACCTCATCGTGGGCGAATTGTGGGTGTGGGACGGAACCGCCTGGGTTGACGCCGGCCAAATTCAGGGTGCCAAGGGCGATACCGGTTTGCAGGGCGACACCGGCGTTCAGGGTGCTAAGGGCGACGCTGGCTCTCAGGGGGGCCGCGGCGACACCGGCAGCCAAGGTGACACGGGTGTGCAGGGCGACACGGGTATTCAGGGTGTCAAGGGCGATCAGGGCGCAATGGGTGCCACCGGCCTGCAGGGGCCGACTGGTCCGAAGGGTGACACTGGTACCACCGGTGCTACCGGCCCCCAAGGCCCTCAGGGCGACACTGGCGTGATCGGTCTGACCGGCTCGACGGGTCTGCAGGGGCCGACTGGTCCGAAGGGCGACACTGGAGCAACTGGCGTCAAGGGAGATACGGGAACCGCTGGTAGCAACGGCCTGAACGGTCAGACGGGTGTTGCAGGTCCCGCAGGAGGTGTCGGTGCGACGGGCCTTACTGGGGCAACGGGGCTGACGGGCGCAACCGGTGTCGGCGCGACGGGCGCAACCGGCGTAGGCGGCGCCACTGGTGCCACAGGTCCCCAGGGCACGGCAGGCACAAACGGGACCGTGAAGCTGTTCTTCGGTGACGGAAGCGACTTCGCCCTGACGTTCGACGGCACCGCAACACCAGCCTGTGCAACGAAGAACTCCTCGACGTCCTACACCCTCAACCGTGACTGCTATGCGACCAACATGACGGTGTCGGGAACTGTCACCGTCGCCACGAACGGCTTCCGGATCTTTGCAACCGGCACACTGACGGTGAACAGCGGCGGCGTGATCTCGAATGAGGGCGGCGCTGCCTCCACGGTCACTGCGGGTACTGCGGGTGCCTCAGCGACACTTGGTGGCGGAACGGCCGGAACGGCCGGGACTACTGTGGCAGGAACTACAGCTACTGCGACGACGACTTCGCTCGGTGGTGCTGGTGGCGCTGGCGGCAACGCCATAGGTGGTGCTGGTGCCAAAAACGGGGCCGCGGCAAGTTCGGCCACGGCGCCGACCGCTGCACAGGGTAGCCCTCGGACGCTCGATGGCGCCTGCACAATGATGGCTCGCGGAGGACTGCTGTTCAACGGCGGCGCGGGAGGCTCATCCGGCGGCGGAGGCGGGGGGACCAAATATGGTGGTGCCGGCGGCGGCGGTGGTGGGATCGTCGCGATTTATGCACTGGTCATTTCGAATTCAGGAACCATTCGGGCGAATGGCGGTGCCGGCGGTGCCGGGACGGGCGGTGACACGGGCGGCGGCGGCGGTGGAGGAGGAGGAGCGGTTGTCCTCTTCTACGGAACTGGCAGCACGACCGGCACGATCAACGTTGCCGGTGGTACCGCCGGCGCTGCCGGCGGTGCCGGGACAGCCGGCTCTGCCGGAAGCAACGGAAACTCTTACTCCATTCAGGTGACGTGACCTTTTGAGTTCGGTCACGAAGTCCCCTGCACGCTGGGCCATTGGCTCGGTAGGTGCGCTCGTTGCAGCGTTCTCATTTGTCGCGCTTCCGATTCAGAGCGCTTCCGCACAGGTTGGTTCCACCGGCGCAACGGGTGCGACTGGTGTGCGTGGCACGACCGGCGCAACTGGTCTCACCGGTGCCACGGGCGCTACTGGTGCGACGGGTCTGCAGGGTCCGACGGGTCCCCAGGGCGCCACTGGTGCGACTGGTGTGCGTGGCACGACCGGCGCAACTGGTCTCACCGGTGCCACGGGCGCTACTGGTGCGACGGGTCTGCAGGGTCCGACGGGTCCCCAGGGTGCGACGGGTGCGACCGGTGTCCGGGGATCGACGGGTGTTGCTGGCGCAACCGGCGCTTCAGGTTCCGTTGGCGCAACGGGTTTGACGGGTGCGACCGGTGTCCGGGGATCGACAGGTGTTGCAGGAGCTACTGGATCTGCTGGCTCGACCGGTTTGACGGGTGCGACGGGTCTGCAGGGTCCGACGGGTCCCCAGGGTGCCACTGGTGCGACCGGTTCACTTGGCGCAACGGGCTCGTTCGGCGTGACGGGCGCTACCGGTGTTAGGGGCTCGACGGGTGTTGCTGGCGCCACTGGTTCTGCTGGCGCCACCGGGTTGTCGGGTTCCACCGGTGCGACAGGTTCAGCGGGGGCCGTCGGCGCAACCGGTTCACTTGGCGCAACGGGCTCGTTCGGCGTGACGGGCGCAACGGGTGCGAGGGGTTCGACGGGTGCGAATGGTGCGACCGGCTCGAGCGGATCGAATGGAGCGACTGGTGCTTCCGGTTCGGTAGGTGCAACAGGTTCGACAGGTGCAACGGGTTTGCAGGGTCCGACCGGGCCTCAGGGAGCGACAGGCGCAACTGGTTCGGTTGGTGTCACCGGCGCAACGGGTGCGAGGGGTTCGACGGGTGCGAACG
>CAEZYY010000017.1_pt1 | contig 46337 bp, 48 predicted proteins | sample 7265861 | NCBI WGS metagenome assembly CAEZYY01 (sample SAMEA6813946, study PRJEB35770) | freshwater metagenome | biome: Freshwater; feature: Freshwater reservoir; material: water | place: Czech Republic | collected 2016-08-15 | depth 30m m | reverse complement strand
CCGTTCGACTCGTGGAACGCGCTGCGCGGCATCCGCACGCTCGGCGTCCGTGTCGAGCGGAGCTCGCGGACGGCGCTGGCGCTCGCGCGGTTCCTCGAGGCGCATCCGGCAGTCGCCTCGGTGTCGTACCCGGGTCTGGACTCCCACCCACAACGGGGGCTCGCGGCCCGGCAGATGTCCGCAGGCGGCGGCATGCTGTCGTTCGAGCTACGTGATGCCGATCGGGCGCACGGGGTGCTCGAGGCACTCCAACTCGTCCGCGTCGCAACCTCGCTCGGTGGGCCAGACACGCTGATGTGCCATCCGGCCTCCACCACCCATGCCGGGCTCGCCGCAGACCTGCAGCAATCGATCGGGGTAACTGCCGGGCTGCTGCGCGTATCGGTCGGCCTCGAGCATCTCGACGACCTCGTGCTGGACCTCCAGACCGCTCTCGCCTAAGCACGCTGCGAGAGCCCTTGGCCGGTCCCGACGGGGGAGGGCCCGTCAGGACCAGCGAGGCACCCAACTTTGACTCACAGGCCGTCAGTCCTGGAGCGCTTGGGGAACTTGTCCTGTGAGCAGCAAACCCCATGAAGGTAAGAGGGGAACAAGAACCGGGTAGGGAATCGGTGTGATTACCGGAAGGCGGCCCGTGGGCGGGCTAGAACGATAGGCATGAGTGTTCCCAGGGTGCTGGTCGTCGAGGACGACAGGTCGGTTCGGGAATCGCTCGAACGGGCGCTCCGGCTCGAGGGCTATCAGGTGCAGACCGTTGCCGATGGGATGTCGGGCCTCGAGGCAGTCGGCCGCGACCAGCCTGACGTGGTGGTGCTCGACGTGATGTTGCCGTTCTTGGATGGCCTCTCCGTGTGCCGACAACTGCGCCAGAAAGGCGACCGTACGCCGATCCTCATGCTGACGGCGCGAGCGGACGTGGGGGACCGGGTTGCTGGTCTCGATGCCGGCGCCGACGACTACCTCCCCAAGCCGTTCGCGCTCGACGAATTGCTGGCCCGACTGCGCGCCCTGATCCGGAGATCGTCGCCTGATCACGTGCCGGGTGGGTTGACGGTTGGGGACCTCCGCATCGACGAGGCAGCCCGAAGGGTCTGGCGCGGCGTACGGGAGGTGGACCTCACCAAGACCGAGTTCGAGCTGTTGGCACTCCTCGGAAGGAATGTGGGGGTGGTGCTCGACCACGCCACGATCTACGACCGGATCTGGGGCTATGACTTCGGCCCGGAGTCCAAGGCACTCCAGGTGTACATCGGTTATCTGCGACGCAAGACCGAGGAGAACGGCGAGACCCGCGTCGTCCACACGGTCCGTGGCGTCGGGTACACCGTGAGGCCCGCATGAGCCTGCGCTGGAAACTTGCACTGTCAATGGGCTTCCTGCTCCTCACGATGGTTGCGCTCGTGTCGGTCAGTGCCTATCTCACGACCGACAGCCGGATCAGACAGGAGGTCGACAGTTCCCTTGACGAACGTGCGAACTCGTTGAGGATCATCCTGAACCGCGGAGACGGGTCGCTCCCGCAGGCTGCCGGGCCGGCACAGGTGCTGGACGCCAGCGGTGTCATCGTCCAGTCGGTCGGCGAGGTCCGGTTCCCGGTCAATCGGCGGGAGCGCTACCTCGCGAAGGAGGGCGGTCGTCTCTATACGCACACGGTGGAGGTGGACGGGGCCCGCTATCGGGTGGAGACAGCGGCTTTGCAGGTCGGTGGCGTGGTGCAGGTGGGTCGGGAACTGCAGCCGACAGAGACCACGCTCGCATCCCTCCGGCGCCGGTACGCAGCGATCTCCGGCCTGGTTGCGCTGCTCGGCGCGATCCTCGGCTGGCTGCTCGCCGGTTGGTTGACGCGGCCCGTCGTTCGACTGACGCAGGCCGCCGAGCACGTTGCCTCCACCGGCGAACTGGACATGTCGGTCGATACCGAGGGCAGTGACGAGACCTCCCGGCTCGCCCAGGCCTTCTCGTCGATGCTTGGGGCGCTGCACGAGTCAAGGATGCGCCAGCGGATGCTCGTGCAGGACGCGGGCCACGAACTCCGCACGCCGGTCACCTCCATCCGCACCAACGTGGACGTGCTGCGTCGCCACCCCAATCTCGACGGGGAGGACCGCTCGAAGGTGCTTGACGACCTGCACAGCGAGGTGACACAGGTGAGCACGATGGTCGAGGAACTCGTGCTGCTGGCGAGCGGGGACCTGGAGGAGGATGACTCTCCCGGCATGGTCCGGCTCGACGACCTCATCAAGGTGGCTGCGGACCGGACGAGTAGGCGCTTCACCCGTCAGGTCTCCGTGGATGTCGAGCCGACGAGCATCAACGGTTCGGTGCGCGGGCTCGACCGCGCGGTCAGCAATCTGCTCAACAACGCCTGCAAGTTCAGCCCGCCCGGAAGTCCGATCGAGGTGACGCTCAGGGGCGGTCGGGTTGCCGTGCGCGATCACGGGCCCGGCATTGAGACCGGGGACCTGCCCCACGTCTTCCATCGCTTCTACCGTGCGACGGCGGCACGGACACAACCCGGTTCCGGCCTCGGTCTGGCGATCGTGGACCAGGTGGTTCGCTCGCACGGTGGCACGGCGTTCGCCGAGAACCATCCGGGTGGCGGGGCGATCGTCGGCTTCTCGCTCCCGGCGGACCGCACGGTGGTCGACGAACTCTGACGCGTGTCACCGGTAGCGACGCCGTCGAGCGGCATGCCGCCGCCGGGGGAGCCCTGCCTGAGAGACTCTCCCCGTGGCGAAGGTCCAAGCAGCAATCCTCTCCGACGTGGCGTACATCCGGGATGGCTTGGTGTACCTGCTCGCCGGTGGTATCAACCGTGTCACCACCGAGCTCCCCGGCACGCTCAACGTTGCACTGACGGTGATGGTGGAGCTGGAGGCAATCGAGTTCGGCCAGACCCACCAGATCACGGTGAAGATCGTTCATGCCGACTCGGCAACCCGGGTGGGTGAGGCGTCGGGGCAGTTCCACTCCGGTGATACGTCCAAGCTCGGGCCCGGAGAGCCGATGTTGCTCCCGCTCGTCGTCCCGTTGAAGGGCATCAACCTGCCCATGTACGGGCCCTACGACATTCACGTGAGCGTGAACGGTGAGCCCCAGCAGTTGCTCACGTTCCGCGCCCTCGCCCCCCGCCGCTGAGCGATAACGGGCGAAACTGTCGTGAGCGGAATAACGGACGATCAACTCAGCGAGGACTTGCTGCCCGGCACCGAGGCCCTCGACCCCGGGGAAACGACCCCCGACGCGGCTCCCCGGAAGCAGCGATCATTACGCCGTCGGGCACTGCGGTACACGGCGCTCGTCGTCGCCGCGCTGCTCATCCCTGTCTCGATCTCGTGCATTCGCGCCCTCACCGGCCCGGGTTACGACAGCGCCGCAGCGCGCACCGTCCAATGGGCGCGGGACCACCACATGGGGTCATTCGTGGACTGGGCCGAGCGGCACTGGTTCGACAAGAACCAGGCCAAGGTCGGGGGCGAACCCGACCCGAACACCGTCGGAGCGAATATCGCCGGCGCCGTCGCTGTGCCCACCACCGTGCCGTCGACGACAGCGGTGCCGTCGCCGACGTCGGCACCGACCGACACAGGTACCGCAACAGGCCTGTCTTCTGCGGTTCCCACAACGAGCACCACCGATGGTGTGCTCCGGCGTCTTCCACCGCCAACTCCGTTGACGAGCCCGTCGCCGACCCCGTTCAGGGGCGAGGGGCGCTGGACCGGGTTCGGTCCGCTGATCGAGGGTGAGCCCGGTGCGTATGCCACAACCGTCCGACCCGATGTCGAGCACAGTTCGATCTCGATAGGCGTGGTGTGGTTCGACCCGGCAGCGGTTCGGTTCCGCCTCTTCCCGGGGGACAACAGCCCCAGCCGCCCGTGGGACCGCCCTCCGTACGTACCCGTCCCGGACCGCAAGAGCCTGCTCGCCGCATTCGCCGGTGGGTTTCGGCTCAATGAGTCGAACGGCGGCATGTTGCTCGGCGGGAAAGAGATCCGGCCGATGCGGGTGGGGGCGGCCACGTTCGCCTTCGGTCTCGACGGCAAGCCGTTGCTCGGCAACTGGGGGGTCGAGGTGCCCCTCAACGGCACGTACGACTCGGTTCGCCAGAACCTCGACCTCATCGTGGACGACGGCGTGATGAACCCGTTGCTCGAGACCGACCCGAACAATCAGTGGGGCTTCACCGGCCCGAACAACAACTCGTTCGTGTGGCGCTCGGGCGTCGGGATCCTCGCCGACGGCGCGATCGTCTGGGTGGGCGGGAACGGCCTGAGCGTCGTGAGCCTCGCCAAGGTCTTCGTCCGCATCGGCGCGGCGCGCGCGATGCAGTTGGAGATCAACCGTGAATGGGTCCAGCTCAACACGTACACCCTCACACCCGAGGGAAAGATCTTCGGGAAGCGCTTGCTGACCGGCATGCGCGGTCCGGACAACCGGTGGCTTGACCGCGACACCCGCGATTTCGTGGCGGTCTTCGGCCGCAGCGAACTGCAGCCCTGAGCAACCTGCTCGCGGGTGCCGCCCGGCTGCTAGCGCAGCGCCGTGGCCAGCGCGTCGACGATGCGGTCCACCTGAGCATCGGTGGTGACGAAGGGCGGGCAGAACGTGTTGGTGTCCGTGCCGACAGCCCGCGTAATCACGCCGAGCCCGAGCATGCGGTCGCGCACGGCAAATGCGTCACGGTCGGGGTGGTGCCCGACGGCCCACACGGCACCCGCTCCGCGGACCGACGCGACGAGACCGTCCGCGGCGATCGACTGCAGCCCGCTCTCGAGGCGCTTACCGATCACGAGGGAGCGCTCGAACAACTGCTCGCGCTGCAGGATCTCGAGGTTCTTCAGGCCGGCAGCACACGCGGTCGGGTGACCGGAGTAGGTGAACCCGGTGCGCATCAGGTAGTTCGGGTCCGACTCGATGCCGTCGCGGACCTTCCTGCCGACGAACACGCCCCCAAGGGTCTGGTATCCCGAGGTCACTGCTTTGGCGAAGGTGGTGAGGTCCGGTGTGACGCCGTAATGATCGGACCCGAACCACCTGCCGAGGCGGCCGAAGCCGCAGATGACCTCGTCGAAGATGAGCAGGGCGCCGTGCTGGTCACAGAGACGGCGGAGCCCCTCGAGGTAGCCGTCCTCCGGGGGGAACACGCCGCCTGCGCCCTGAACGGGTTCAGAGATGATGGCGGCAACCTCGTTACCGCGCTGGGCCATCAGCGAGGCGATGGCCTCGAGGTCGTCGCTCGGTACCTGCACCACCTCGGGCAGCAGCGCTCCCCACCCCTCCTTGTTCGGGCCGATGCCCTGGGCGCTCGTGCCGCCGTAGTTCGTGCCGTGATAGCCCCTCGCCCGCGAGATGATCAGCTGACGTTGCGGCTCGCCGCGCATCGCGTGGCTGAGCCTTGCGAGCTTCATCGCCGTGTCGATCGCCTCGGAGCCCGAGCAGCAGAAGAAGACGCGCGCGTCGGGCATTGGTGCGTTGCGCACGAGCTCAGCGGCAAGTTGTTCGGCGGGCTCGTTGGTGAACGGGTCGAACGTGGAGTACGCCTCGAGCATCATGATCTGCGCTGCAACTGCATCAGCCATCTCCCTGCGACCGTGACCGATCGCGCAGTACCAGAGACTCGCCATGCCGTCGACGTACTCGTTCCCACTTGAGTCCCACACGAGTGCGCCCTCGCCGCGCACGATCGGGATGAAGGATTCGCGCGTTGGCTTGGCGAACGGGTGCAAGAAGGCTCCGGGCATGGCCGTACGTTACGCCTGCTTCAGGAGGGTGTGCTCGGCCGCCCCGGTGGCACGGGATGGATTCTTTGGGCGGTTGAGACCGAGCGCCCGCCGCCGACGGCCTGCGTGATGAGCACGACGACGCAGCCGAGCGCGACGGCCGGGAGGCTGTGCGTGGACTCGGCGAGCCATACGAGGGCGGCGAGCGGAACCCGATAGCCGGCACCGAGCAGCGTGGTTGCCCCGATGACGGACAGCAGAGCGAGGTTGCCGTCGAAGATCCGTCCGAGCACCTGGCCGGCGATCGAGCCGAGCACGAGGAGGGGGATGATCAACCCACCCACACCGCGCCCGAGCATGGTGACCCCGGAGGCGGCGGCTCGCAGCGCGAGCAGGGCGCAGTGGCCCGCAACGGACGCCGTTGCGGCCCAGGCGAGGGAGATGGTTCCCGGCCCGAGGTGGACCGGTACGCCACTGAACCCGATGCGTGCGAGGACACCGAGCAGCACGAGCAGCGCCGCAGCGACGGCGACATGGTGGCGCTCGCGCGAAAAGACCGGTCCGAGGCCAGTCTCGGCGGTGCGGGTGAGCAGGGACACTGCGCGACTGGCGATGCCGGCGCCGACGGCGAGGCCGAGCGCGAGCAGCACGTCGCGCAACCCGACGACACCGACAGAGGTCCACCAGGGCAGGCGGAAGCCGTCGATACTGCTGCGGGCGAGGTAACCGGCGGCCGAGCCGAGCAGTGCGGCCGGCAGTCGTCGCCACGACATGCCTTCGCGGAACGGGATCTCGACGGCGAGCAGGCCACCGGCGATCGGGCTGTGCAGTGCCGCACCGAACCCGGCCGCAGCGCCGACAACGAGAAGGCTCGGGCCGGTGCTGTCGAGGCGTCGGCGTCCGATCGAACCGAACCACGTACCGAGTACGACGGCGAGTCCGACCGGGTCGAGCGCGCCGCCGAGGCCGACGGTGGCCCCCGCCCCGACCGTCCTTGCTGCGTACTGCCGGTCCTCGTAGTGGCGTCCGTGGTAAGCGTCCATGTAGGCGTCGATGCTCGACGGGCCGGAGCGGGTAGGCCCGAGTGAGCGCACGAACGTGCTCACGAGCAGACCCGCGGCAGGGAGCGCAACGGTCAGCGCTGCCGGGCCCCGCGCGATCGCGTCAAGGAGGTGCTCAACCCCGTACACCGCACCGGCGGCGCCGTAGGCCGAGCACACGGTCACCACAGCAAGCAGGCCGAGTGCCCGCATGCGCGGCGCGGTCAGCGCCAGTGGCCCCACCTCCGGTTTCCCATGAGGGAAACCGTAGTTCCTCCGTGCCGATCGCCCCGACGACGAGGAACTCCGGCGGGGGATCAGGGCAGGTCAGTGGCGGTCTGGGTTGGTCCGCACCTGTCGGAAGGCGATGTCTGCATCCACCGAAGGTTCCTTGGGCAGCCCGAGGGAGCGTTCACCGAGGATGTTGCGCTGGATCTCGTCGGTGCCCCCGGCAATGGACTGCCCGGGTACCGAGATGAGGATCTCGTGGATCAGGCCGTCGAGCGGCGCATCGGTCCCGCTGAGCATGCCGTCTGCGCCAGCGATCCTGGCGTGGACGTCAGCGGACATCCGGGCGATGTGGCTGCCGACCAACTTGCCGATCGAACCCTCGGGTCCGGGTGGCTTGCCGGCGAGTCGTGCCGCTCTGGCGCGCTGGGCCGTCCACTTCGCCGTCTGGTCGAGGCAGCGCAGGCGCATGAGTGCATCGCGGATCACGGGGTCGTCGATTACACCCGCCGCCTGGGCCCGGGGGATGGTGAGGTCCGCCCGTCCGGCACGCTGTGGGTACCAGACGTAGGTCTTGAAGTAGTCGGTCGCCTCGGCAACGGCTTCGTCACGGCATCGGCCCGTGCGGTTCGTTCCCGCCTGGAACGCTCGGGTACTCGGCAGGCTCCGCTCGTGGGCGAGCGTTGCCAACGCAACGCGCCAGCCCTCACCCACTGCGCCGATCACGTTGTGCGTCGGCACGCGTGCCTCGGTGAGGAACACCTCGTTGAACGACGCATACCGGTTCATCTGCATGAGGGGCCGCACCTCGATACCGGGTTGGTGCATGTCGATGACGAAGTAGGTAATGCCCTTGTGCTTGGGCACGTCGAAGTTGGTGCGGGCCACGAGGATCGCCCAGTCCGCCTTCACGGCACCGGTGGTCCACAGCTTCTGGCCTGTAATCACCCACTCGTCGCCGTCCAGCTCCGCCCGCGTGGTGAGGCCCGCGAGGTCCGAGCCGTTGCCCGGCTCGCTGAACAACTGGCACCAGCGGTGCTGACCGGTGAGCGCGGGACGGAGCAACCGCGACTTCACATCGTCGGATCCGTGCTCGAGGATTGTGGGGGCGGCGAGGGACATCGCGCCACCACCGGCCACGCCGACTGCCTCGATGCGATCGAACTCGGAGTCCACCACCGCGGCGAGCGACGGGCTGAGCCCCCGCCCGAACCACTCCACCGGCCAGGCAGGGCAACCCCAACCGGAGTCCGCGAGGAGGTCGCGCCATTCGCGGAGGGGGCGGTTCTCGTCCCAGTTGGCCCCCAACCAGGCCCGCACCTCGGACCGCACGGACTCAGCGTTGATCATGTTCCCATTGTCGCACCCCACGCGCGGAGGTGATGGACCGGGAGTCGGCTTCGCCGGGGGGGGGTTGCGCTCCGGCGGGACTAGGCGATGGCGGCGAGCAGGTGCGCCGAGAGTTCCTCGTACGTGTCGAGCGCCGTGAACTGTGGGAACTCGCGGATCACGTTGTCGGGGGCATGAAACAGGAAACCGGCGTCGGCCTCAGCGAGCATCGCAGTGTCGTTGTAGGAATCGCCGGCGGCTGCCACGCGGTAGTTGAGCCCCTTCAACGCTCGCACAGCGTGTCGCTTCTGATCCGCCATGCGCAACTGGTAGTTGACGATCCGGTCGTCCTCGACGACGAGTTGGTGGCACAGGATGGTGGGCCAGCCGAGCTGTTCCATGAGCGGCCTCCCAAATTGCTCGAAGGTGTCCGACAGCAGGATGACCTGGGTGCGGCTGCGCAGATCGTCGAGGAACTCGCGTGCGCCGGGAAGCGGGCCCATGCCAGCGATGACGTCAGCGATCGTGGACATCTTCAGACCGTGCTGGGCAAGAAGATTGAGCCGGAACCGCATGAGTCTGTCGTAGTCGGGCTCGTCACGTGTCGTACGGCGCAACTCGGCGATGCCGGTGCGCTCGGACACGGCGATCCAGATCTCGGGAACAAGGACGCCCTCGACATCGAGGGTCACGATGGACTGCTGGGGCATGGTGCAACTCACTCGTTTCGGACAAAGGCAAAGGGGTAGGTTATTTCGTATGTCAGGCGGCCGCGAACTTCCTCCAAAATCCCTCGACGAGAGTCGAGGAATAGCCCGATCACGGGCCGGTGAATCCACCCGACAGCGCCTCCTGGAAGCGGCGCTCGAGGTCATCGATCGAGACGGCTTCGGTGCCGCGAAGGTGCAGGACGTCGCGCTTGCGGCCGGCGTGACCACCGGTGCGATTTATAGCAACTTCAGAAACATGGACGAACTCCTCGCTGTGGCGTTGGCCGGTCGGCTTCGCGATGCGGCCAGGCAGCGGCACGAGGTGGAGATTCCCGAAGCGCTCGAGCGCTTGAGCAGCGGCACCGGCAGGCGATCCATCCTCGGGGGGCCGGTCTATGTTGGCCTCCGATCGGGGTTCTCGCTCGAGGAGACCCAGGATCTTGTGCGCGTGCTCGCGGCAGCGTCGTCGAGCGCTGTTGCGGATCAGGTCTGGAGCGATCTCGTGCAGGAAATGTTCGCGAGCGCCGTGCAGACCATGGAGATCGGCCAACAATTCGGTGTCGTCCGAAGCGATCTTGATGCCCGCTCGCTGACACTCTTCGCTCAGTGCCTCACCTTGGGTCGGCGCCTGCTGCAGACCGCAGGAATCGAGCCCGACGAAGGTGAGCGTTGGGAGGCGGTTCTGGGCGAAGCGCTCGGGCCCCTGCTCGTCAAGCCTGAGTGAGTTCGAGCAATCAAGCGACGCCGGGCCGAGCCACGTCGTCCTAGACGTAGCGCAACGTCAGTGGCTCGAGTGGGAGGCCGTCGATCTGAACGGTGTAGGTCTCGCCGGCGGAGGCCCAGGCTGCGTCGGTGACAGTTCCGGTGGTAATGATTTCCCCGGCGTGCAGTGGGACCGCGGCGGTACGGGCGAGGTGGGCGATGGCGTACAACGGACTGCCGAGCACATTGGATCCATAGCCAGTATCGATGACCGAACCGTTGCGGAGCAGTCGAAGTGTGAAGCGCTCGAGATCCTCGATCATCGTTCCCCACGGTGCCACCTGGGCCCCGACGCGTGACGCTCCGTGCAGCGATCCGTCGATGACGGAATCTATGGCGGTGACCTTCCATGCAGGGAAGTGGCACTGCACCACCTCAAAGCCGAAGGCCACCCACTCGATGGAGTCCGCGATCTGCTCGGTGCTCGCTCCTGAGGGGACGTCCGCCGACAGCCGGAACACGATTTCTGGCTCGGACCTCGGTTGGCACAGCGTGTCTGCAGCAACGGTCCCCTCGCCCTGGCTGCAGAGTTCCAGCGAGTCGTCGTACATCCATCCCCAGATCGGCGCATACACGCCGTAGAGGTCCCAGATCGTGGTGTTGGTAAAGCCGATCTTGCGGCCGACGGGCCGTGCTCCCGTGGAGATCGAGCGCGCAATGGATGCACGCTGCATCACGTCGTAGGCGTCGTCGAGGGTGAGCAGGGGATCCTGCTCGGTGAAGGGCCGCAGGGTGGTGGCGCTGCGCCGGGCTTCCTCGATAGCAATTGCGATTTCGTTGTTGTCGTACATCCGCTCGTGCTCCTCGGCTGCCGAACCTATCCGGATCATCCGTGGTGGAGCGGCACCCCGGGCCCCCGGCGTAACATGACGGCATTCAAAGGGGGAACCAATGCGAGTAACCGTTGATGGAGATCGTTGCCAGGGCCACCAGATGTGCGGTATCGCAGCGCCCGAGGTGTTCGGGGCAGACGACTACGGCAACTCGGTGGTGCTGATCACCGGGGACATCCCGGTAGCGCTCGAGGCCAAGGTGCGCCGGGCCGAGGGCAATTGCCCCGAGCGCGCCATCCACATCGAGGCCTGACTGCCCGGCGTTTCGGGTCAGCGCACGACGTACGACGTCATCGACAGCGACCCGAGCGCGTACCCGCCGATGAGTTTCTCGCATGTCGTCCCTGCAGCATTGGCGAGCCCTGCGAGGTAGAGCAGTGGGACAAAGTGTTCGGGTGTCGGTGCAGCCAGCGAGTACGCCGGGTGCTCGAGCAGCGAGAGCACGTCACCCGGTTCCTCGGTCATGATTCGCTCGGCCTCCTCGTCGAAGGACTGCGCCCAGTCGTAGGCAGCGTCTGGGCTCGCCCAGTCAAGGCGACCGAGATTGTGCACCACATTGCCGCTGCCGATGACGAGGATGCCCTGCGCGCGCAGTGGGGCCAGCGCCGCGCCGAGTTGCACGTGGTAATCGGCAGGTGCAGCAGCGTTGATGGACAGTTGCAGCACCGGCACGTCGGCGTTCGGGTATATGTGCGCGAGCACCGACCAGGTGCCGTGGTCGAGGCCCCAGCTGTCCCGGTCCGCGCCAACCCACGCCGGGGCAACCGTGTCGGCGATCTCCTGCGCGATTTCGGGTGAGCCGGGTGCTGCATACTCGAAGGCGAACAGTTCGTCGGGGAAGCCAAAGAAGTCATGGATGGTCTTGGGCTGCGCCATTGCGGTGACGGCAGTTGCGTTGATGAACCAATGCGCCGACACGGACAGCACGGCGCGCGGCCCGGGGACCGACGAGCCGAACGAGTTCCACAGCTCGGTGTAGCGGTTGTGCTCGAGCGTGTTCATCGGGCTGCCGTGACCGATGAACACGGCCGGCATGAGATCGGTCGTCACGTTCGTGACGGTAGCGGGCACACTGGGACGATGGTCGACTGGAAGCATGTTGCGGACTCAGCGATCGAGATCCCGATTGTCACGAGCTTCACCCGGGTTGGTTACGACGTGCGCTCCCGCCTCGAGCACTGGCGCCCGGTCGATCAGTACAGCCTCACCGGTCGCACCGTGGTGGTCACCGGAGCAACCTCGGGCCTCGGCCGCTCGATGGCCGAGACCCTCGCCCGTTGCGGTGCAACGGTGGTGCTCTGGGGTCGCTCGTCTGGCAGGACAGAGGACGCGCGCGACGCAATCGCGCGCTCGACCGGCAATGCCACCCTCGATGTCGTGGTTTCCGACATGTCCGAACCCGATGAGATCCGTCGGGGAGCAGCCGAACTCCTGGCCCGCCACGAGCGGGTGGACGTGTTGGTGCACAACGCGGGGGCACTTGCCCCAACCCGGATGCTCAATTCCGAGGGGCACGAGTCCACGGTTGCGGCCCAGGTGCTTGGTCCGTTCCTGCTCACGTCGTTGCTCCTCGATCGCTTGCGTGCCAGTGCCCCGTCACGTGTGATCACGATGTCCTCCGGCGGAATGTACGCGTCACCGCTGCGCGTGGAGGACCTCGAGATGGGCGAGGACTACCGCGGCGCCGAGCAGTACGCCCGGGCCAAGCGCGCACAGGTCACCCTCAACGAACTCTGGGCACAGCACCACCCCGGGCAGGGTGTCCACTTCCACGCCGTCCATCCCGGTTGGGCAGACACACCCGGTGTGCAGGAGTCGCTCCCGGCCTTCCGGCGCGTGATGCGCCCCTTGCTGCGGACCGTTGAGCAGGGTGCGGACACCGCGCTGTGGCTTGCCGCCGACGATGGCGCGCCGCTCGAGTCGAATGGTGGGTTCTGGCACGATCGCGAGCGGCGACCGATCCACCGGCTCGGGTTCACCAAGCGCTCGGACACCCCGGAGCGAAGGCAAGCGCTCTGGGACTGGTGCTCCAGCCAGATCTCGGTCTAGCCGTACGGACCCGGTGCGCCCTCGGCCTTGGCAACCATGATCTCGGTGGATTTCACGATCATCACCACCTCGTCCCCCGCAGCCAGGTCGAGTTCGTCCACGGCATCGCTGGTGATCGCCGCAGTCAGCCGCTGACCGTCGGGGAGCAGCGCCTTCACGCTGGTCATCACGTCGCCGCGGGCGATGCTGTCAATCGTGACCCTCAACTGGTTTCTCGCGCTGAGGCGGACCTCGGGGCGACGCGAAACCGCCACACCGTCCCGCGCGTGCTGGGCCTCTCGGGCCTGTCGGAGGAAGCGCCGGGCTGCCCGGGCGTTCTCCTGGCGCCAGAGGGCGATGAGATCGCCGCCCGGATCGCGCTGCGCGATGGCGTCGAAGGCGGGTTGCAGCGCTCGCTCCTGGGCATCCAGCAGGGGCTCAATCGGTTGGCCTGCCCGTTGGCGCAGCGTGAGCTTGAGCAACAACTCAGTACGGAGGTCGCGAAGGTGCTCGGCCGGCGTACCCAGCCAGCGCTCAGACGTTGTTCTGCCCACAGCGGTCGGCTGCAGCAGCGACCGTTCCCGCCCGCGGCCGGGCTGGGCGCCCGAGCGCGTGACGAGCCCCTGTTCCACCAACGACTCGATTGCCCGGTACGTCAGTGGTCTACTCAGCGACCAGATCGAACCGAGTGGGCCGTCCGGCGCGAGTTGCGACCCGATGGCCCAGCCGTGCTCAGCGCCCTGGATGACGAGGGTGAGGCAGACGAGTTCCGCGAGGTTGGAGGGCTGGTCACGTCGTGTTGCCATCTCGAGAACCCCTCCAGCGATACGTCAGTCAATGAGTTGATTATAGTCAGTATCTGAATATAGCCTCGGACCATGAGGCACCGAACCACAGTGTCAGCGGCACGTCCCCGTCGGGTGTTCGGGCTTCTCGGCCTCGCGCTCGGTCTCGTTGTTGGCATGAGTGCGTGCTCGACGAAGCGGGTGACGATCGATACCGACCCCGATGCGCCGATCACGGTGTTCGCCGCTTCGTCGCTCACCGGAGCATTCGGCGTGATTGGCACTGCGTACACCGCTGCCTATCCGGATGCGAAGGTCGAATTCAGCGTTGGCGCCTCGTCAGAGCTGGTTGCCCAGATCAATCAGGGTGCACCGGCCGACGTCTTCGCCTCGGCTGACGGGGAGAGCATGGGCAGATTGGAGCCCGGCACGAACGGCGCACCGGAGAACTTCGCAACGAACCGTCTGCAGATCATCGTTGCGCCGGGGAACCCGAAGGGGATCATCGGGCTCGCAGATCTCGCTCGGGCCGACGTCGTGTTCGTCTCAGCCGCGCCCCAGGTTCCGATCGGCCGGTACACGCAGCAGGTGTTGGCAGCTGCAGGCGTGATCGCTGCACCGAAGTCGCTCGAGGCGAACGTCAAGGGCATCGTGAACAAGGTGGTGCTCGGCGAGGCCGACGCCGGGATCGTGTACGTCACCGACGTCCTTGCGGCAGGTTCGAAGGCACTCGGGGTGGACATCCCCGGGCCGGTGAACGTGGTGGCTACGTATCCGATCGCCGTGCCCGCCGCGTCGAAACACCCCGATGCCGCTGCGCGCTTCGTCGCGTTCGTGCGCTCGCCGGCCGGGCAGGCCATCCTCGCCAGGTTCGGCTTCGGTCGGCCATGACACGCCGCCGGGTCGGGCAATCCCGCCCGCCCACCCTCGCCCTCCTCCTTGCCGGTCTCGCCGTCGCATTCTTCGCGCTGCCATTCGTCGGCATCCTCTGGCGCATGCCGTGGAGCCGCGTGGGGTCGGTACTCGGCGACCAGGCCGTGCGGGAAGCGCTGCGCGTTTCGCTGGAAACATCGGTGCTCGCAGCGGTCGTCTCGCTCGCACTCGGGGTGCCGCTTGCCTGGGTGCTCGCCCAGTTCGACTTCCCCGGTCGGTCGATCGTCCGTGCTCTGAGCACGCTGTCGATGGTGTTGCCCCCCGTGGTCGGCGGCGTTGCGCTGTTCTTCTCGTTCGGGAGGCGCGGGCTGTTTGGCCAGTACCTCGACCGCTGGTTCGGGATCCGCCTGCCGTTCACCACGGCCGGGGTGGTGGTGGCCCAGGTGTTCGTAGCGATGCCGTTCCTCGTCCTCACCGTCGAGGCAGCGCTGCGTCAGGTGGACCCCCGCTTCGGCGACGCAGCCCGAACGCTCGGTGGATCCCGCTGGACCGTCTTCCGGCGGGTCACCCTGCCCGCCGTTCGACCCGCACTCATCGCCGGCCTCGTACTGTCGTGGGCCCGGGCACTCGGCGAGTTCGGCGCCACGATCACCTTCGCCGGGAATCTTCCCGGACGCACGCAGACAATGCCGCTCGCCACCTACCTCGCGCTCGAGTCGGACCCGGAGTCCGCACTCGTGCTCAGCCTCGCGCTCATTGCAGTGTCGTTCGCCGTATTGCTCGGCCTGCGAGACCGCTGGCTCGGCGCGCCGTCGGGGCGAACCTCGGTGGCCGCGCCGTGAGACTGCTGGTCGACGCACAGGTGACGAGGGGCTCGTTCGCCCTCGATGTGTCCTTCGCTGTCGAGGCGGGGGAGACCGTCGCGCTGCTCGGCCCGAACGGCGCCGGCAAGTCCACCGTGCTCCGCGTGCTGGCCGGTCTGTTGGCGCTCGACGGTGGACGTATCGAGGTGGTAGGCGAGGGAGGGGGAGTGACGCTGTGGGACGAACCTGCATCGGACACGTTCGTGCCGCCCGAGCGCCGTGGCATCGGGGTCGTCTTCCAGGACTATGCGCTGTTCCCGAACCTGTCGGTGCTCGAGAACGTGGCGTTCGGACTGCGGGCACGCGGAATACGGGCGAGCAGCGCACGCGCAACCGCCCTTGGACTGCTCGATCGAGTGGGGCTCGGCGAACGTGCACACAATCGCCCGGACCAGTTATCCGGGGGACAGGCACAGCGAGTGGCGCTGGCGCGGGCACTCGCCGTGGAGCCCTCCGTGTTGCTCCTCGACGAACCACTGGCCGCGCTCGATGCGCTCACCCGCGCCGAGGTGCGAAGCGACCTCCGCCGTCAACTAGCGGCCTTCCCGGGGGTGCGGCTGATCGTCACGCACGACCCAGTGGATGCCTATGCGCTCGCCGACCGTGTGGTCGTCCTCGAGCAGGGCAGCGTGGCCCAAACCGGCACCCTCGACGAGGTCACGATGCACCCACGATCGCGATACGTCGCGGACCTTGTCGGGCTCAACCTGCTCGCCGGCGAGATGCGCGCCGGGGTGCTGCACCTGCCGAACGGCACGCAGGTGGTCGCTGCCGACAGCGCGCTGTCGGGCCCTGCCTTCGTGGCAGTCACCCCACAGTCCGTTGCGCTGCACCGTCGCGAGCCCGAGGGGAGCGCACGCAACGTCTGGAGCGGCACGGTGACCGATCTCGACCGCCGCGCCGACCGTGTGCGTGTGCGCGTGACCGGCACGGTTCCGCTCGTTGCCGAGATCACGCCGGCAGCGCTCATTGCGCTGGACCTCGCCGTGGGGCAGACGGTGTGGATCTCGGTGAAGGCGACGGAGATCATCGGCTATCCCGCCTGAACAGGGTTGTGGGACACTGAGTAAATGCGCGCTCTGCGGACATCCCCCGAACGGTTTGACGGTCTCCCGGGTTATCCCTTTGCGCCCCGCTATGTCGACATCGGCGACTTCGAGGGGGGTCACCTGCGTGTGCACTACGTGGACGAGGGCCAGTCGGATGCGCCGGTCGTGCTGCTGATGCACGGCGAGCCTTCGTGGTCGTACCTGTACCGCACGATGATCCCCGTGCTCGCGGCTGCAGGGTTCCGGTGCATTGCCCCCGATCTCGTCGGGTTCGGGAAGTCCGACAAGCCGACCGAGCAATCCGACTATTCCTACGCGCGACACGTCTCGTGGATGGCACAGGTCGTGTTCGGCCACCTTGACCTGCGCTCGATCACCCTGTTCGGTCAGGATTGGGGCGCACTCATCGGGTTGCGACTTGTGGCGCAGGAGCCCGATCGCTTCGCCCGGGTCGCTATCGGCAACGGCGGCATGCCCGTCGGCGATCGAGCGCCGACGGACGCGTTCCTTGCGTGGCAGCGGTTCGCCCGCGAGTCGCCCGGCTTTCAGATCGGACGCATCGTCAGCAACGGATGTGTGAACCCGCTCGACCCTGCCGTCGTGGCGGCCTACGACGCCCCCTTCCCCGACGAGACCTACACGGCGGGTGCGCGGGTGTTCCCCTCCCTCGTGCCCACCTCAACCGATGACCCGGCTTCGGCGGACAATGCTGCAGCATGGGATGTGTTACGACGCTTCCACCGTCCGTTCCTGCTCGCCTTCAGCGACAGCGATCCGATCACCAAGGGCGGTGAGCGGATTTTCCTGCGCGAGGTTCCCGGCTGCGACGGTCAGGTGCACGTCACGATTGCAGGCGGGGGTCACTTCCTCCAGGAAGACTGCGGCACGGAACTCGCTGACGTGTTGGTTGAGTTCGCACGCACCGCCGCATGACACTCGGTTCGCAGAGCAACGACGTGCGCATTCGCGCCGGCGCCGGCGTGGTGTGACTCGTCAGGCGTCGCAGAGGCGGCTGACTGACGCCCACGGCTTCCAGCCGCGGCCCTTGAACATCTTCAACCCGAACTTCAGGTTGGTTGCCGGGTCCAGCAGAATCGTGGCGTCGGGGCCGACCCACACGCGGTGGACGCGGTACAGGATCTGGAGCAGTCCCATAGCAGTCGACCGGTTCTGGGCCTTCGGATTGCCTTTGCTCTCGCGTTGGATGACGCAACTGAGGCGCTTCCAATCGCGTTCTGCCCAGCCGACCTGAATGGCGACAGCGTGCCAGCGCTCGACGGCCGCGCTCGGGTGTCGGTACACGCCCGGTGGACGCGTGGTGGTCGTTGGGTTCGGCTTCGTCGCTGGGAGCGGCAGCCCGAGTGCTCTCCAGGTCTGAGCACCTACCGTGCCGGTGACCTTGATGCGACGGATCCGCTGGAAGCGGCGAACGGCAGCTTGGGTAAGCGGTCCGAACTTGCCGTTGATGGCGACATGAAAGCCGCGTTTCTTCAGGGCGTGCTGCAACCGGCGGACGCGGGTGCCGCTGTCGCCGCGCCGCAGTGCCTTGAACGACGACGCAGACGCAGACGCAGACACGGACGCAGACACAGACGCGCTCACAGACGGGCGGGAAGATGAGGCCGGGGCCCGATCAATGGCTCCAGCGGCGGGCGAGCCGACGGACAAGCACGCAACTACGGCTGCGACGACGGCAACGCGCCGTGTCATCCGTGAACGTGTACGCATCGCCAATCCCCCGCAGTAGCCCGGACCATTTTGCAGGGCCAAGGTTACGAACACATTACAGAAACCACAATTGTGGTCCGGTGGGGAGCGGCCGGCTGCCGATCCGCAAAGGGCCGCCCGTTCCGCGGGTGTCGGCATCGGAAGGTGCTGACACCCGCGGTGAACTGCGACGATGTGCTCAGGCGGGCGGAACCTCGAGCACGCACCCGCCCCGGGCGGTGTTCAGCCAGTTGCGCTGGATCAGAAAGTTTCTGGTGCCCAACCGCACGTTGGCCTTGGCGCGCCCGACCGGGAACGTGGGCCCGTAACTCCAGGAGCATCGGTCTGCATTTTCCGCTCCGGTGCTGTCGTACCACGCGTTCAATTCTGGATCGGTGACCGCTTCATCGATCTCGTGGGCGATGACGCTCACCATCGCGTCAGCGCCCGCGTCGGCGTTCGGGGACACCTTCTGGGCTCCGCACACGAGCAGGTTCGGTCCGGTGGGATCCCCGACGAACGCGTACTTGATGCTGTGTGCACCGATCCTGCGGAACGAGTGCCACCCGCAGTACTGGGTGAGGAAGCCCGGCTTGCCGACGTCGTTGCTGGTCAGCACGAGGTAGATGCCGTTCGGGTCCGACGGCAACTTGGCCAAGCGGATCGCCGAGGCGACGATGCGCCCGATCTTGGCGTCGGTGACGCTCGTGCGCCCGGCCGAGTACCGGTCGAAGTGCTGGCCGGCGAGGGTGAGAGAGTTCGCCACGGTCGCACCCGAGGCATCGGGATACGTCATGTTGATCGCGAACCGTGGGCCGGCGAGATTGTTGAGGAAGTCGGTGATGATCGCCCTCCGCCTGGTCTTGCGTGACCAGTTTCCATACCAGATCACGTACACCTTGATCGGTCCGGTCATCACGGGTCCGCCGTGGTACTCCATCGGCTTGATCGACCGGGCCGCGCCAATGGGTGAGGGCCGGAATCGGCTGATCGTGGGGAGCATGCGAACTGGTCGCTCCGGATCCACGGTTGGGTGCCCAGAAGACGGTGCGGGGGGTGGACCGGCCGAAGCAAGGGTTACCGCGAGGGCTGCTGCGAGCACACAGGGTGCAAGCACGGCAAGGACAACAAAACGGCGGAGAGCGAACACAGGGGCTCCTGACTCGTCGCACGAGGGGACCGGTGGGTCCGAGCGGGCGGAGCGGTGCCGCCGAGTGAGGGTGACGCTACCGATATCCATGGCGTGAGACTCCGTTGTTTGGGAAGCCGGGACCAGTCCGGCCGGCCTGCCCGCTAAGGTCGATGCAAATGGACCTCGTCGAGACCCTTCCGGCGAGCTGGTACTCGCAGCCGGACGTGTATGAGCGTGAGCGTGCCACCGTGTTCCGTTCGGCCTGGATCCACGTGGGTTTCGACAGCGAACTGGAGTCGCCGGGTGACTACCTCACCGAGGACTTGGCTGGATTCCCTCTTTTCGTGCGGCGGCTCGCAGACGGCTCGCTGAGTGCCTTCCACAATGTGTGCCCCCATCGGGCCGGCCCGCTCGTCTGGGAGGGCTGTGGGCATTCCGCAAATCTCACCTGCCGTTACCACGGATGGGCGTTCACGGCCACCGGGGATCTGCTCAGCGCGCGCGACTTCGGTGCAGAGGTGCCGCAAGGCATCGCACTCACGAGCGTGCAGGTCGTCTCCTGGAGAGGGCTCGTCTTCGTGTGCCTCGACCCCTCGACCCCGCCGCTCGTAGAGTGGCTCGGGGGCTTCCCCGACGCCTTAGTTGACGTTCCGCTCGAGGGCTATCGCTTCGTGCGACGCACGGTCCGCCGTGTCGCGTGTAACTGGAAGACCTACGCCGACAACTTCCTCGAGGGATACCACGTGCCAACCGTGCATCCGTCGATGAGCAGAGACGCAGACGCGATGCAGTACGTAGTTCACCAGGGTGATGACCCCAGGTGGAACATCCACACGATGCCTCCACGCGGTGAGACCTACTTCAGCGTCTTCGGATGGTTCTGGCCATGCTTCGCATTCAACGTGGTGCCCGGTGGGTTCGCGGTGGAGCGATGGCTGCCACGTGGTCCCCACGAGATCGACGTCATCTTCGACTACCTCTTTGCCGACGATGCAGTCGATACCGATGCGATCTTCACCGCCTCGGAGGAGGTTGCCGACGAGGACGCCCGCGTGAGCGCGTTCGTCCAGCGAAACCTCGAGTCCGGTGCCTACGACACCGGGCTGTTGAGCCCGAAGTGGGAACCGGCGCTCGCGGCGTTCCACAAAATGGTGCGCTACGCCGTCTCTGCTACTTCTTGAGCAGGCGGGAAAACAATCCTCTGCCCGACTTCGGCGAGGACGTGGCGCCCGGACCGTTTGACTTGCACTGGCAACGCTGGTTCTTCGGAACGTCGCCGAGGACCGCCTCGACGTGAGCGCCGCACCCGGCCCAACTCGGCTTGCTGCATTTCGAACACTTCACTCGTCTGCACATACCCCATAGGGTATCAGTATTTGACCGCTGGCCGTACACTCCCCGGGTGCCGAGTCCGCTGCAGCTGAAGTTCGTCCTCTCGGCGCCCTCGGTGGGCCAGTTACCCGAAACGCCCGGTGAGGTTGCGTTCGTCGGTCGGTCGAACGTCGGCAAGTCGTCGCTCATCAACTCGCTCGCGAACCGCAAGCAGTTGGCACTGGTGAGCAACACGCCGGGCCGGACGCAGCTCATCAACCTCTTCGTGCTGCCCAGCGGGGCAACAGTGGTCGACCTGCCCGGATACGGCTATGCCGCGGTTCCCGGACGGATCAAGCAGGGCTGGGGCGCAATGATCGAGGGGTACCTCCTCGACCGTGAGGACCTGGAGCAGACCTTCATCCTCGTGGACGGCGAGATCGGCCCCACCAAGCTGGACCTCCAGATGCTCGACTGGTCACGTGCCAACGGTATTCCGCACACCATCGTGGCAACCAAGATGGACAAGGTCCGGTCTGCCAAGCGACCCACCCGCAAGAAGGAACTCGCCGCTGCATGTCAGCTCGAGACGGGCGACATTGTGTGGGTCAGTTCGTCAACCGGCGTCGGCATCGACGATCTCCGGTCGCTCGTGCTCTCGCATCTCACCGCGGGACGTCATTAAGGCCGACACGAATCTCGCAAACCAGTTGCCCCGAACGGTTCAGACCAGTTCGTAGCGGATCGGCAGGTGCTTGTTCGGGGTGCGCCCGACGTCGAAAGAGAAGGGGTTGGTGAACACGACCTCGTCGCGGTTCGCGTCGGCCTCCTTCGTGTCCAGAATCGCCCTCGGAGCATTCAGGAACTCGGTGGGGTGCAACTCGATGTCGGGCACGTCTGCGTGCTTGGTAACTACCTCGGAGGGGCTGAAGTTCTCGTGCTTGACCCAATGGACAGGGAGCGGAACCGGGGCAAAACGACCCGGAGCCCGGAAACCCCAGGGGGGGCTGCCGGGCTCCGTGATGGCGTGGAGGTCAGTCCAGGGTGGAGACACCCTTGGGCGCCAACTGGTTCATGTAGCCGAACATGTAACCGGCGACACGGCGCATCTGGATCTCCTCGGCGCCCTCGGTGATCCGGTACCGGCGGTGATGGCGGTAGATGTGCTCGAATGCCTTGTGGCGGCTGTAGCCCATGCCACCGTGGATCTGCATGGCGCGGTCAGCGGCCTCGCAGCAGAAGCGGTTGGCGTAGTAGTTGCACATCGACACCTTGTCGGACTGGCTGAATGCGCCGTACTTGTCCATGAGCCATGCGGTCTTGTAGATGAACGCACGGAGCATCTCGGCCTGGGTCTGCAGCTCCACGAGCGGGAACTGGATTCCCTGGTTGGTGGAAAGCGCCTTGCCGAACGGCTTGCGTTCCTTGGCCCACTGGATGGTCTCGTTGATGCAGTACTGGGCTGCGCCGAGCGAGGACGCCGCCTGACGGATGCGGTTCTCGTTGAAGAAGTGCTGCACCACCTGGAGGCCCTTGCCCTCACCGCCGAAGATCGACGAGTCCGGGACACGGATGTCTTTGAACGACACGTGCGCGTGGTCGGTCGGCATGTTGAAGGTCCAGAGGTATTCCTCGATCTTGAAGCCCGGGGCATCCGTCGGCGTGAGGAAGCAGGTGATGCCGTCTCCGTCGCCTGCCTTGCCCGACGTGCGGGCGAAGATCAGGTCGTGGGAGGCGGTGTGAATCCCGGTGTTCCAGATCTTCTCGCCGTTGATGATCCACTCGTCGCCGTCTCGCACGGCGGTGGTCTCCATGTGCGTTGCATCGGATCCGTGCTTGGGCTCGGTGATGCCGAAGGCGAAGTGGCGGCGGCCCTGGTTGAGGTCGTCGATCCACTCCTTCTTCTGCTGCTCGGTGCCGTAGCGGATCATGAGGAGCAGGCCGACGTTGTTGCCGACGATCGCGTGCTCGTTCTGTAGGTCGCAGTGGAGGCCGAGGCCCTTGCCGGCGAGGTGATCGCGGATGACGGCCATATCGAGGTTGCCGCCCTCCTTGCCGCCGTACTCCTTCGGGAACGGGTAGCGGTAGTGACCGGCGTCGTCGGCCAGACGCTTCACGCGGTGCAGGAGCGCCTCCCACTCCGGACGGGGGAGACCCTGGTTGTCCCAGTCGGTGCGGGCGTGCTCGCGGCGGTGGTCGAAGAAGCGGATGTTGTCATCCTCTGCCTCGATCGGCTTGATGACCTTCTCGATGAAGTCGTCGAGTTCGACGAGGTAATCGGCGAGTTCCTTGGGGATTTCGAAGTCCATTGTTCCTGTTCTTTCGTGTGTCGGTTGTCGGCGGTTTGCGATTACTTGATGGCGAGGGGGTTGCTCGGCGAACCCACTGCGTTGGTGAACTTGATAGGCGGTGATGCGGTGAGGAACTCCCACACGCCATCCGCCTCGCAGTCATCGGCCAACTCGTCGAAGTCGAGGATCTCGCCGAGGGTCATGCCCATGTCGCGGATGAGCACCATGTGCACCGGGAGCAGTTCGGTCTCGATCTCACCGGGGAGCACCTCGATGGCCCAGTTGTCGGAGGCGATAACGGCAACGTCGCGGTCGTAGAGCCACTGGCAGCAGTCGAGACCGAGGCCCGGCTCGCCCGCCATGAACGCGTTGGCGTCCTTCTCCTGCTTGAACTTGGTGCGCCAGCCGGTGCGGAAGTACAGGACGTCTCCGGCGCCCACAGTGACACCCTGCTTCGCGCAGGCGGCGTCCAAGTCTGCCGGGGTGATGACATAGCCCTGCTCGAGCCACTTCACGCCCTTCAGGCGGGCGATGTCGAGCAGCACGCCGCGACCGACGATTCCCTTGGCCTGCTTGGTGATGTCGCAATACTTCGTGCCGTGCGGGCTCACGCCCGATGCGGGGAATCCGTTGTACATGACCTCGTCGTAGAACACGTGGGCAAGCCCGTCCCACTGGCTCGCCGCCTGCAGCGGCATGAAGATGTAGTCGTCGGCGTAGTGGAAGGCACCGGGAAACTCCTGGTCCTGGCCGGTCTCGGACATGAGGCGAACCGGGTTGATGCGGCCCCCGCCGGGCTGGGGCCCGTTCTGGTCGAACGGGATACCGAGGTCAAAGATCTTCCCGGTTTTGGCGAGCTTGGCGGCGGCAACGACGCGCTCGGGCGTGATGAGGTTCGTCGTGCCCTTCTCGTCGTCCTTGCCCCAACGACCCCAGTTGCTCAACTTCTTGCCGATTGCTCGGAAGTCGTGTGTCATCTCTGTCCTTTCATCCGGCAGCGCCAAGGCGCGGCATCCCCCACGAGGGATCGACTTCTCGATCCGTTCCCGTTTCTATCTGAAACTTGACGGTCTCGTCAATTTATGTTGTTGACCTGCGACGATGGCGATCTCTGTTGAGTACGATCAAGCCTGTGGATGCTGCGCTCACCCCCCGGGCAGCTCGGACGCGTACCGCGCTCGTGTGTGCCGCTCGGGCGCTGTTCGAGACGAAGGGTTACCTCGACACCAACGTGGGGGACATCGCGCTCCGGGCCCGCGTGGCGCACGGGACCTTCTACACGTACTTCTCCTCGAAGGAGGAGATTTTCAGCGAGGTCGCACACGAACTCACCACGGACTTCCAGCGGATCGCGGCGGACGAGCCACCACTGGCTCCGGGTGCAAGTCTCCGGGCGCGAATCGAGCGGGCCAATCGCGGCTACCTGCATGCCTACGAACAGTTGGCGCCGATGATGGCGGTGCTCGAGCAGGTGGCCACGTTCAACCCCCGGCTTGCGGAGATCCGGCGTTCGGCCCGTCGTTCGAGGGTGGACCGGGGAACGGCCGCCATGCGTCGCTGGCGGGAGCGCGGTCTCATCGACGCCGCAGTGGACCCCGAGTATGCAGCGAGCGCGCTGGGCTCGATGGTCGATCGCTCGGCCTACGTGTGGCTCGTCCTCGGTGAGCAGTACGAGTTCGACAGGGCCGTTCAGCAACTGACACTGCTCTACTGCAACGCGCTCGGCCTTCCCCCGGACGACGACAACTCGGCCTGACTTTGCAAGAATCGCCGGATGGACTTCGGCGTATGCATGGCAGCGAAGATCGACGACCTCGACTATGTCGACCTCATGGAGGACCTCGGATACTCGCACCTCTGGGTGGCCGACAGTCAGATGCTGTGGTCCGACTGCTACGCCGTGATGGCGCTCGCAGCCGCACGCACCACGCGCCTGCGGATCGGCACCGGTGTCGCGGTCGCCGGAACGAGGCCGTCCGCCGTCACCGCGGCGGCGCACGCAACGATCAACCGCATCGCCCCGGGCCGGGTGTTCTGCGGTATTGGCACCGGGAACACCGCCATGCGGATCATGGGGCACAAGCCGATCCCGATGGCCGAGTTCGACGAATATCTGTCGACGTTGCGAGTGCTGCTCGACGGCGGTGAGGCCGAGGTGCACTGGCGCGGGCAGACGGCGCCTGCTCGGCACCTCATGCAGGACGCTGGGTTCGTGTCGTTCACGCCGCGGATGCCGATGTACGTGTCGGCCTTCGGTCCCAAGGCGACGGCGCTCGCGGCCAAGCACGGTGACGGCTTGGTGATGTCGTCCCCGCCGGACCCTGAGGTGATCGCCGGGATCCGACTCCGGTATCTCGAGGCTGCGCGCGCTGCGGGTCGCACCGAGGACGACCAGTACTTCACCTTCACCTCGCTGAACACCATGGTGGTGCTCGAGGATGGCGAGGCGACCGACAGCGAGCGGGTCCGCAAGGAATGCGGGGCGTTCGCGATCGCGGCGCTGCACTACACCTATGAGCAATACCGCCAGTACGGCAGACGGCCGCCCCGCTATCTCGATGACATCTGGGGCGATTACGTCGCGATGCTCGAGGAGACCCCCGAAGATCGGCGGCATCTCCGCATCCACGCTGGTCACAACTGCTGGGTGGAACCGGAGGAGGAGCGCTTCGTCACGAAGGAACTCATCGAGCGGTCGTGTCTGGTCGGCACAGCCGAACAGCTCGCTGCGCAAGTGCGAGACCTCGAGTCGGCAGGCCTCACACAGATCATGCTGCTCCCCCCGCTCGAGGCGAAAGAGCGCGTGCTGCGCTCGGTAGCCGAGCGCGTTATCCCGCTCGTCTAGGCGCCGTCACCCCCATCGCGTAACGTCGGATCGTGGCAGCCATCGATGTCCGGGCGGTGCTCGACGGCAAGGTGTGGCCGCAGGACGTCCACGACTTCGTCGGTGACGTTGTCGACATCCTCGACGAACAGCTCGCTGAGGCCGGGCCGGCAGAGCGCGAGGCTGCCGCTCGAGACCTTCTCGACCTCCTTGCCGACGATGACCTCGTCATCCGGACGTGGGCGGTGGTCGGCATCAGGCGTGCACTCCGGGTGCTGGGGGACGATGCGGTGCTCGGCGCGCTCGACACCCACCGGGATGTGCTGTCGGTCGCAGGTGTCAGCCTCTGGCAGGTGAGCCAGCCGACGCTGCTCGCCGAGGCCCGGTATCGCCTCGACTACTGACTACTCGGGTCGCCGGAGCACGCTCCCCGGCGCGGTGCGTCCGCTGGATCCTCCTCAGGAGCCGAACCTCACGGAGCCACGGACGAAGTCCGAGCGGACGAGGACCCGCATCCTCGACGCTGCGGCGGCAGTGTTCAGCGAGCAGGGGTACGGCGCGCGGCTGAGCGATATCGCGCGACACGCCGGGATCCAGACCGGCAGCCTGTATTACCACTTTTCCTCGCGGGAGGAACTCGTGGACGAGCGGCGGCTCGTTCTTGCCGTAGATGAGCTCGCTGACAGCGCCGCTGCCGAGGAACAGCTTCCAGTTCATCGCCCACGTGGCGGTGCGACTGTCGTTGTGGTGGTACGTGTCGAGCGCGAACGACGCGAGGTCATCCTCGGCCCCGGCCAGTTCTGCGTCAAGATCGATCGGTTCGGCGCCGCCGACGCGGACGAAGATCAGGCCGTACCGCTCCGCAACAGCAACCTGGCGGAGGTTGCACTGGCGGTCGACGTCGTCGAAGGCACTCGCGCTCAACGGGCGTGCCCGAAGGGCGCCGTCGCTCTCGAACGTCTGTCCGTGATACGGGCACGTCATGGCTCGTAGAACGTCGCCCCGTCCCGGAACAGGACCTGCATCTCCCTGTCGAACCGCGAGGTGTCGGTGTACGCAGCAGCAGCGTTCGTGTAACTGGACGGCGCGTGCAGCCCGACGAGGTGGGGGCCGGACCCGGCAACCCGGTCGAGTAACTCGATCTGTCGCTCCCTGCGTATTGCGAGCCCTCAGGCCCGGAGATACGAGTCGGCAAGGGAGCCGAGGATCGACTCGAACTCCTCAACCGTCTGGCGGATGATCTCGGCTGCGGTCTGTATGGCCTCGATCCTGCCAGCCACCTGGCCCAACTGCGGCAGGCCCGAGTCGAGGTCACCGTTCTGGTACATCTCGAGCGTCTGTGGGAGCAGTGCCATCGGGTTGCCCTCGTTGCTCAGCTCGAACGGAGCGGTTGCAGCGGTGCGGAGCACGCGTACGGGCCGACCGTTGTGCTGGTTGATCATCATCGTGTCCGTCTCCTCAGCGTCGACGACGGCCTGCTTCATGTTCTGGTGCACCGGCGACTCGACGGTGGCGACCATCCGCGTACCCATCTGCACGCCCTCGGCGCCGAGCGCGAATGCCGCAGCCATGGTGCGGCCGTCGGCCATGCCGCCCGCGGCGATGATCGGGATGCCGACCCGGCTTGCGATGAGGGGGAGCAGCACCATCGACGTGACGTCCCGCGGGTTCTTGAACCCGGCCCCCTCGCTGCCCTCGACCACCAGTCCGTCCACCCCGGAGTCCACAGCCTTCAGGGCGCCCTTGAGCGATGGAACCACGTGGAAGACGGTGAGACCCGCCGCCTTCAGGGTCTTGGTGTGCTTCTCGGGCGAGCCGGCCGAGGTGGTGACGAAGCGGATTCCCTCCTCCACGATCATGTCGATGATTCGGATGTCCTGCACGAAGGCAATCGGAAGGTTCACGCCGAACGGCTTGTCCGTCAGGTCGCGTGTACGGCGGATATCGTCGCGGACCTCGTCGATCCCGAGCGAGCCGGGAACGAGGCCGATCGCGCCGGCATTGGCGACCGCCGAGACGAGCGCGGGTTTTGCGATGAAGCCCATCGGGGCCTGGACGATCGGGATCTCGACGCCGAACATCCGGGTGACGCGATTGTTGAAGCTCATGGGCCGAAACCTACACGGCCGGATCAGATCGACATACCGCCGCCGATTTCGTCATTCCCCGCACGGCCCACTTGTTCGAGGGGTACGCGAACAGCGTGGACGTTCCTCGGAGCCCAGCCACCGGGGAGACGTTGATGATGGAACCGCTACCGAGCTGCCTCATCGGCCCCCTGACCGCGAGCCGCGCCGGTCACCACTGCCACCTTGCCCTCGAGAATTCCCATCATCACCTTCGTCCGGTGCCTTTCCAGCCGACCGCCCGGGGCACGCCCTTCCTGTCGAGCACTAGGGTTCGTCGATGGCGTTTGACCTCGTTATCCGCAATGGAATGCTCATCGACGGTCGACGCACACCCCGTTATCGAACCGATATCGGCATCTGCGAGGGCAAGGTAGTCGCGCTCGGCCGTATCGCTGCAGGAGTCGGTGTCCGGGAGATCGATGCAGATGGGCTGATGGTCGCCCCCGGCGTCGTCGACCTGCACACGCATTACGACTCTCAGGTCTTCTGGGACCCTTGGTGCACCATCTCTGGGTGGCACGGGGTGACGAGCGTCGTCGTCGGGAACTGCGGCTTTGGCTTCGCCCCAGTGCGGCCCGAGCAGCGACTGCGGGCGATGCAGACGATGGCACGCAACGAGGCGGTACCCATTGAGTGCATGGCCGAGGGGATGCCGTGGGACTGGGAGTCCTATCCCGAGTTCCTCGATTCGGTGGAGCGGACACCCAAGGGAGTGAACCTGCTCGCGTATGTGGGTCTGAACCCGCTCCTCGTGTGGGTGATGGGTTCGGTGGAGGCGGCCAAGTCGCGCCCGATGACACCTTCCGAACGGGTGGAGATCGAACGACTGCTGGGCGAGGCGATCGCAGCCGGGGCGTGCGGTTGGTCGGCGCAACTCCTCGGACGGGGGTCGATCCAACGTGACTACGACGGCACCCCGATGATCACCGACTTGATGGCACAGGAGGACCTCATCTTCCTGGCCGAAGCGCTCGGGAGGCTCGGTACGGGTGTGATCCAGATGATCGGCGACCCGGGCTCCGCCGATCGACTGGCGGCAGCGAGCGGGCGGCCCGTGCTCTACAACGTGCTCGCGCCGACCACCGATCAGCACGGAGCGCCGGCCCAGTCGTACCAGAAGGTGATCGCGTGGCTCGCCGAGACGAATGCGCGCGGAAACCGCATCATCGCCCATGCCGTCACCTGCTCCATTAACTACGAGTTCACGCTCGAGGACTGGAACCTGTTCGACTCCTCGCCGCTGTGGCGTGACCTAACGCTCGGCAGCCTGGACGAGCGAATCGACAAGATGCGTGATCCGGTCCGCAGGGCGGCACTGCACGAGGAGTGGGAGAGCGGGCGCGCTCCGCTCGCCGGTGGCGGCAACGAGTCGCAGAAGGAGCGACTGGGTGTTTCGCTCCCGGACCTGCTGCTCGCCTACGTCACGGTCGACGACCCGGAACTGCGGCGATGGGAGGGTCACACCGTTGCAGAGATTGCGACGGCCCTCTCGGTGCACCCCATCGACGCGTTCCTTGATGTGTCGCTCGCATCGGACCTGCGCGCCGGCTGGCAGAGTGCGCCCAGAACGATTGACCCGCAGGTAATGCGGGACATCTCGACGGCGCCGTACTCGGTACCCGGGCTCTCCGACGGCGGCGCCCACACCAAGTTCCTCACCACCGGTTCGTACCCGACGGAGTTCCTCGCGACGTGGGTCCGCGATCACGCCGTGATGGGTCTCGAGGAGGCGCACTGGCGGCTGTCGGCCTACTCGGCGCAGGTGGCCGGGCTCCACGACCGTGGCACGATCGAGATCGGCAAACCCGCAGACATCGTCGTGTATGACCTTGAGGGGTTGGCGCTGCTGCCCACCGAACGGGCTTTCGACTGGCCCGGCGGGGCGTGGCGACGGATTCAACGTGCCACGGGTTGGCGTTGGACGATCGTCAATGGTGAGGTGACGTTCGAGGACGGGGCCTGCACCGGCGCAACCCCGGGGCGCCTGTTGAGGCACGGACGCTCCTGAGGATCGCTGGCTACTATTTGCGTGGATGGTCTGGGGAGGCTGTCCGTGGGTACCGCATCAGGGGGAACGCGATGACCACCAACGTTACGAACGAGCACCTGTTCACCCGGGTACCGAAGATGGCGGTCGGCGAGCCCGACCACCAGGTCAGTAGCTTCCTGCGCATGGTGCGCCGACCGCCGGTCAGGATCGGCTGAGAGGACAAGCAATGAGCAAGACACTTGAGGGACTCACGATTGGTGCCGGACGCGACAAGTCCAAGGTGACCTTCCTGCCCGAACCGGAACCGCGGCCGCGCCACTACACGGTGATCTCCGTGGACGACCACCTCGTCGAGCCGCCGGAAACCTTTGAGGGGCGGATGCCTGCCCGCTTCGCCGAGAGCGCACCGCGCATTATCGAGCACACCGATGGTGCCCAGTACTGGAAGCTGGAGGACCGGCTCATCCCGATCGCCGGTACCAACGCCGTCTCTGGCCGCCCGCCGGCGGAGTACTCGATGGATTCCTCGCGGCTCGAGCACATGCGTCGCGGTTGTTGGGATATCCACCACCGCATCACGGACATGGATCTCGCCGGCGTGTACGCCTCGGTGTGTTTCCCGTCGATGGTGGCCGGCTTCGGCGGTGCGCGCTTCGTGGAGACCAAGGACCATGACCTCGGGTTCGCTGCGATGCAGGCCTGGAACGACTGGGCGATCGAGGACTGGGCCGGTGCGTATCCCGACCGGATGGTGCCGCTCGCCATCACCTGGCTCGGCGACGCACAACTGGCCGCCGACGAGGTTCGCCGCAATGCTGCCCGCGGGTGCCACGTGCTCTCGTTCCTCGATCAACCCGAAAAACTAGGCCTTCCGAGCATTCACACCGGCTACTGGGACCCGCTGTTCCAGGCCTGCGTGGAAACCGACACCTCGTTGAACCTGCATGTGGGGTCGTCGTCCTGGATCTGTTCGGGGTCGAGCGACGGGCCGGCAGAGATCATCACGTCACTGTTCTTCGCCGGTGCCGCAATCGCCACGTCCGATTGGCTGTTCTCGAAGATTCCGTTGCGCTTCCCGACGCTGAAGATCGTGCTCTCGGAGGGCGGCATTGGTTGGCTTCCGGCGCTCATGGACCGGATCGAGCACTGCATGCGGTACAAGGACTTCACGGGCAACTGGGTGCACGAGACTGCTCACCCGAATGAGGTGCTGCTCAACAGCTTTTGGTTCTGCGCGCTCGACGACGCAGCAGGGTTCCAGATGATGAACCGACTCAACCCCGATCAGGTGATGGTCGAGATGGATTACCCGCACGCGGACTCCACCTGGCCGGATACGCAGCACTACCTGCAGAAGCACATCGGGCACCTGCCCGACGACATCATCCAGAAGGTCACCTGGAAGAACGCTGCAGCGCTGTACGGCCTCGACATCCCTGCATCGGTGCTGCAGGGCTCGTGGTGAGCATCCCGGAGTCCGGTCCTCACTTCCGGATAGCCGCCGCCCGGCGCATCCTGTATCGAGAGGGACTGGATAGCCAGATCGGCGGGCACGTCAGCCTCCGCGTCGCCGACGAGGATGCTTTTTACGTCACCCCGTACCAGTACTTCGACGAGTCACTGCCCGAGCACGTAATGAAGATGGGGTTCGATCTCCAGGTGCGCGTGGCCGGTTCCCTGCCCCCGGCCGCAGGAGCGAATTTCCATTCCTCGATCTACCGTGCCCGCCCCGACGTGAACTGCGTGATTCACACGCACGGCTTCTACCAGTCTGTCCTCAGCACCACCGGGCGTCCCTTCGAGGTGTTCTACGACTATGCCTCGTTGTTCCTCGGTGACGTGGCGTACTGGAAGGACGACCTCGACCTCACCCCCGATGACGAGGGCGATCTCATGGCAGCAACGCTCGGGGAACGTCGAGTGATGCTCATGGGGCATCACGGGGCCCTGCATGTGGGCGACACGCTCGAGAACGCGGTTGTCGAGGCAATCGTGTTTGAACTGTGCTGCCGGTACCAGGTGGCGGCAATGCAGGTAGGTGGGACGCCGCTCGACGAGCGCTCCGCCGAGGCGTACCGTCGTGCGTACCTCAAGTACGGCTTCCGCCAGACGATGTGGGACGCCAACTACCGGCGGATTCGCAAGTCCGATCCGGACCTCTGGGCGACGCTCGGCTAGGGGAGTTGTTGCCGCGGATCAGGCGCATTCGTCGAGAGGATCGTCGGGCTCTCGAGGGAACCCCCACCGGATTCGGGCCCGGAAGGTGTCGAGCCGCTCTACCCGACGCTCGGGTAGCGGACTGGCCCCGAGGTCGTGCCGAGCGTGGTCCCGATTGTGGGTGGGGCACTGCATCCGGCCGTTGAACTGACTGGTGACCCCACCCTCGGAGTAGGGGACGATGTGGTCGACATCGCACAGCGGTGCAGGTACGTCGCAACCACTGGGGTGCTGGCACCGGCGGTCCCTTGCCGCAATGGCCCGGCGCAGTGTGCCGGTGAAACTCCGCTGCTGCGAGACGCTGAGGACCGTGGAGGGCCCGTCGAACAGGATGGTCTCGAACAACGCATCGTCGAAATACTTGGCGAGCTCGGCGGGACTGACGACGGTGCCACCCGCAAGTTCGCAGAGGTGCCGCGCCGTGTTGTCGCCCACGTGCACGGTGAAGAGCGGTCGAGGACGGCGACCCTGCGCCGGCGCCGTTGCCGAACGACGTGCCATCTCGACCAGTGCCGCCGCCCGCCGCTGTGCGGCCGTGCGCTGGGTGCCAGTGGAGCGGTCGAGCAGATACAGCTGCCTCTCGATTCGAAGGAGTTCGGTGAGCACAATCTCGCCACCGATCGGATCGAGTGTGCCAGTGATGGCCACGGAGCCATCGACTGTGCGTGAGGCGTAGAGCGCTGCACGTGCGGAGCGGTCTGCTGCCGGGTCGCCGGCACCCGTAGCGTCCGCGCGCTGGCACCAGTAGTCCACGAGACGAACGCTGTCGATCCACCGCAGTCGACGGCATTGGTCGATGAGTGCATGCTCGTGCTCGGCGAATAGCGCGTATCGGTGCGGCTGGTTGGCGCGTGCAAACAGGTCGAAGTGGTCGATGGAGAGGTGGCCTGCAACGACGGCTGCAGCAGTGCGCCCGAGCCGGGCGATGCTGCGCGCCCGACGGAGCGCTTGCTGAGCAGTGGTGACACTGAGGTTGGCGTCGAGCGACAGCCGGGAGGCGGCCGAGCGGTGCCCGCCGGGCAACCACACGCGTCGGGCGTCCCAACGGGACAGCACGATCGTGGAGCCGATAGCGAGAACGGAGTGGGCTCGGTGCAGGGCCACAACGCCCTCGTGCAGTTCGTTGTCGGTCAACGAGAGATCGAAGTCGGGATGGGAGACGGCCGCCGCAAGCGCGGCGACTGCGGCTTCGACATTGGCGACCAGCTCGGAGAACGAACTCATGTTCGTAGTGTTGCATCGGGGTGTGACATGGTTATCGGTGCTGCTCGAGCGTCAGGCGTGGATCAGTGCCGGCAACCGGTTGATGTCTGTGCCGTTCCGTGCTGGGATGGGGTGGTCGTGGCGTGTCCACGGCACAGCACTGGGGGGTGCACGTGAAGCAGACGTACCGAGCCACCGTTCTTGCCGCACGGCCGCGGGGCATCCCGGTTCCGAGCGACTTCGCCGTCGTCGAACGACCGCTCGTGCTTCCGGGCCCCGGACAGGTCCTCATCCAGAATCTCTTTGTCTCACTCGACGCTGGGTTTCGGCACTGGATGGATGAAGGGAGCAGCGACCACATCCTCCCCGAGATGCCCATCGGCGAACCGGTGATGGGCCTCACGCTCGGCAGGGTGGTGGCGTCGAAGCACCCCGGTTTCGCAGAGGGAGATCTGCTCATGGCGAGACTGGCCTGGGAGGAGTACTCGCTTACCGATGCGACTGACTTCTTCGTGAAGGTCCCGGACGAGTACGACTGCCCGCTGAGCTATCACCTCGGCATCCTCGGCGACACCGGGATGTCTGCGTACTTCGGCATGACCGACATCGCCCTGCCCCAAGCCGGCGAGACAGTGCTCGTCAGCGCGGCGGGCGGGGCCGTTGGGTCGATTGCCGGCCAGGTGGCGAAGATCTATGGCGCACGCACGGTCGGCATCGTCAGCGGTGCAGCGAAGTGTCAGCAGATCATCGAGCAGTTCGGTTACGACGCAGCCATCGACCGCACGGGAGACGTGCCTCAGCAACTCGCTGCTACGTGTCCCGACGGTGTCGACGTGTACTTCGACAACGTCTCGGGCCCACTGCTCGAACTGGTACTCAACAACATCGCCGTGGGTGCGCGCATCGTGCTCTGCGGGGCCGTGGCTACGTACAGCGCATCGACCCCGCTGCCCGGTCCGTCCAACCTTTTCAACCTCGTCACCAATCAGGCGAGCATGGAGGGCTTCATGACGCACCTCCAGCACGATCGTTACCCAGAGGCGCGAACCCAACTGTTGGCGTGGGCAGCGGAAGGCCGGCTTCGCAACGCGGAATACCTGATGGAGGGCATCGAGAACGCGGGACTCGCGTTCTGTCACCTGTTCGAGGGGCGAAATCTCGGCAAGACCATCGTTCGGCTCGCTGAGTAGCACCGAACTGTCCAGCGGCGGCTCTGCCCGAGCATCAGCACAGAGCGGGTGACGAGATCCGTCGCTGCGCTCCTCCCGATTGCCGGGATCTGAACCGGTAACGAACGCAGGCGGCACGGCGAGGGAAGCGCCAGCGACGAGCCGTACGAGGGCTATGCCGAAGCGGAGCGGCGGCTATGCCCGAGCATCAGCACAGAGCGGGTGACGAGATCCGTCGCTGCGCTCCTCCCGATTGCCCCGAACCGGAGCGGCGGCTTCGCCGCGAGAGCGGGTGACGAGAATCGAACTCGCATAGCCAGCTTGGAAGGCTGGAACTCTAACCATTGAGCTACACCCGCGTGCCCCCCGAGGGGCCCCTCAATCCTAGCGAGATGCCGTAGCGGCAGGACCACGCCCCGCGAATTCGCCCCTCAGGGTGGGTGAGGGTCACCTTTCGTAGCGAACGGAGGCCAGCGGCTAACTTTTCTCCGATCTTGGAGGCCAGTTTCGTGACAACCCGCAACCAGCAACGCCATTCCATGAAGACAAGGCTCCGATATCGCTTTGACGCAGCGCTGTCACGGGGGCCGGCCGTGGTCATCGCGTGGCTTGGCCTGATCACGCTGGGCATCGTGATCGTGTCCTCGCTGGTCCTCACCGTTTTCGATCTAGACGGGGTCCATGGTGACCCTCGGGTGGGGTTCTGGGAGGACTTCTGGCAGTCAATCCTTCGACTCCTGGACCCGGGAACCTTCTCGGGTGACGCTGGATGGTTTACGAGGGTTGTGATGCTCCTCGTCACCCTCTCGGGTGTGTTCATCGCGGGCAGCCTCATCGGTGTGATCTCGAATGGCATCGATCAGCGTGTTGAGGACCTCCGCAAGGGCCGCAGCACAGTGCTCGAGTCCGACCACACGGTCATCCTCGGCTGGTCCGAACGCGTGCCACCCATCGTGGCCGAACTGGTGATCGCGAACGAGAGTCGCAGACGCGCAGCCGTCGTGGTTCTTGCCGACAGCGACAAGCCGGAGATGGAGGACACCCTGAAAAGGTCTATCTCCGACCCGAAGTCCACCAAGATCGTCTGCAGGACCGGTGATCCCTGGTCGCTCGAGAGCCTGGATCTTGTCAATCTTGCCGGGGCACGGTCGGTGGTCATCGTGGGCACCGATGATGCTGCCGCTGTGAAGACGGTTCTCGCGGTCAAGGCACACCAACAGACCGCTCCGCCGGGCAGGTCATTCAGCGGCTGCCTCGTCGTGGAAGTGGAAGCGGCTGAGACCGCAGCCTCGCTCCGGACTCTCTTTGGCGACCAACTGCTAACGGTCCGCTCGGCCGACATTGTTGCCGAGCTCACGGCGCAGGCATGTCGGCAGCGAGGGTTGAGCGAGGTATTCCGCGAACTGCTCGACTTCGATGGCGATGAGTTCTACATGGAGTCGTTCCCGTCGCTGGTGGGGCGGACGTATTCCGAGGCACAACTTGCTTTTGACCGCTGTGCTGTCGTCGGTGTCCTGGGAACGAGCGGACGTGTCACGCTCAATCCAGACCCCACCTTGGTCCTGCTCGATGGCGACCGACTCATCGGGATCGCCGAGGATGATTCGCTGTTCGTCCCGACACCCGGTGGAGTGACCGCCTCTGTTGTCGCCACCGAGCCGCGGGTGCTCGGGGCAGAGCGTCGACGCATTGTTGTTGCCGGATGGAGCCGAATCGGGCCAAGGGTACTTGCCGAGCTTGACGAGTTCCTCGACGAGGGCACACGTGTCGACATTCTCGTGGACCCAGAGAAGATGGATGTGGAAGCGGCCCGTGCGGAGCTGCAGACGCGCAATCTCCGCGTGAGGTTCGAGGAGGTCACCGGGGGTCCGGAGGCAGTCATCTCGGTGGCTGCACGGGAACCATTCCACGAGGCAATTGTCCTCGGTTACCGCGACGCGATGAGCATTCACGACGCCGACGCGCGCACGCTGCTCACCCTCGTTGGATTCCGGCAGGTAACGCAGGATCCGTCCATTGGCGCAGTGCGCATCGTCGCTGAGGTGCTCGATCAGCGAAACGCCAAGCTCGCACAGGCATCAGGTGTTGACGACTTCATCGTGTCCGACGAGCTCACCAGTCTGATGCTCGCTCAGCTGAGTGAGCGCGCTGAGCTCATCCAGGTGTTCGAGGACCTCTTTGACCGCGAGGGTTGCACCGTCGAGCTTCGACCTGCACCGTGGTACGGCAGCGGGGCTGCCCGGAACTTCGGGGACATCGTTGCAACGGCCTCGTCGTTGGGTGTCTCGGCGATCGGCTACCGCTCTGCGGCAACCGGGCAGGTGGTGCTCAATCCATCGAAGTCGGCAGCGTTCCGGCTCGATCGCGAGGATCTTGTTGTGGTGATCGCGAGCGCCCTCGGCGCCTAGTCGGTCCAGGCCACCGACCGGTAGGCCTGTGCCAACTCGGGGGTGTCAGCGAGTTCCTTGTTTGCCGTGACGCCGAGTTCTCGCATCTTGCTTGCCTGCGGCCGGCAAGCTCGATCATTCGGCGGAGCTGCAGCTCGCCCCAGTCGCCTGCCACCCCGGTTCCCTGCAGCGCCGTGGAGATCTGGGTGGTCGCGCGGTGCCGAGCAACCTTCTCTGCTCCCAGAGCCGGCTGTTCTGGGAGCAGCGCAGCCCTGGCGGTGGGTCGGGTCACGGCCCGTCTGGTGCGAACGGTTCGAGGATCACCTCGAGGTCCGGGCCGAGCATGGACGTGTGCGTGATCCGTCCGCGCCACAGCTCGGCGATTGTCAGTGTCGTGGACTGCGCAAGCAAACTGGGGCACTCGCTTCCGGCAAGCGCGGGCGCGAGGTGGAGCACGTATTGGTCCACGAGCCGTTCCCGGTGGAACGACCCGGCAACGGTTGGGCCCGCCTCCACGAGGAGCTGGAGCACCCCTTCGCTGCCGAGCCGCTCGAGCAGATCGGGCAGCGGCCCGGTCCACTCGAGACAGGGCAGGACCTTCGCTCCGGCCGGTGCATGCCCGAGCACCACCCTGCGTGGATCGGGACCGTTGACGTGTCGCACCGTGAGTTCCGGGTCGTCGGCGCGAATGGTGCCGGCACCCGTGCAGACGGCCTGTGAGTCCGCCCGCAGCTCGTGGACCCGGTGCCGTGCGGCCTCGGAGGTGATCCAGCGGCTGGAGCCGTCCGCAGCAGCAATCCGCCCGTCGAGCGTCGCGGCCATCTTCAGCACGACGAACGGCCTGCCGGTACGGCGGTGGTGAAGGTACGGGCGGAGTTGTTGTTGGACAGTGCTCGCCTCGATCCCGACGTCCACCGAGAGCCCCGCCGCCCTCAACGCAGCGGCGCCGCTGCCGGCAACCTTCTCGTCGGGATCCATCGTGCCGATCACGACGCGCGTGATGGGGGTGCGCAGGATTGCTTGGGTGCACGGGCCCGTCCGCCCGTGGTGGCTGCACGGCTCGAGCGTGCTGTACAGGGTTGCGCCGGTCAGGTCTACTCCGGCTCGTTCCGCCCCGTTGAGGGCCACGATCTCGGCATGACGACCGCCGGGCGGCTCGGTGGCGCCGGTGTACACCTCACCGGTGCGGCACACGATGACACAGCCCACCCAGGGGTTCGGCGCGGTGTACCGGCGCACCGCCTCTGCCTGAGCGACGGCGAGATCCATGTAGTGGCTGTCGGCCTCGGCGCTCATTCGTGTCGCGCCCCGACGCCGAGGGGTCCGAACGTCGTGCGGCACGTGCGGCACCAGAATCCCTGTTCGAGCTCGGTCCCGCACTGCTTGTGAATCAGCACGGGGCCGTGCTGGGTGCCACCAACCCACTTGGAGCCCCAGCGGAGGAGGGCCACGATCATCGGCGACAGCTCGAGCCCCTTGGGCGTGAGGCGGTAGTCGTAGCGAACCGGGTTCTCCTGGTACGGCACACGCTCCACGACCCCGGCATCCATGAGGCGGCGCAGGCGATCGGTGAGGACGCCCCGCGAGATGCAGAGGTCTGCCTGAAGATCGTCGAATCGGCGGATACCCCGAAAGATCGCCCGGATAGCGAGGATCGACCATCGGTCCCCAACGACGCGGGCGAGCCCGGCGGCCCAATCGCCATCCTCTCCGGAACGGTCCGGCGGCACCTCATGCGGTTCGGCCATGACCGCACGCTATCGGGACCCGGGGAGTGAGTTCGAAAAACAGACTTACTCAGGTTAGGGTTGACGCATGGACGACCAAGGTCTCTTCGACACCCCGCTCGCCGACCTCTTGGCGTCGGCTAGCGCGATCAAGCGAGCCCAGTACGGCACCCGGGTGACGTACTCGCCCAAGGTGTTCATCCCGCTCACCACGCTCTGTAACGACTCCTGCGGGTACTGCACATTTGCGGAGTCGCCGTCCCAAGCCCGTTCGCTGTTCCTCGAACCCGAAGAGGTGCTCCAGATCGCCCGCGCAGGAGCGCGACGCGGTTGTCACGAGGCGCTGTTCACGCTCGGCGAGCGACCGGAGGACCGCTATCCGGCAGCGGCAGCGTGGCTGGCCGAGCGTGGTTATGCGTCGACGGTGGACTACCTCGCAGCGATGTGCAAGTTGGTGCTCGAGGCAACCGGGTTGCTGCCCCACGCGAACGCGGGGGCGCTGTACCACGACGAACTCGCGGTCCTGCGGGCCGGCTCGGCAAGCCAGGGCATGATGCTCGAATCGCTGAATGGCGAACTGGAGTGCCATCGGGGTGCTCCGGACAAGCGTCCTGAGCGACGCCTTGCGACACTTGAGGCCGCCGGTGCTCTGGCGATCCCGTTCACCACGGGAATCCTCGTGGGTATCGGCGAGAGCCGGGCTGACCGCCTCTACGCGCTGCGGGTCATCGCGGAGCACCACGCCCGCTTCGGTCACGTGCAGGAGGTGATCGTGCAGAACTTCCTGCCCAAGCCGCTCACCGTCATGCGCCGTGCCCCTGCCTGCCCGCCCGACGACTACCTCTGGACCATCGCCGCGGCGCGCCACATCCTCCCGCCGGAGATCCATCTGCAGGCTCCCCCCAATCTCACGGACGATTTCGGGGTGCTCCTCGACGCCGGCATCGACGACTGGGGCGGCGTCTCCCCCGTAACAGCAGACCACGTCAACCCGGAGCGTCCGTGGCCCGCACTGGACCTCCTACGCGAGGCCACCGAGGCCCGCGGTGACACGCTCGCACCGCGCCTCACGATCTACCCGGAGTTCGCTGCCCAGCCACTCCGCTGGCTCGACAGCGCGATGCGCTTTCCCGTGCTTGACCGATCCGACGCCGAGGCGCTGGGACGGGACGATTCGGGCGCCCACTTCCCCGAGCGCGTCTCGGGAACGGTCGAGACGAGTGATGGGGCGGACGTCGTGCTCGTCGGCCCGCGCTCCACTGCCTGGTATTCCGGATCGAACGACACCCCGCCGTTGTTGGTGCACGCGTCGGCGCCGTTGCTGGTGCACGCGTCCGCGCCGTTGAAGGGTGTTGTTGCCGAGGTGCTCGCCGGAGTGCGCGCCGGACAGGAGCCCGGTGTCGAGGAACTCACGGCCCTGTTCAGTGCTCGCGGGCCGGAGGTGGTGGCAATCGCGGAGTTCGCGGACCAACTGCGTCGCGAGGTGATCGGAGACACGGTCACGTGGGTTCACAACCGGAACATCAACTACACGAACATCTGCACGTTCAAGTGCAAGTTCTGCGGCTTCTCCAAGGGGCCGATGTCGCTCAATCTCCGCGGCAAGCCCTATCTGCTCACGCTTGAGGATGTCGCCGAGCGTGTGCGGGAGGCGTGGGACCTCGGGGCCACCGAGGTGACGCTCCAGGGGGGCATCCACCCCGATTTCGACGGCGACTACTACATCGACGTCTGCAGGGCCGTGAAGGAAGCGGCGCCGGACATTCACGTGCACGGCTTCACCGCGCTCGAGGTCACCGAAGGAGCGCGCCGACTCGGTGAACCCCTTGACGTGTATCTCGGACGCTTGCGCGATGCAGGGCTCGGAAGCCTGCCCGGTACCGCCGCCGAGATCCTCGATGACGAGGTGCGGGCCGTGCTGTGCCCCGACAAGATCAACACGCAGCAGTGGCTCGACTGCCACGAGGTGGCCCATTCCGTTGGGCTCGCCTCGAACGTGACGATCATGTTCGGGTCCATCGAGAATCCGGTTCACTGGGCAAGACACCTTGTCCGCACCCGTGACCTTCAGAAGCGGTCTGGTGGGTTCACCGAGTTCGTGCCACTCCCGTTCGTGCACATGGCGTCGCCCATCTATCTGCAGCGCAAGGCGCGTCGCGGGCCGACCTTCCGCGAGACTGTGCTCATGCACGCCGTCGGGCGGATCGCGTACCACGGGCACATCCACAACATCCAGGCATCGTGGGTGAAGATCGGTCGTCCGGGGGTTCGTCAACTCCTGAACGCCGGTGTGAACGACCTCGGGGGAACGCTGATGAACGAGAACATCAGCAGGGCAGCCGGTGCATCGCACGGTCAGGGCCTCGAGCCAGGTGACTTCGCGGAGATCATCGAGGGGATGGGGCGAACGCTCGCTCAGCGCACGACGCGCTACGGGCGCGTGGATCCTGCACCTGCGGCCTAGGCATCCGCCTCTGGAGCCTGAGTAGTCCAGCGAAACGGCTGGCGATGGGCTATATTCCCGACGGTTGTAGACCATTACTCGTCAAGAGGAAGGGGATCCTCATGTCAGCGTTGTCGTTCTCCATCGAGAACCTCGAGAAGCGAAGCAGGCTCAGCACGCTCTTCCGGCTGCTGCTCGTCATCCCGCATCACATCGTCCTAACGGCGTGGCAGTGGTTGATCCAACTGCTCACGTTCGTCCAGTGGTGGATCATTCTGTTCACCGGCAAGCGCAACGAGGGCATCTGGCGCATGCAGAACAGTTGGCTTTCGTATGCAGCGAGGGTGTGGTCCTACTACGGCTTGATGTTCGACAAGTGGCCGAACATCGGTTCAGAGCCGAACGGCGAACCGACGACGTACTCCTTTGAGTACGTCGCCAAGGCGAACAGGCTGACGAACTTCTTCCGGTTCATCATGGTGATCCCGGCGATGATTGTGGCGATCTTCGTCTTGATCGGCGCGGAGATCGTCACCGCGATCTCTTGGTTCACCATCGTGATTACCGGAAAGCACCCGCAGGGGATGTTCAACTTCCTGCTCAAGGTCCATCAGTTCATGGCGCGGGTGAGTTCGTACTCGATGATGATGACCGACACGTACCCGAAGTTTGGGGCCTGAAGGACTGCGGTTTAGGTTCGAGGCATGACGTCGCCCCGCCCGGTTTGTCTCATCACCAATGCCCACACGTATGTCGGCCCGTCGCTCGCGCGGGTCCTCGCCCGCTCGGCCCATGACTTCGTGCTCCACGTCCCTGCACCGGGACGCAACACGATGGACACTCCCGATCAGGTGGTCGAGGCCCTGGTGGAGGAACTCGGCGCACTGGGTTCGGCGGCAACGGTGGTCCGAGACGCGGACCTCTCCACCGCTGAGGGCAATCAGGAATGTGTGGAGACTGCGCTGTCCACTTACGGACGGCTGGATGCCTGTTGCCTCGTGACCGGCCTGATCGCCGCCGGACGCTTCCTGCAGGCAACCCCGGAGACGTGGGAGCAGCAGAAGCGCTTCAACCTCGACATGGTGTTCCACGGGTTGCAGGCGGTCCTCCCCCCGATGCTTGAGGCCCGGTCCGGTCAGGTCATCGTGTTCACGAGCGCGGCGGGTGCGCGGCCCGAGCCGAAGGTCTCGCTCTATTCGGCCACCCGGGCCGGGGCGAACGCGCTCGTGCGAGCGGTTGGGCTCGAGCACGCGGATAGCGGAATCACCGTGAACGCGATCGGCACGAACTTCATGAACTTCCCGGGCTTCCGGGACGCAAACGGAATGTCCGATGCATCCCGGGCTGAGCGCGTGCTTGCTGCTGTTCCGATGCACCGGCTCGGTGAGCTCGACGAGCTTGCTGAGTTCACTGCAGTGCTGCTGGACGGCCGGTCCCGCTTCCAGACCGGGCAGTTCTTCTCGTTCAGCGGTGGGTGGAGTTCCTGATCAGCCGACGAGCCTGGCGAGCAGATCGTTGAGTTGATCGAGTTCCGTATCGGAAAGCGTCCCGAGACCAGCCAGGGTGCCGAACGCGGCACCGACGAGACGGGCACGCATGGCGTCGCCTGCCGGGGATCGCCGGATGACCGTTACCCGGCGGTCCGTCGGGTCAGCACAGCGCTCCACGAGCCCCCGCTTCTCGAGACGGTCCACGATGCCGGTGATGTTGCTGGCATCGCAGTGATGCGCGTCGGCGAGCGAACGCATCGATCTCGGCTCATCGAGCAGGCGCAGTGTCATCGCCAGCGGGGGTGTGAGGTCCTGCGCGCGCAACTCACCGTGCAGTCCCTGCGAGAGACAGTCGAGCAGGCCGGTGATCCGGGTGCTCAGGATCTGAAGTGCCGCTGATGTCGGTGCCCTCATCAGTCCACCTTGCGGTACTTGCGGATCGCAAGGGTGGCGAACACGATGGTGATGCCGCCGCTCCACGCGAGTGTGAGCCAAACCTCGGCTGCCAGGTTGATGCCCTGCACCGCTGAGCCCTGGGTGAGTTTGCGGACGGCGTTGACGGCGTGCGACACGGGTTGGTTGCGGGCGAACACCTGGAGCCAGCCGGGCATGCTGTCGAGCGGGACGAAGGTGGACGCCGCGAATGTGAGCGGGAACACTGGGAGGAACGAGGCGATCTGTGCGCTCTCGGCCGTCTTCACGGAGAGCCCGACGAGCGCGAACATCCAACTGAACGCCATGCCGAACAGCAAGAGCACAGCGATTGCCGCGATCGCCGGGAAGAAACCGTTGTTGAAGCGGAACCCCACTGCGGTGCCGACGGCGAGCATGAGGAGCACCACGAAGACGTTGCGCGCGACGTCCGCGAGGATGCGCCCCGTGAGAACTGCCGAGCGGGCCATCGGGAGCGAGCGGAAGCGGTCGATGATCCCCTTGCCCATGTCCTCGTTGAGGCCGATCGCTGTGCCGGCACCGCCGAACAACGAGGTCTGCACGAGGATGCCCGGAATGAGGAAGTTGACGTATTCCCCGCCGGTGTTGATGGCTCCACCGAACACGTAGCGGAACAGCAGCACGAACATGACGGGCTGCACGGAGTTGAAGAAGATCGCCTCGGGGAGTCGGCGCATCCTGATGAGATTCCGCTTGGTAACGACGATCGAATCGGTGACCATTCGGCTGATTCCGGTGCTCATCTCAGGCCGCCCTCTCCGTCCGCTTGGACCGTCTCGACGCTCGCTTCGTGGACGGGGCTGTCTCCTCGTCGGTGGCTCCGGTGCCGCCATCGGTTTGCTCTGCAGCGTGTCCGGTGAGTGCGAGGAACACGTCGTCGAGCGACGGTCGTCGGATCGCCAGGTCGTCGAGCTCGATCCCGCTGTCAGAGATCATCCGCGCCACGGTGGTCAGCACGTCGACGCCCCTGAGATCCCCGACGGGGACGAGCACCCTTCCGGTGCGAACATCGATCTGGGGTTGCCCGGCAATGTCCGACAGCAGTTCAGCAATGCGCGGGATGTTGTCGGGGTCGACCGGCTTGACGTCGACGACGTCGCCCCCCTGCTTGGCCTTCAGCTCGTCAGCCGTTCCCTCGGCGATGATCCCGCCGCGGTCGAGTACCACGATCCTGTCGGCGAGCACGTCGGCCTCCTCGAGGTATTGCGTGGTGAGGAGCACCGTGGTGCCCTGCGCCACGAGGTCCGTGATGAATTGCCACAGTTCCGAGCGCGTGCGCGGATCGAGTCCGGTGGTCGGCTCGTCGAGAATGAGCACGATGGGGCGCCCGACGAGGGATGCCCCGAGATCCAGTCGGCGTCGCATACCGCCGGAGTAGGTCTTCACGGGACGATCGGCGGCCTCGGTGAGCGTGAGGCGCTCGAGGGTCTCATTCGCCCGTGCTGCTGAGTCCGTACGGGAGAGGCCGTAGAGACGGCCGACCATCTCGAGGTTCTCGCGACCGGTGAGCAGTTCATCGACCGCGGCGTATTGGCCGGCGAGACCGATGAGCCCACGTGCGCGCTGAGGCTCTGCGAGTACGTCGATGCCGTTGATCCGGGCAGTACCGGAATCCGGATGCATGAGTGTTGCGAGGATCCGGACCAAGGTTGTCTTGCCGGCGCCGTTCGGCCCGAGCAGTCCGAGGACGGTTCCGCGCTCGACGGTGAGGCTCACACCGGTGAGTGCTTTTGTAGAGCCGAACGCTTTGGTGATCCCGGAGACCTCGATCATGGGGGTGCCCGGGGCGGGGGAGGAGTTCACGATGATGACTCTGCCCCGATAGTTGACAAAACCCAACTATTGACCCACCGAAAGGTACGTCTTCGTCGGGGAGAGGAGATTCGAACTCCCGACCTCCTGCTCCCAAAGCAGGAACGCTACCGCTGCGCCACTCCCCGAAATCCTTCACAAAACCCACGCTGAAATGGTCCGATGCAACTGCATGAACCACTTGCCCGGGGGCGTTTGCGGCGATGCCGCCAACGTCCTCAGCCTACTGCCGGGGTTCGCCCGGCCCTGCGGTGGGCAGACGAAGGCCCGGCGTTTGACTTTCGTCGCCTGCCTGGCAAACTTGACTTCGTGAGTCGGCTTTTCGGGTTCCCCAAGCAGGTCAACGAACTCTCGGCCCGTCTGGTCGCCACGGGAGTGGTGACGATGGGGCTCGCTTTCGTGATCACCGGGTGGCGGTGGATCCTGATCCCGCTCGCGTACGGATTTCTTGCACGCGTGGCCGCCGGACCGCGCTTCTCGCCGCTCGCCCAGGTGGTCACGAAGGTGCTCACGCCGCGTCTCGACCGCCGCAACTCCCTCGTGCCCGGTGCCCCGAAGCGGTTCGCCCAGGCAATCGGTGCCGTGTTCACACTCACGGCGTCCATCCTCGTGCTCACCGGTAATGCCGGCATTGCGCGCATTGTGACCGCCGGCCTCGTCGGTGCCGCCAGCCTTGAGGCGTTCGTCGGCTTCTGCTGCGGTTGCTGGATGTTCGCCCAGTTGATGCGGGCTGGCATCGTGCCCGAGTCGGTCTGCGCGGAGTGCAACGATCTCTCGCTGCGCCGTACTACCACCAGCGTCTGACCCGCACGCGTTGCGGGGTGGCCCCGCAGCAGTCAGCGCTGAATGATCGTCTTGGTAATCCGAGCGGTAGCCACGAGGCGGCCGTCTGCCCGCGCCTCGGCATTAACGAAAGCAACACGACGACCACGTTGCACGAGATCTCCCTTGAGGTGAACGGTCTGGCCGGACATGACGGCCTTGAGCATCGAGATGTGCAGGTCGTGGCTGACGGCGTCCTCGTTCTCGGCGAGCGACGGCTCGAGCGCCAGATACGCGACAGCGTCGAGGATGACGGAGAGCACACCGCCGTTCAACTGTCCCTCACGTCCCTCAATCGCCGGGGTCACGACGAATGTGCACCCGAGGTATCGCTGTTCCCGGTCCACCAGCTTCACCCCGATGTATTTGTGGAGCGCCAGTTCCTCGAAGTCGGGACGGCCGAGTTCGTCGACGGGTTGAGCGGAGGGAGTTGGTTCACCAGCGGGCACGCAGAGACGCTAACGGTGGGTCGAGTGCCCGGGCTAACCGAGGGGTTGGCGCTCGTTGCTTGCAGCGATGCAGGGTCAGCGCGGGCGGCCGACACCGACGACGGCTGACCACTTGAAGCGCCGGATACGGATCGGCCAGCGCGGGGTGGCCGCATCGATCATCAACCCGTCGCCGACGTACATCGCCACGTGGGTGATCGGGCTGTAGAAGAACAACAGGTCGCCCGGTTCGGCGTCTGCCGGATCCACGTGCACGGTGTTCATGTACTGGAGCCGGGACTGGTGCGGCAGACGCACGCCGGCACGTCCCCATGCCCACGCGGTGAGACCCGAGCAGTCGAACCCGATTCCGGGCCGGGCCATGAAGGGCACGTACCGCACCCCGATCTGGCTTTTTGCCGCAGCAACCGCACCGCTGGCACCGGGTGACGGGGGCGGAACCTCGCGGCCCGGCGGCTTCCCGCCGCCGCCGTTGTTGCCGCCGCCGCCGTTGTTGCCGCCGCCGCCGCCGCCGTTGTTGCCGCCGCCGCCGTTGTTGCCGCCGCCGCCGCCGCCGTTGTT
>CAEZYY010000016.1_pt1 | contig 47668 bp, 41 predicted proteins | sample 7265861 | NCBI WGS metagenome assembly CAEZYY01 (sample SAMEA6813946, study PRJEB35770) | freshwater metagenome | biome: Freshwater; feature: Freshwater reservoir; material: water | place: Czech Republic | collected 2016-08-15 | depth 30m m | reverse complement strand
GTCTCGAAGAACTTCTTCGTCGGGTGGTCTGCGGCATAGGGGACGAGATGCACCCGCAGGCCGAGTTGCTCCGCTGCGCGGGCACCCTGCGGCAGGAAGCGGTACATGTCCAGCACCGTCGTGGTGCCACCCTTCAGCGCCTCGAGATAACTGATGAGGCATGCGTGGTAGGCATCGGCCTCGGTGAGCACCTGATGCTCCCGCTGGTACTCGGGCAGCCAATCGATCAGCTGTGCGTTCTCGGAGAAGCCCTTGAGCAGGCTGGAATGGCTGTGCACGTCGACGAGGCCGGGAAGGACAGCGAGGCGGCCCCGGCCGTCGATGACACGCGCACCTGCGGGAACAACGACATCGCCGCTCGGGCCGATTGCCCGGATGCCACGATCGTCGAACACGACGGATCCCGGGGAGAAACAGCGGAACCCCGGATCGACGGTGACGACGAACGAGTTCGTGATGGCCGTGGTCTGCACCGCCACACGTTAGGTCGGTTCAGGCGAGGTGGTGAACCCGGGACCACGCGAACGCCGCCCGATCCAAAGGATCGCGGAACGTGTCACGTACTCGCTGCGAACGCACCTCGAACGACAGCGGCACGTGGGGAACGGCCGACAGCAGCTCACCGATCGGAAGCTCTCCGTCGCCGGGCCACAGCCGAGCGTGGCGAGCCTCGTGGAGGAGTTCATCGCTCCCCTTCGGGGCTTGGCGCGGAGCATCGCTTACCTGCAGGTACGGGAGCAGGGAGGGATCCAGCGAGTGCAGCACCTCGGGCATCACCCCGGAACGCGAAAGGTGCAGATTGTCGACCAGTACTGCTCCGTTGCTGCGCCCCGAATCACGGACCACGCCGAGTGCACCGGCGAGCGTGCCGATCGGGAAGGCGGGCAGGAACTCGTAGACGATGGTCAGACGGGGGTCCGCCGCGGCGGCAAGATCGCACGCGTGCCCGAATCGTTCCACCACCAGCGCCTGGTCTGCCACCCGTGCGGTGAACAGGACGAAGCGTGCCCCCAGCGCCGCAGCAGCGTCCACCAGGCGTTCGCTCACGTCCGGTTCGAGCCCCACGATGATCGGTTCCACATCGAGTACGGCGATGCCGCTGTCTGCCACCCGTCGTAGAACCTCACGTTCGTGTGCAGCGGTCCACACCTCGTGATCGAACCAGACCCCACAGGCCGGCCACCCGGCGGCCGCAGCAGCCGTGACCGAGTCGGGTACCGGCAGGTCTGCCATGACCCCTGCAGCGAGGGAGAGCAACCTCGTGCTCAAGGTCCGCCGCGCGCCTCGACGAGCAGGTGCTGGAAGTCCGTACGGCTATGGAGGCGCCCCAACAAGCGGTCGGTGGAAAGTCGGTGGTGATCCGGCTGATCCTGCACGGCGCGCCGCAGCCACATCATCGCGTCGTCGCCATTGCCCGTGCGGGCGAGACCCCCAGCCACGAGGTACAGCGTCTCCGCCTCGTGCGACACGTTGTACAGCAGGACCCCGAACGAGGCGATCTGTTCGGGCGAGCCGTAGGAGGCAAGCACACCGAGCAGCACGAGCGCACGCTCGTAATCGCCCACCTCGAGCGTCGGGGGCAGAAGGGGAACCAGTGCCGCGAGCTCGGGGCGCTCCTCGGGCGGCGGGAGCCACCAGCGTGGCCCGCCGACAGCGGTTGCGTGGGCAACGAGCACCCGTGCCTCGGACTCGTGGCCCGCACGTATCTGCAGTTGCGCCTGCAGCCACGGGGACGGTGCCCAGCCGGACGGGAAGGGCGCCAGGGTTCCATGGAGCCAGCCCATCCGCTCTGCCTGCAGGACGGCGGACGGGGCAGAGATCTCGGCAACACCGCGGGGCACCGGCGAGGGCTCCCGCACATCCGCCCGTGGTGACGCTGGGGCCGCTGGGGCCGCTCTCGACAGGCGCTGTAGCGCAAGGAAGCTGTTCAGGCCGCAGAACACGATCAGCAGGAGCGGGAAGTCGAGAACGTGCCCGGGAAAGTGACGGATCTGCTCCCAGACAGCGCTCGGGAGGGACCGATAGAGCGCCGAGTACGGGGCGAGGCGTGCGCCCACCACCTCTCGCTCGACGAAGGAATACGGGGCCTCGATGCGAGACGTCGTGAAGCCGAGCACGGCCACCACACCGACCACGACCAGGGTCCCGATGAGCATCGCCCTGCGCCCGCGGTGTTCTCCGAGCGCGCCCGTCAGGAACGAGTCCACCACGTGGCCCCCGTCAAGCGGCCAGAGCGGCAGCAGATTGAGGAGCCCGATGATGATGCCCGCCCAGACGGCTCCCTGCCACACGTCGAAGGCCACGGTCGTGGTGCCCGTCCGCAGGATCGCCAGTGCCTCGGGGCTACCGCTCTCGGGAAGCACGAGGTACGTAACCACGAGCAGAGGGAGTGCGACCACGATCTGGGTGAGCGGACCCGCCAGACCGATGAGATTGCGCTGCCGGCGGGTCAAAGGGCGCGGGGCCGCATAGGTCGCCCAGCCGACCAGCAGGTTCAGCGTGATCGCGGAGCGGGCACCGAATCGCCGGGCCGTGAGTGCGTGACCGAGTTCGTGGATAAGCGTGAACACGCCCACCAGGACCGCCGCGAACAGGCCGGCCCGGTTGCCGCCGGCCCACGACCAAATCATCACGAGGCCGATCACAAAAAAGAAGTCCACCGTGACGGGGATGCCGAGGACAGTGAAGCGCATACGAGAAGGGCCATTCTTCCACGGACACGCCGCAGAATGATTCACATGGCCTGGATTCCCGTCGAGCAACCGGACGACGCCCGTCTGAACGTGTACCTCGGCCTGCGCGACCACGCGCTCCGCCAGCAGCGTGAGTCCCCCGGTGGTGACATCAGCGGGCTCTTCATTGCGGAGGGCGACATCGTGGTCGAACGCGCGATCCGTGCTGGCTACCGGATGCTGCACTGTCTCGTCGATGCCCAGCGTGAGCAACCGCTCCCGGAGGCAATCCCGACGGACCCACCCGTGTACGCGGCAGGGGTGAGGGTGATTGAACGGATCACCGGCATGGGCGTCCACCGCGGGATGCTCGCATGTTTCGAGCGCAAGCCGCTCCGCACTCTGGAGGACGTAATCGCTACGGCACGACGTGTCGTCGTTGCCGAGGGCGTGAACAACCCGACAAATGTCGGGGTCATCGTGCGCAGCGCCGCCGCGCTGGGCGTTGATGCGCTCCTCCTCGACCCGCAGTGCGCGGACCCGCTGTACCGGCGCGCGTCACGCGTGGCGATGGGCGAGGTCTATCGCTTCCCCTATGCACGCACAGCGCCGCTGCCCGACGGACTTGCCCCACTCCGGGACGCCGGCTTCGTGATCGTTGCGCTCACCCCCGCACCGGACGCAATCGACATCGCCGACATTGCTCCCCACGACCGGATCGCGCTCGTGCTTGGCGCCGAGGGTCACGGCATCAAGGAGCCGACCATGGCCGCTGCAGACGTCCGCGCTCGAATCCCGATGCACACCGAGGTCGATTCGTTGAACGTGGGCTCTGCGGCCGCTGTGGCGTGCTACGCCCTCATGCGGATCCGGTGAAGCGCATCGACTGGTCGTTGCGCAGGTGTTCCGCCGCCATGACGAAGTACTCCGTCAACATGCGCCTCACGTCCGGGACCGGGTCCATCTCGTCGATCGCGATGCCCATAGCAGCGAGCCATCGGTCGCGCTGTTCCGGACCGATTGCGTACGGGAAGTGGCGCATCTTGAGCGCTGGGTTCCCCCGCTCCTCGGCGTAGGTCATCGGACCACCCCAATACTGGGCGAGGAAGGTGGCGAGGCGGTGCTTCGCCGGGCCGAGATCAGCCTCTGGGTACAGCACCACGAGCACCGGGTCTGCCTGCACCTCTCGGTAGAAGATCTCCACCAGGCCCTCAAAAAACACAATGCCACCGGCTGCTTCGAAGAGTGTTAGCTCAACCTCTTCGCCGTCGGTGGCCATGTGTCAGATCTTATGGAGCGGGGGGCGCTCCACAAGAACCGGCAATGTCAGATCCAGGTGGGGTCCGCCACGAAGAGGCGGTAGTCCTGGAGTTCCTCGGCCTGCAGGACCACGGGGGTGGAGCCGTCGCACAGGTCGAGGATTACTGCTTCGTCACTTGCGAGGAGAACGAGTGCCGAGACCCATTCGCCGTCAATGCGAACCTCGAGAACGTTGCCCGTCTCAATTCTGTCACTCAACAAAATGCTCATGTGAGTGTCCCTCCTTCAGGGGTTCAACCGGTCTCTCCGATTGTTTCGATCTGGAAGGTTTAACGGAAATGGGCCACGCTGTGTTCCCGATTTCGCTGTCTCATACGTCACAACCTGGACAACGTGACCTGTATCGGACCGATCGTCATCAGAGTTCCGGGACCTTGGTCCCGGTCAGGAGAACTCGCGCTCGGTCCACCCGGGGAAGATGTCTGGCAGGCCGTCGCTCACGCGGTCCGGGAAGCGGGCAGGCCGCTTCTCGAGGAAGGAGGTCACGCCCTCGATGGCGTCGGCGCTGGGTCCGCGAACGGCGATCCCGCGTGAATCCATCTTGTGAGCCTCCATGGGGTGATCCAGGCTCAGGCCGCGCCAGAGCATGTGACGGGCGAGCGACACCGATACGGGTGCCGTGTTGTCGGCGATCTCCCGTGCGAGCACGTAGGCCGCGGCGAGTAGATCGTCAGGCTCGTGGACACTGCGGACGAGACCGCCCTCGAGTGCCTCCTGCGCCGAGAAGATCCTTCCCGTGTACACCCACTCGGTTGCCTTGGAGATGCCCACGATGCGGGGCAGGAACCACGACGAGCAGGCCTCGGGCACGATGCCACGACGGGCGAACACGAAGCCGAACCTGGCAGTGGTGCTGGCGAGACGGAAGTCCATCGGGAGCGTCATCGTGACACCAACACCGACCGCGGCTCCGTTAATCGCGCCGATCACCGGCTTGTGACTCTCGTAGATCCGCAGCGAGGCAAGCCCACCGCCATCGCGGGTCACACCCTCCACCTTGGTCTTGACGTCGCTACCCCCCTTGGCGAAGGTGGCACCCCCGCTCGAGAGGTCCGCGCCGGCGCAAAAGCCCCGGCCCGAACCGGTCATGACGACGACGCGCACGTCATCATCGGCGTCCGTGTGGTCAAAGGCATCGATGATTTCATTCATCATCGTGCTCGTGAAGGCGTTGAGCTGGTCGGGCCGGTTCAGGGTGATGGTTGCAATACCATCGGCCACTTCGTATCGAATCTGGGTGTAGTCCACGCCACGACCGTAGTCGCTCGGGACCGGGCGCTGCCTAGACGTCGAGGAAGCGGGAGGCCGCAATACCCGCGCCCGCGGCGCCGGCGAGCGCTCCCAGCACGATCAGGCGCACCACGATGGACCCGACGTATCCGCTGCCGACGATGAAGTGGACGAGGGCGAGGTCCTTGACGTTCGACAGGCCCGCGGTGACCGACCGGATCCGCCCGGTCCAGATCACGTTGAGGCCCACGAGGGACGCGCTAGCGATTGCCGAGCCGATCAAACCCTGAATGAGCCCCTCGAGCATGAACGGGATGCGGATGAACCAGTTCGTCGCGCCAACCAGTTTCATCACCTCGATCTCCCTGCGTCTGGCAAACATCGCGGTACGGATCGTGTTCCAGATCAGGCCCACCGCAGTCCCGAGCAGGACGATCCATAGCGCCGTGGTAACCCATCGGATGAAGCCCGACAGCTTGCTGATGACCTTGACGTATTCCGCCGGCGAACGGACGTCGAGTACCCCCGGTCTGCCCCGGAACTGACCGATCAGGTTGTTGATCACCACGGAGTCTTCCGATGCCGGGGCAACCTTGAACTGGGTGGGCATCTCTTCCTCGGTGAGGGTGTCTCGCACCGTCGGGTTGGTGGCGAACAGGCGACGGAACTCCTCGTACGAGGCGGTCTTGTCCGTGTACGGGGCCTCCCTGACGATTCCCGACGCCTGCTGGTCCTCCAGGGTGGACCGCACTGCCGCAACTTGGTCGTCGGTCGCGTCGGGCTGCATGAACACCACGAACTGGACGTTGTTGCTCCACTGCTCGAGCACCTGGTCGAATGCCTTCTGGATGAAGAACGACACGCCAGCAAGGAGGAGCGAGACTGCCGCCGTGAGCACGGATGCCGCCGTGAGGGTCCAGTTCCTCTGAAAGCCCTGCCAGGTCTCCCTCAGCGCGTACCCGACACGGGAGAGCATTACTCGTACACCCCGCGAGTTTGGTCGCGGACGATCACGCCACGGTCCAGCTGAACGACGCGCTTGCGCATCGAGTTCACAATCACCTGGTCGTGAGTGGCCATCACAATCGTGGTTCCGGTCTTGTTAATGGCCTCGAGCAGTTTCATGATCCCCTCACCGGTTGCCGGGTCGAGGTTTCCAGTGGGCTCGTCCGCAAGCAGGATCAAGGGCCGGTTGACGAACGCCCGGGCAACCGAGACCCGCTGCTGCTCGCCACCGGACAGCTGATTCGGGAAACGGTCCTCCTTGCCGGCGAGGCCAACGAGATCGAGCACCTGCGGCACCTGCTGACGGATGACGTGACGGGGCTGACCGATCACCTCGAGGGCATACGCCACATTCTCGAACACCGTCTTGTTCAGTAACAGCTTGTAGTCCTGAAAGATGTTGCCGATCTGACGGCGCAGTCGGGGAACGTCACCCTCACGCATCCGGTTGATGTTCTTGCCGGCGACCCAGACGTCGCCGCGCTCGGGCTTGTACTGCCGGTTGAGTAGTCGCAGGATCGTGCTCTTACCCGAGCCCGATGGGCCGACGAGGAAGATGAACTCGCCCTTGGGGATGTCAAATGACGCGTCCCGCAGAGCGGTGACGTCGCCGTCATAGATTTTGGTGACGTTCTCAAGTCGAATCATCGGTATTGCGACGGTAGCAGGGGGTCATTCGCCCGCGGCGGCAGCTCCGGAACGCTTCCACTGCAGGTAGCCCTCCATGAAGGTGTCGAGGTCCCCGTCGAGCACTGCAGCAATGTTCCCGGTCTCAACGCCGGAGCGCAGGTCCTTCACCATCTGGTACGGCTGCAACACGTACGAGCGGATCTGGCTGCCCCAGCCCACCTGCGCCTGGCGACCAGCGATCTTTTCGAGCTCGATTGCCCGCTCTTCCTCGGCCTTTGCGGCAATCATCGACTTCAGCCGGGTCATCGCCTTCGCACGGTTCTGCAGCTGGCTGCGCTCCTCCTGCGAACTTGCCACGAGGCCCGTCGGCAGGTGGATGAAACGAACTGCCGACGAGGTCTTGTTCACGTGCTGACCGCCGGCGCCCGAGGCACGGAATACCTCCGTCCGGATGTCCGCCTCGTTCAGCTCGACGTCGGGATCCTCCATGTCGGGCCAGACCTGGACTGCCGCAAAGCTGGTCTGACGTCGGCCCTGGTTGTCGAACGGGCTGATCCTCACGAGTCGATGGGTACCACGCTCGGCGGTCATCAGGCCGTACGCGTAGCGACCCCGAATCGTGAAATCGACCGAGAGAATCCCGGCCTCGGTGCCCTGCGACACGTCGTTCACCTCGAGGTCGAACCCCCGGCGCTCTGCCCACCGCTGGTACATGCGTAGCAGGAGTTCGGCCCAGTCCTGAGCGTCCACCCCGCCGTCCTTCGCGTTGATCTGGACGATTGCGTCGCCCGCGTCGTGGTCACCCGTGAACAGGCTCCGGAGCTCCAGCCCGTCGAACTTCTTGGCGAGCGCCGTAATGCCGGCCTCGATCTCGGGTTCCTGGGACTCGTCACCCTCTTCGCGTGCCAGTTCTGCGAGCACCTCGGCATCCTCGATAGACGCCGCCAGGACGTCGTACTCGGCGACGTCGCCCTTCAGGTTGGCGTACTCGGCGTTCACCTTCTTGGCACGATCTTGATCGTCCCAGAGGTCGGGGGCGGAGATCGTCACCTCCAACTCGCTGAGGCGCACACGCCCGGCATCCACGTTCAGGTACGAACAGGCCTCATCCAGCCGTCGACGGAGTTCCTTGAGATCTGAGGAGAAGTCACGCATGCCCGGTGCTCAGGCGTTCCGGCCGTGGCACATCTTGAATTTCTTGCCCGAGCCGCATGGACAGGGCTCGTTTCGGCCGGTCTTGGACCACTCGTCGTTCACAACGGTCTGCTGCTTGGAGGCAGGTGCCACCGGCGGCATGTCGAGATCGCCGTCCTCCTCGACCGGACCCACTGCAGCGGCACTCGCGAATCCGCTGGCTCCGAGCTCGGGTGCCGAGGTCTGCAGATTCAGCACCGGGGTCGGCTCGGAGGGTTCTTGAACCACCTCCACGTGCATCATGTATCGCACGAAATCATCGGCAATGCCCTTCATCAGCATGCCGAACATCTCGAAGCCCTCGCGCTGCCATTCGACCAGGGGGTCCTTTTGGCCCATCGCCCGGAGGTTGATGCCCTCTTGGAGATAGTCCATCTCCACGAGGTGCTCCCGCCAGCGCTGGTCGATGATCCGGAGCATCACCTGACGCTCCACCTCGCGCATGACCTCCGGGCCCATCGAGGCCTCACGCTCGGTGTAGTACTTCATGGCCTCGGCCATCACGACGTCGTACATCTCGTCGGTGTCGCCGGAGGCGCCCAGACGGGACTCGTCGAGCGTCGAGGGGTAGTAACTGTGCAGTTCCTGGGCCAGGCCGGCGAGGTCCCACTCGTCGTCCACGTCGGACACACAATGGCGCGAGATCAGCGCGTCGAGCGCCTCGGACAGGTACTCCATCGCAGCGGACTTGAGGTCCTCGCCGGTAAGGATCTGGTCACGGCGCCGGTAGATCACCTTGCGCTGCTCGTTCATCACCTCGTCGTACTTGAGCACGTTTTTGCGGATCTCCGCATTGCGCTGCTCCACGGTGTTCTGCGCACGCTCGATGGCCTTCGTGACCATCTTTGCCTCGATCGCCTCGTCGTCGGGCAGGGCACGACCCATCACCCACGACAGCGCTCCCGTCGCGAAGAGGCGCATCAGCTCGTCGTCGAGACTGAGGTAGAAGCGGCTCGCGCCGGGATCACCCTGACGGCCCGAACGGCCGCGAAGTTGGTTGTCGATGCGGCGGGACTCGTGGCGCTCCGAGCCGATCACGTAGAGACCGCCAACCGCACGGACTAGGTCACCCTCGGCCTGACAGTCCTCGGTGAGCTCGGCCAGCAGTTCGGCGTAGCGTCTCTGCGCGGCAGTACGCGCGGTGCGGTACTCCTCGGGCATCTGGTCGAGCGGCGCCGGCAGGGCGTACTCGTCAGCCAATGTGTCTTGATGGTGGCCCTCTTTCAGGACCTCCTGGCGGGCGAGCAGATCCGGGTTGCCGCCGAGCAGAATGTCGACGCCTCGGCCCGCCATGTTGGTGGCCACCGTGACCGCCTTCAGGCGGCCGGCCTGGGCGACGATCATTGCCTCACGGGAGTGCTGCTTGGCATTGAGGACCTCGTGGGGTATCCCGTGCTTGGCCAACTGCCTGGACAGGTACTCGCTCTTTTCGACGCTGATCGTGCCGACGAGCACGGGCTGCCCGGCCTCGAAACGCTCGCTGATGTCCTCGACAACCGCGTCGAACTTAGGCTTCTCTCCCTTGAAGATAAGGTCCGCAGCGTCCTCGCGGACCATCGGCTTGTTTGTAGGGATCGGCACCACGTTCAGGCCGTAGGTGTTCATCAACTCGGCCGCCTCGGTGGAAGCGGTTCCCGTCATCCCGGCGAGCTTGTCGTACATCCGGAAGTAGTTCTGGAGTGTGATCGTGGCGAGGGTCTGGTTCTCCTCCTTGATCTTCACCCCTTCTTTGGCCTCGACGGCCTGGTGGATGCCCTCGGACCAGCGACGGCCCTCGAGAATGCGGCCGGTGAACTCGTCGACGATCTTCACCTCGCCGCCCTGCACTATGTAGTCCTTGTCGCGCTTATACAGCTCCTTGGCCTTCAGCGCCGCCTGCAGTTGGTGTACGAGGTTCTGCTGGACCTCGTCGTAGAGATTCGCGATGCCGAGCGCCTGCTCCACCTTCTCGATACCGGGCTCCATGGGGAAGACAATGCGCTTGTCCTCCTCTACTTCGTAGTCATCGTCGCGCTTCAGGCTCCGAACGATGCTGGCGAACTTGTAGTAGAGCTTCGCAGCATCGGCGATACGGCCCGAGATGATCAGCGGCGTTCGCGCTTCATCGATGAGGATGGAGTCCACCTCGTCGACGATGGCATAGTTGTGGCCCCGCTGGGCCTTGTCCTCCAGCCGGACCGCCATGTTGTCGCGGAGGTAGTCGAACCCGAACTCGTTATTGGTGCCGTACGTGATGTCGCATCCGTATGCCGCACGCTTCTCGGCAGGCGTCTCTTTGTGCCCGGGGATGACGAGTCCGACCGAGAGGCCCATGAAGCGGTGGATGCGACCCATCCACTCTGAGTCACGACGGGCGAGGTAATCGTTCACAGTGATGAGGTGGGTTCCCCGACCGCTCACGCCGTTCAGATAGGCCGCGAGGGAAGACGTCAGGGTCTTGCCCTCGCCGGTCTTCATCTCGGCAACCCAACCGAAATGGAGTGCCGAGCCGCCCATGAGCTGGACATCGAAGGGACGCTGCCCGATTGAGCGCAACGCGCCCTCGCGGACGGCAGCGAACGCCTCCACGAGGAGATCGTCGAGGGATTCTCCCCGTTCGTGGCGCGCCCGGAACTCTGCGGTCTTGCCGCGAAGCGCATCGTCGGTCAGTTGCTTCATGGAGGGCTCGAGAGCGCTGATCTCCGGCACTAGTCCAGCCAGCGCTTTGATTTTCTTGCCTTCACCGGCTCTGAGGACGCGATCGAGGATTCCCATGCAGTAGACGATCCTACCGGGACCCCCTAACCGGATGGGGGCGTCGCGGTGGCGGCAAGGCACTGCACGCTGGCCGCGCCGACGGCCAGCAGGGCGCTCGCCCCCTCGCGGAGCGTTGCCCCCGTGGTCGTGACGTCGTCGATGAGGAGTACCCGGGGATTGCGCCAGAGGGGCTTGGCGACGAACTGCGGGCCAATCAGGCGGGCGCTTCGGTTCTTTCCGGATTGCGGGGAGGACTTTCTGCCTCTGTGCAGCATCCGACGGCAGGGCAGACCGAGCAGGTTTGCTACCGCCCGGGCCAAGAGCTCGGCGGGGTCGTAACCACGGTCGGCGATACGCCTTGCCGAGGTGGGGGCCCAGGTGACGACGTCGAGCAGGCCAGGCTCGTTGACAGAACGGGCGATCGCCGGAGCCAGCACCGAGGCGGCATGGCGGGCGTTGCGGTACTTGAGCCCGAGGACCATCTGCCGCGGGGGTCCGACATGAACGAGGGGCGCGGTTGCCGAGCGGCTGGTTGCAACGAGGGCGAGCGAGCGAGCGCACTCGGTGCACCTGCCCACCCGGAGTACCCCGCAGCCTGGACAGTTCGAAGGGAAGAACATACCGAAGTTCTACGCAGGGGGTGTGACAGGGTTCCTCCGTACACACCGGGGCCAACCGGTAAGCCGTCAGCAGGGGCCGTGCAGCTCGCGATTGCGCAGTCGGTACGGCTCGAGGAGGTCCGGGTGCGTAATGATCCAGAACTCGTCGTTCTCGACCGCCGCCAACACCTTCGCCGCTACGTCACGGGGATCGATAGCCGTCTCGTTCACGAGCCGGATCATGTCCTCGTTCGCCACTCGGGCGGAGGTCTTTTTCCTCTCGTTGCGTAGTTCCTCGGGCCGATTCCTCTGGCTCGTGAAAATATTCGTCTTCACGAAGCCCGGACAGAGCACGCTCACCCCCACTTGGGACTCCCGCAGTTCCTCGCGCATCGTCTCGCTGATCCCCACTACCGCATACTTCGTCGCCGCATACGGTGCCGCCCCCGGCAAAGGGCTCAGTCCGGCCATCGACGCAGTATTGACCACGTGGCCCCCGTCGGCGTTGCCGAGCAGCATCGGCAGGAACGACTGCAGACCGTGGACAACGCCCCAGAGGTTGACGTCAATCACCCATTTCCAGTCGCGCATCGAGAGCTCGTGCAGCATGCCGCCCCCGCCGACCCCGGCGTTGTTGCACAGGAGGTGGCACGTGCCGAAGCGGGTGCGGACTTCCTCGGCAAGAGCAGCAACCTGTTCCTCCTTGGTGACGTCCACCTGAACGTGGTGTACGCCGAGCTCGGACGCCGTGCGCTCGAGCGCAACCGCCTCTACATCCGCGATCACCACGTTCATGCCGGCGTCGCGGAATGACTCCGCCATCGCCCGCCCGATACCGCTCGCGCCGCCCGTGATGACCGCTACTTTCTCCCGGAGATCCTTCATCGCGCCGACCGTAGTCCGCGACAAGCCACCGGGGCTGCCCGGGTAGGGCTCAGTACCGGTAGCTCTCCGGCTTGAAGGGTCCCGAGGGATCAACGCCGATGTATTCGGCCTGTTCGTCCGTGAGGCGGGTGAGCTTCACCCCGAGGGCCTCGAGATGGAGTGCCGCAACCTTCTCGTCGAGCCGTTTCGGCAGGACGTGCACGCCGAGTGGGTACTTGTCCGGCTGCGTGAACAGATCGATCTGGGCAATCACCTGATTCGAGAACGAACAGCTCATCACGAAACTGGGGTGCCCCGTTGCGCACCCGAGGTTCACGAGGCGCCCCTCTGCAAGCACGATGACCGCGTGTCCGTCGGGGAAGGTCCACAGGTCCGTCCCGGGCTTCAGCTCGTCCCGCACCGCCCCGCAACGAGCGAGGCCGGCGATGTCCACCTCGGAGTCGAAGTGGCCGATATTGCACACGATCGCATTGTGCTTCATGCGCTGCATGTGATCGATCGTGATGATCGACTCGTTACCGGTGGCAGAGACAAAGATGTCCGCCTCGCCGACCATGTCCTCCATGGTCGTGACCTGATAACCCTCCATCGCTGCCTGCAGCGCGTTGATCGGATCGATCTCGGTGACGATCACACGCGAGCCCTGGCCGCGCAGCGATTGCGCGCAACCCTTGCCGACGTCGCCGTAGCCGCAGACCACAGCCACCTTCCCGGCGAGCATCACGTCAGTGGCACGCATGATCGCGTCAACGAGCGAATGACGGCATCCGTACAGGTTGTCGAACTTGCTCTTGGTGACGGAGTCGTTCACGTTGATCGCCGGGAAAAGCAGCTCCCCCAGCGAGTGCATCTTGTAGAGACGCTTGACCCCGGTGGTGGTCTCCTCGGTGACGCCCCGCACCCCGCGTGCCATGCGTGTCCACTTCGTCGGGTCGGACTTCAGCGAGCGCTGAAGGAGCCCGAGCACGATGGCGAGCTCGGGATTCGTCGCCGTCGTCGGGTCGGGGACGACTCCGCTTGCCTCGTACTCGACTCCTTTGTGAAGGAGCATCGTGGCGTCACCGCCGTCATCAAGGATCATGTTCGGACCGTCGCCGTCTGGCCACGTCATCATCTGGTCCGTGCACCACCAGTACTCCTCGAGCGTCTCGCCCTTCCAGGCGAACACAGGCACACCGGACGGGTCCTCGCTGGTTCCGGTCGGGCCGACGGCGACCGCAGCAGCAGCGTGGTCCTGCGTGGAAAAGATGTTGCAACTTGCCCAACGGACCTCGGCACCCAACTCGACGAGGGTCTCGATGAGCACAGCCGTCTGAATCGTCATGTGGAGCGAACCGGAGATCCTGGCCCCCTGGAGCGGCTTGGTGGCGCCGAACTCCTTGCGCAGCGCGCGGAGCCCCGGCATTTCGTGCTCGGCAAGGTGGATCTCTTTGCGCCCGAAGGGGGCGAGGGAGAGGTCCGCTACTCGGAAATCTCGACGGTTAGCCATCGAAGTCGGGGGCATTGATACTCCATCGGTACGAGGAAATTCTGAGGCTAGCGGCCCCTGCTGAGGGGCTCGGGCATCCCGTACGTATTCTCCAGAGGTGCCCGAAGTGCTCCGACGTCGCAATCGACTGTCCTCGCGGCAGTCCCAGATCGTGGTCGGTCTTGCCGTGGTGTCTGGCGTGCTCGGGGCCCTCGCAGGGTGCCATCCCACCCAGACTGCGGGTGTGGACCCCGTGCTGACCGGTCTCGCTGCAGCACTGGTGACGTGGGCCGGCGCCACCTCTGTGTGGTGGGTGGCCGGCGGCGCCGGTGCCGTGATCGCTTTGGCACAGCCTGCCTCGTGGCTACTCTGGGTCGCGCTCGCCGTCTGCGTCGTGATGTCCGGCGTAGGTGCAACCCGGGAGAGTGCCGCCGTCACCCGGTCGCTGTGCGCAGCGGCCATCGCTCAGCTCGCCCTCCGACTGGACCTCCGGAGCCCTTTCGGCCTGAGCGCAGCGCTAGCCGCCGTCACCATGGGCGCGATTGTCCTGTCGGGTCTGCGCCGCCGCTCTGCAGAGACCCGCCGGACAGCCCGCATTATCGGGCTCGGTGCCCTCGCCTTCAGCGGCCTCTCGCTCCTTCTCCTCGTGATTGCCGGACTCGCTGCGCGCGGAAACATCACCAAGGGTGTGCAAAGCGCGGCGAGTGGGTTGCGCGCCATGCGCGCCGGAAACCCTGAGGCAGCGTCCGAGGACCTCGCTGCGGGTGCTTCGGCGCTGTCCGGCGCGCGATCCATCGTCCGCTCCCCGCTCACCTGGCCCGCCAAGCTGGTGCCCGTGCTCGGACAGCACGTACACAGCGCCGAACGCTTGGTCGACGCAGCCCAGGACACAGCACAAGTCGTTTCCCGGGCGATCGCCGGCGTCGACGTCAAGAGCGTGAAGGTGAACGCCGGCGTCGTGGACCTGACGGCGATTGACCGTCTTCAGTTGCCACTCGAAACAACGCGTGACGCCGTCGTAGCCCTCAACCGGGTGGTTCAGTCAAGCCGATCCGGCTGGCTTGTCGACCCGCTCGGTTCGCGACTTCGCAATCTGGCGAGGGAGACCGCCAAGGCGGACCTCCAGGCCCGTAATGCTGTGGAAGCCGCACACCTCGCGCCTGCCCTGCTCGGGCAGGGCACCAAGCGGGTTTGGCTTGTGCTGTTCACCACCCCCGCCGAGGCCCGGGGTCTCGGCGGCTTCCCGGGCAACTGGGCCGAGATCACCACCCAGAACGGAAGGATCACCATCACCCGGAGCGGAACGGTGATCGGCCTCATCAACGGCGGTGACAACAAGGACGGACGAATCGTGCATGCGCCCAAGGACTACCTCGACCGCTACGGCAAGTACGGGGCCGGCGAGGACGGCGCACCGATGAATCGAATGTTCTGGAACAACGTCACGCTGTCGCCCGACGGGCCGACAGTCGCTGAGGTGGCCGCTGACCTGTACCTCCAGAGTGGAGGCCAGCAGGTCGACGGCGTGATGGTTGCCGACCCGTACGCGCTGCAGGCCATCCTCACCCTCACAGGACCGCTCACCCGCGCCGGCACCGAGACCACCTTGACTCCCACCAACATCGTGCCGTACCTGTTGATCGATCAGTACCGCGTGTACGCCGGCTCGACAGCCGACCGGAAAGACGCGCTGCAGGACGTGTCTAATCAGGCGATTCAGGCACTCCTCGCGAAAGATCTTCCCTCCCCCGTCGTGATCGCCCGCGCCTTCGGCAAGCCGCTCGCATCCGGACACCTGATGTTCTGGTCGCTGCATCCCGAGGATCAGGAGGCGATCCGGGCGCTCGGCATCAGCGGGACGCTGCCAGCGCCGGAATCCGACGGCTTTTCCTACACGCTCAACAACTCCGGGCCCAACAAGCTCGACACGTTCGCCAGCCGTTCGCTCACTTACGAGGCAAGCGTCAACGAGCGGTCCGGCGCAGTCGAGGCAACGGCAACGATCACGATCAAGAACACGCTCACCGACCCGAACACCCTCCCCGAGGACGTCAGCGGCAACAAGCGCGGCGCCCCGAAGGGCTCGATTCGATCCCTCATTACTGCGTACAGCCCGCTTCAGGTGCTGAGCGTCGAAATCAATGGGCAGCGCACGGCTTGGAGCGAGGAGACCGAACTCGGCTGGCGGGCGTACTCTGGCCAGGTCACCGTGGCGCCCGGTGAGGAGACCGTCATCACGATCAGGCTTGGGGGCAAGGTCTCCGTTGCGGCCGAATACACATGGCTCACCAAACCGCAACCACTCAGTGCACCAAACAATGTTAGAGTACTGGTGCGATTCCGACACGGAAAGCGGTCAATCAGTCATTCGGGACCGCTGGAAGTCACCACACACTTGACTTCATGAGGTATAGTTGCAACGTGATCTCAAGAACTCTCCGCTCCCTCGCCATAGCAGTCCCGCTCTCGCTCGCCGTGGGAATCCCCGCAGCGTCTGCAGGGTCGTCTTACCCGGCAGACGTCGCCGCCATCACGATCCTCGGTTGCGACGCGGACAACGTTGTACTCGCGATCGACGGCGCTGTTCCCGCTTCGGCAGTTACCGGTTCGGTGACCTTCGTTAAGGCCGGCGACGACGAAGTGGTGGGCATCGACGATACCGCTACCGGTAGTTCCGGTGTGCTTGGTTCGGCAACCTGGAGCACGAACGTGCCGATCCCGACTGGCGTCACCTCAATCATCGTTTCGCTAACGGCCAATCTCGTCAACGGCGGCGTAACTCTCCAAGAGAAGACGATCGACAGGGCGGACTGCGACCTTCCCGAGACCGGGAGCAACACCGCTCCGATCGGCAAGATTGCACTGGGCGCGACCCTCGGTGGTGCTCTGCTCGCCGCTGTGGCAATTAGGCGTCGTCCCCGCAAGACCAGCGCTGCCGCCTGATCCAGACAGTCCTCGATCACAGTCAGAGGCTCGGGCTTCGGTCCGAGCCTCTGACGTTTATCCCGACATGACTGTCCCCTCCCCCAGTCCTTCCGTAGCCCACGAGCCGCCAGCTCATCTCCGATTTCACCGGAGGATGAGCCTGACAACATTTGCCCAGCAGGCTTGGCGGTCTCGCCTGCTGGCGTTCACCCTGAGCGAGCGAGAACTTCGGGTCCGCTACAAGCAGGCACTGCTCGGAATGGCCTGGGCATTCGCGGCCCCGCTCGGCTACGTCTTGGTGTTCACCGTCTTCTTCGACCGCACTGCGAACATCGAGACCTTCGGGCGCCCCTACCCCGTCTTTGCGTACGCGGCAATCATCCCGTGGGGCTTCTTCTCCCAATCGTTCGGCCGTGGGGCAACATCCATCGTCGACAACCTCGTGCTGCTCAACAAGGTGGCCTGCCCCCGGGAGACCTTTGTCCTCTCCGGCATCGCCACCGCATTCGTGGACATGCTGGTCTCGGCGGTTGCGTTCCCCATCGTCGTTCTGGCGTTCGGCGAGCACTTCTACGCAACCACGTTCCTGCTCGCGCCGGTGCTCATCCTCCAGGTAGCGGCGGCTGTCGCGATCTCGCTGTTCCTCAGCGCGGCGCTCATGTACGTCCGGGATGTGCGCCACCTTCTGCCCCTGCTCACGCAGTTGCTGATGTTCGCCACACCTGTCGTGTGGGGCCAAGCCGCAATCCGCCAGCGGGTGTCAGGACCGATCTTCGATCTATACGCCTTGCTGAACCCGATGGCGACGGTTTGCGAGGCCTACCGGAGCACGCTCGTCTACGGCAATGCCCCGGACTGGCGGACCTTCGGGCTGTCTTCTACGTCCACGGCGATCTTTCTCACATTCGCGTATTGGTTCTTCAAGCGGCTCGAGCCGGGGTTTGCCGATGTCGCGTGACGGCCACGTTCGTGCCGATCAGATCTGGAAGCGCTTCCGTGCCGACCGCAACCGACAACTCCTGCGCGACGAAGTGGCCCGACTTCGTCAGCGGAGGAAGGGATCAGCTGCAGAACGTTGGCGCTGGGCGATTCGCGACATTTCCTTCGAGGTGCAGCCCGGGGAAAGCCTTGCGCTGATCGGGGCGAACGGCTCGGGCAAGTCCACCATGCTCAAGATGCTTGCCGGGATCATGTTCCCGACCTACGGGAGTCTCACGGCAAACGGCCGCATCGGTGCCCTCATCGAGGTACGGGCAGGCATCCACCCCGATCTCACGGGCCGCGAAAACGTGTTCATGTTCGGGTCGCTGCTCGGCCTCAAGCGAGCTGACGTACGCAAGCGCTTCGACGACATCGTCGAGTTCGCCGAACTCACCGACGCCATCGACCGCCAAGTGAAGTACTACTCCTCCGGAATGGGTATGCGGCTCGGCTTTGCCGTCGCCGCGTTCCTGGAACCGGACATCATGGTGGTCGATGAGGTGCTCGCCGTAGGGGACGCAGCGTTCCAGCAACGCTGTCTCGACCGGATGCGCGAGGTGATGGCACAGGGCACGACTCTGCTCTACGTATCGCACGATCTGGCAACCGTCGAGTCGATGTGCGAGTCCACCCTCTGGCTCGATCAAGGCGTTGTCCGGGGGCAGGGGCCGACCCACGACGTCGTCGGTCAGTACCGGAGGTCCGTCGAGGTGCACGCAATCGCGCAGCACCCGAGCTCGGGCGACATCGACGTCCACGTGCTGCGCTCGTCGAACGGCAATGGCGAACGGATCAAGTCGCAGGGAACTGTGGAGCTCGACCTGCTCGTGCAATCCGCCCTGCAGCGCGACGTCCAGATCGTCATCGGGTTCAGCGAGGGCTCACCTGCACCGATCTTCATCGCCCAGCATGTCGGCACACTCGCGCCCGGCCAGAACCGTTTCTTCTGCCGGCTCGAGAGCATTCCGCTTCCGGCCGGGGAGTACGCCGTCTATGCGACGGTGCTCGACGTCAACGGACGCACCGTGCGCTCGTGGTCGCCGATCGGACACATCGAGGTTGACGGGCTGCTGCTGCCACCCACACCGACCGGCATCGTACGGCTCTCCCCGGTAGTCGTGGACGTGTCGTGGCGGGATGGCGACTGATGTGACTCGCGTGACGGCAGTCATCAAGGGCCTCGGTCCGGGTGGGGCCGAGCGCCTGCTCGTCGAGTTTGCCGGGGCGGCCGCCCAGCACGGCGTGGAACTCACCGTCGTGAGCGTGCTCCGGCAGAAGCAGCACCTCATCCCCGACCTCGAGGCACTCGGCATCCCGGTCCGCTGTCTCGGCGTGACCAGGCTCCGGGAACTCCGCTGGATCGTCCGAATGGTCAAATCGCTCCGAGCGGAACGGCCGGATGTAGTTCACGTTCACTCCCCCGCCCTGACGCCGGTTGTGCGTCTCGCTGCCCACCTGAGGCTCCTCGGCCTCAGGCGACCGCGGCTTGTCACCACGGAACACAATCGATGGTCCTCGTATCACCGCGTGTCCCGCATCGCGAACGCCCTGACAGCGTTCCTCGATGACGCCACGGTTGCGGTAACCGACGAGGTACGCAATTCCATGAGGCCGTGGGCCCTTGCATCTCGGGCGGTAACCGTGCGGCACGGCATCGACATCACAGCGGCGCGCGCTCTTTCCGGCAGGAGGGACTCCCTGCGAACGGAGTGGGGCATCGATCGGGACGCAGTGGTTGTCGCCACGGTGGCGAACTACCGGAAGCAGAAGAACTACCCCGTGCTGCTCAAGGCGTGCGCACTGGCGACCGCCCGGGACCCGCAGTTGAGGTTCGTCGTCGTCGGCCAGGGTCCGGGCGCCCGCGACGTCGAGGCGCTGCACTCCGCCCTCGGCCTCGGGGACCGGATGCTGCTGCTCGGGTACCGCCCGGACGCGATTGCCGTGCTGTCCGCGGCCGACATCTTCACGCTCTCGTCGGATTACGAGGGTCTACCGGTGTCGCTCATGGAGGCACTCGCGCTTGGTCTCGCAGTGGTGTGCACCGACGTCGGCGGTATCTCCGAGACGATCGACGCGAACAGCGGCCGACTCGTGCCGCCGGCAGATCCGGAGGCTCTCGCGGACGCGTTGGTGAGCGTGGCATCGGATCGCCAACTGCTCGCATCGCTGCGCGCCGGTGCATCAGCGCTCGGCGAGACGTTCGACGTGCACCGAAGTGCCGAGGCGCTTGTCGCCCTTTACCGGAGCCTTATCGGCGTTCGGTAAGCGACGACAGAAGCGTCTCCCACCGGTCGAGCACGATCGCCGGTGCGTACGTGCGGCGCGCGGCACTCGAGAACTCGCTCACCAATGGTCCACAAGCCTGTTCGTCAAGCGTCTTGCGCAGCGCCTCGACCATCGCCCCGGTATCGCCCACCGGTACGACGTACCCGTTGACCCCGTCCTCGATCATCGACCGGACCGCCCCGACGTCCGTTGCGGCGACCGGCACTCCACGCATTAGCGCCTCGATGATCACACCGGGCATGCCCTCGGTACGACTGGTCAGTACGAGCACATCGGCGGCGGCGAGCACGCCTCCCGGGTCGTCCGTCGGCCCGTGTAGCCGGACCCTGCCGGGAGCCAGTCGCTCACCAAGCAGCCGAACCTCCTCAGCGAGCGGGCCCTCGCCCACCACGAGCAGGGTCGCCCCATCGATCCCGGCAACGGCGGCAACAGCCTCGAGAGGGCCCTTCTCGACACTCAGCGCGCCGAGAAAGAGCACCGCTGGCCCACCGATGCCGAGACGCCCCCGCGCTGTCTCTCGTTCCTCAGGATCGATCGGGGCGAATCTGTCCGCATCCCGGTGGTTCGGGATCGTGACGATCCGCCCGCGCGACACTCCGTAGGTCGAAACCATTGCCTCCTCCGCGCCCGACCACAGGACAACCACCGCTTCGGCCCTGCGCAACAGGAAGCCCGTCCGCAGGCGTTGCACCCGTCCGCTCACCCAGGCATTCGGGTCCCCGATGCTCCGATAGACCCAGCGCGAACGCATTCCAATCGTCGCAAGGCCGACTGCGAGGAGTGCACTCGAGCCGTGGGCGACGAGCAGCGAGTCCTTCGCCGCGCGTCGCAGCGCCATCAGGCCCCGCAGTGACCACCGTGTGGCGCCAAGCACGGGTACCTCGAGCGCAGCCGTGCCCGCGCCCGGCGCGATGGCGACTGCCTGTGCGTCCCATCCCCGGGTGCGCAGTGCTGACGCCAGTTCGGCACCCTGGATCTCCGCCCCGCGCCGCTGGGCGGACGGGAGCACGACGACAACCGGGCAACCGGTGCTCGCAGCGTTCATCTCAGAACAGCTCCAGGTCGCCGAGACCGAGCGCGAAACGCTGGTCGATGGATGCTCCGTCGATGCGACGCGCAACAAGGCGCGGGCCGCCACTGGGAACCCGGTACCAGCCACGAGCAGGTCGGTGCCCCACCCAGATGGCGTAGTCGAAGTTGTCAGGGTCCGACAGTGCGTTCGCGAGAGCCGCAGGCCCACCGGCGAGATCGAGCACCGCTCGTTCCCGACCTGGCCCACGCTGGCGAGTGCGCACCATGGCCACGCTGCCGGCGCCTCGGCCCGTATCGACCACCACGCGATAGCCGAGCTCAGGAAGTCCGTAGCGCCACCGCAAAAAGCCCAACGAGCAATCGGTCTCCAGAGCATCGAGAGGACCGCAGCGCTGTGACGTCAGCGCAGCGATGATGTCGGGGCTCGCAAACGCGGACGCCGGGTCCAGCCCGACAGCGGTCTCTGTGGGCCAGAGCCCTGCACTCACCCGCGACCTCAGCACGACCGGCAGGGAGCGGAGTCGGCTCGGACGGAACCACACCGATGGTCGAGGCTGCTCGGACCAGCCGAGGGACAGGTTCGCCGGAGCACTCTGCGCGTTCGGGGTATTGAAGAGCACCGTGACACCGTCCGCGCCGAGCGAGTCCATGCTGCGTTCGGTGAGACGCCGGAACCATCCACGAGCGCGGTGCTCCCGATCCGTGACGGTGTCCACCGCACGTGCGGCATGCACAAGGCCGCCGTCAGGTTCCCGCAGTTGCCATCTCATAAACGTACGGACCGCCACCACCTCGGTGTCCTCGAGCCCCACCCAGACGTGTGACGCCCCGAAGGGGTTCTGCACGTGCTTCCAGTCCCACAGTCGCTGCGCTCGCTCGTCCGCCGGCCATCCGAGGTCCAACCGGAGCAGCCGAAGGATCCCAGGCAGATCGTCGTGTGTGGCACGACGAATCTCGGTACTCATCGGACGTCACCGAGGCAACGACAAGTACGCTGCATTCGATGCGCAACGGCGTGACCATTCTCGCCTATCACCGCTTCGGGGGGTCCACCCCGGTGTCGGTGGACCTTCCGCTCGCTCAGGCAGAGGACCAACTCGACTGGATCGCCGGCACAGCGGACACGATCAGCCTCGACGACGCTGCAGCGCGCCTGATCAGGCCCGCGGGGACACAACCGACCCGTCCCCAGGTGGTGCTGACCGCCGATGACGGCACGGCGGACTGGGTCGAGGTACTGCTGCCCCTCTTGGTCGCTCGTCGCCTGCCCATGACGTGGTACGTGGCCACCAAGTTCGTCGACGAGCGGGAAGGCTTTCCGTACGAGGGGTCGCCGATCTCTTGGTCCGCCCTGCGCGAAGCAGTGTCGACCGGGTTCGTCACGATCGGCTCCCACACCCATTCGCATGCAGTCATGACGAAGCTTGATGCGGCGAGTGCTGCCACCGAACTCGACCGCTCCATCGGCCGGATCGAGGAGGAGCTTGGCAGGCCCTGTCGCCACTTTGCCTACCCGAAGGCGCTCGCACCCTCTGATGAGGCCGATCGAGAGGTGCGCAAGCGATTCACTACTGCTGCGCTCGCAGGCAACCGTGTCAACGTACCCGGACGCACCGACCCGGCTCGGCTCGGACGCACACCGATCAAGCGATCGGACGGCGCAGGGCGTTTCATGAGCAAGCTCAACGGTGGCGGACGGCTCGAGGGCTGGCTCCGGGAGCAGTACGACACGCTGCGGCATCACGACGCCGTCACCTGACCGATCAGCGACCGCAGTGCCCGCTCGATTCGCGCCCGGCCGTCGTCTCCCATCCTCCCGCTCGGCAGGCAGACACCCCGCTCGAACAGTCTCGTGGACACGGCGTTGTCCGGATCACGACAGACAAGTTCGTGACCCGCAAACAGTGGCTGCAGGTGCATCGGCTTCCACACCGGACGGGCCTCGATGTCATCGGTGGCGAGTGCAGCGATCACGTCGTCGGAGGAGAAGCCCGCCACGAGCGGATCGACCTCGATACAGGTGAGCCAATTGATCGGCCGACCCGCCGGGTCGTCCGGCATCACCCTCACGCCAGGAGTCGACGACAACAGCGTGCGATACCAGGCATTGATGTCGCGCCGGCGCGCAATGCGCTGTTCCAGAGTCGAGAGTTGCGCACGGCCGAAAGCAGCCAGCAGATTGCTCATCCGGTAGTTGAAGCCGACCTCGGTGTGCTCGTAGTGCAGCACCGGCTCCCTGGCCTGAGTGGCGAGGTGACGAACCCTTCGTGCAAGGTCCTCGTCATCGGTAACCACCGCACCGCCGCCGCTGGTCGTAATCAGCTTGTTGCCGTTGAACGAGAACGCTCCGGCAATCCCGAACGAGCCGGCGGGGGCTCCGCGCGTCGCCCCGATCGCCTCTGCTGCATCCTCGATGAGTGGCACTCCGAGTTCCGCACAGCGAGCAGCAATCGACTCACAGCGAGCGACCTGCCCGTAGAGGTCCACCGTGACCACTGCAGCCGGGAGACGTCCGGCCTGCCGGCGCCGCTCCAGCTCAATGAGCAGCAGGTCCTCGTCCGCGCACCAGGTGTCATCATCGGAATCGATGAAGACCGGATGACCGCCGCAGTAACGGACCGCGTTCGCTGTGGCCACGAAGGTGAGGGACGGAACGAGGACCTCAGAGCCGTCGGTGACACCACATGCATGCAGCAGGAGGTGCAGAGCCGCCGTGCCGCTCGACACCGCAACGGCGTAGCGCCGACCGGCAACGAGTGCGAGATCGCTCTCGAAACCATCGAGGTCTGGACCGATCGGGGCGATCCACCCCCCATCGAGCGCCCCGGAAAGCGCAGCCAGCTCGGAACCGCTCAACTCGGGTGGGCTGAGATAGATGCGTGCCACGGCCGTCAGTCTCGCCGATCGGCGGGCCGGTTCGTCCTTCGCCGGATCGTTCCTTGCCGGATCGTTCCTTGCCGGTCAGCAACTTCCTCGTAGCAGTGGAACACACGATCCACGACGGCACGTTCGTCGAACTCCTCCCGTGCCCGGTCGGCCGAGGCGGCGCCCAGCCGCTCACGCAACGCCCGATCGCCAACCAAACGCTCAAGCGAGCGCCGGAGTGCATCGACGGAGGAAACGGGCACGAGTAACCCGTTCAGCCCGTCCGTAACGATCTGGCGGCAGCCCCGGATGTCGGTGGTGACGATCGGCAGGCCTGCGGCTGCTGCTTCCATCCCCGACAACGGGAAGCCCTCACGGTGCGATGCGAGCACAAACACGTCGAACGCCCCGTAGACGTCTGCCATGTCCGAACGGAATCCGGCCAGCACCACGCCTCGACGCTCGGCCTCCGCGAGTACGGCTGGGACGAGCGCGTCGGGTTTGTCCGGGTCCGGACCGCCCACAACGACGAGCCGTGCGCCCGAGAGTCCTCGCGTCGCCTCGAGGAGTTCGGGGATCCCCTTCTCGGCAACGAGACGCCCGACCGTGCCGATGAGAACCTCATCCGGGGCGATCCCCCACTCCGCCCGAAGGGCTGCCGATCGCTCGGCATCCGGGTTCGCAAAACGCTCGATCGCCACGCCGCTCCCCAACAGGTGGAGGTTTCGTCGCGGGGCGAGGCGGAGGCGGCGCATCAGACCGAGATCCTCCGGGTTGTGCACCAACTCGGCATGGGAGAAATGTCCGCCGACGAACTCGGCTGCGTAGACAACCGCACGCTTGAGAGGTCGATCATCCGGGCTGGCGTACAGCCCGTGAACGGTGTTGACGACGACCGGGACCCCTGCAAGCCGGCCGAGCACGCGCCCATAGAGACCGGGTTTCGGGTTGTGGGTGTGCAGCACATCCGGGCGCTCCCGACGGACCACCCGCCAGAACTCCAGCGCGGTCTTGAGGTCCGCGAGGAGGTCGAAGCGTCTCGTCGACGACGGTAGTGCCACATGACGCACGCCGCGGGCCTCGACCCGCTCGACGAACGGACCGGGCGCGCTCACGCCGATCACCTCGTGGCCTCGCAGAACCGCCTCGTCGAGGATCGGGGCGAGCAGGAGTTCGAGGCTCATGTCGACCGTCGTGAGGTGCATCAATCTCAATCTCAATCTCGGCTCACCCACCGTCGCCGATGAACTCGGTCATCGTCGTGTTCCCGTCGTGGTTGACGTTCTCGCCGCGAAGCACGAGCGAGACCGTCAACCAGATGATCCTGAGATCGAGCAGGAAGGACCGGTTGTCGACGTACCACGTGTCGAGCGCGAATCGCTCGCCCCAACCGAGGCGGTTCCTGCCGTGCACGACTGCCCAACCGGTGAGCCCGGGAAGGACCTCGAGACGACGCGCCTGAGCGTGCGTGTATCGCTCGACATATGCAACCGGCAGGGGCCGCGGGCCCACGATGCTCATCTCGCCGCGTAGCACATTGAACAGCGACGGCAACTCGTCCACGCTCGCCCTGCGCAACAGGAGCCCGAGGGACGTAACGCGTGCCAGATCGTGTTCCGGGCCGTCCTCGCCGGCACGTGCCCCGCGCATCGTCCGGAACTTGAGCACGTCGAAGCACACACCGTTGCGGCCCGCACGAGCCTGCCGGAAGAGGATCGGGGAACCCGTCGTCAGCCACACACCGAGGCCGGTCACGATCATCACCGGGGAGAGCAACACGAGCGCAACTGACGCGATCGTTACGTCGAGTGCACGCTTCATCCCGGCCACCGCTCGACGATTCGGGCACAGCGTGCGGCCAGGTTCGCGGCGATCGCGAGTTGCTCGTCCTTCCGGCGGCGGTACGGGTCTGCAACCTCGTTCGGGGACACCCCATTGAGCAGTTCGATGGCGCGCCGGGGCGCTACTACCTCGGCGATCGTTCCAGCGCCTGGGGGGATGCGTTCGAGCCGCTCGGCTACATCACCGAGCACGGCAAGACGGCCCACGAGCGTCGGGTGCGCAACCACAAGATCCCGCGCATGCGCAGCCGTCATTGTCAGCACCAGACTCGCGCTGCCCACGAGCGGACCGACCGGACCGGGTACGTGCTCCCCCAGATCAACGTCGAAGCCGGCCGCGATCGCGCACCAGTCCGGCGGAACCATCCGTCCCAACGAAGGCGCAACGCCTGCAGAGGCAACATCGACGTCAAATCCGGCTGCAAGGAAGCAACGGCGCAAAACATGTTCCGCGAACGGCGAGCGACAGAGGTTCGCCGTGCACACCGTCACCACTAACACCTCTCGTACCACGCTGTCATCGCGACTCCGATGTTCGACCCGTCAGAGCGGGCCGGTGCCCGACCTGATCACCCTGGCGGGCACTCCCCCAACGGTAACGCCCACGTCGACGTTCCCGGTGACAACGGCCCCAGCGGCGACAATTGAACGCTCACCAATTTGAGTTCCCGGCAGCACGTTGGCGCCGATCCCGATGAGTGTCCCTGCGCCAGCGTGCACCCCACCCGCAAGACATGCGCCCGGCGCAACATGGGTGCCGTCCTCGAGCAGGCTGTCGTGATCGACGGTTGCGTTGGTGTTGACGATAACCAGCATGCCGAGCACGGATCCTGCGTTGATCACGGCACCGGGCATCACCACCGAACCCGCTCCGAGCACTGCTGATGCAGAGACCACTGCATGCGGGCTCACGGCGGTGACAAGTCGCCCACCTGCCGCCAGTACGCGCCTACCGATCTCCATGCGCACGGTGTTGTCGCCGATGGCCACGAACACATCCGCTGCACCCCCCGAGATCCGGTCCTCGAGCTCGGAATCGAGCCCAAGGACGGGGACCGGAAGGCCCGGTATCGCCGAGGCATCGCTGCTCAGACACCCCGACACCACCCAGCCGGAGCCCTCGAGAATCTCGAGACACACGCGCGCATGACCTCCCGCACCCACAACCAGAACGGACAAGGTCAGCACCCTGACCGAAGAACATCTGGGCATCCTTCGCCCCCGCGATCCCACACGTTGGATAGGCTACCGCCCACCTTCCGTGTGGAAGGTCAAGAGGGTGTTGAGATGGTTCGAGAGGTTGTACAACCGAAGCCGGTGGCGCGACTTCGGCGGCTGGGGCAGGCGTTCGTGGATGTCTGCTGTTGGGGAGCATCGCTCGGCTTTCTGTTCTTCGTGCTCCGGCACAACACGGGGGCCCCGTTCACAGCAATTGACCGCACGATCGTCACAGCGGTGATTGTCGCCACTCACGTCCCCGTCGCGCTCCTCACCGGCCTCTACCAAGGCCGCTTCTGGTACGGCAGTTCACGTGAGTCGATTCGGCTCTACGCCACCGAACTGTGCGCAACAGCCGCTGGCGTTGTTGCAGCCCTCGCGGTCGGCACCGGACGGGTTGGGGTCGTCACCGTTGCGCTCGCGGCTCCCGGCTCGGTGTGCCTCGCCAACATCGTCCGGATCTCCGTCTGGATAAGTAGACGGCGTCACATTCCCTCAGGCCCCAATTCCGGCCGTCGCCTCATCGTGTTCGGGGCTGGGGACGGCGGCGAGATGGTCCTGCGCTCGCTCCGCGGGTCCAAGGCCGGTCAGTTCCTCCCCGTCGCCCTGATCGACGACGACGCCCGGAAGCGCCGCCTCGAGATCGAGCACGTTCGGGTGATGGGCGATCGTTTCTGCATCCGCGAGGTTGCCCAGCGCACCAACGCGGACGCTCTCTTAATCGCGATCCCGAGCGCAGCCAGTGCGACGCTCCGCCAACTCACCGAGATCGGACAGGCCGCCGGTCTCGAGGTGTTCGTGCTGCCGCGTGTCGACGAACTGCTCGGCGCGGTCGCCTACGGGGATATCCGTCCCGTCGGGGAATCTGACCTCCTTGGCCGGCACCCCGTCGAAATCGACATGGCAGTGATCGCCTCGCTGATCTCGGGCCGACGGGTGTTGGTCACCGGAGCCGGGGGCTCGATCGGTTCGGAGTTGTGCCGCCAGATACAGGCCTTCGCGCCCTCGAGCCTGCACATGCTCGACTGCGATGACAGCAGTCTGCACGGCGTGGAGTTGTCGCTCCAGGGGAGGGCTCTGCTCGACGACGAGGGTCTAGTCCTCGCTGACATTCGCGACCGGACTGCGATTCTTGCAGCCTTCGAGCGCGTGCGTCCCGAGATCGTCTTTCACGCCGCTGCGCTCAAGCATCTCACCCTCCTCGAACGATTCCCCGGAGAGGCATGGAAGACCAACGTGCTCGGTACGCAGCACGTACTCGACGCTGCGCTTGCCACCGATGTCCTTCACTTCGTCAACATTTCCACCGACAAGGCCGCGGACCCGTCGAGCGTGCTCGGATGGTCCAAGCGCATCACCGAGAGGCAAACCGCCCACGCTGCGGCCTCAAGCGGCCGGCACTTCGTCTCTGTCCGCTTTGGCAACGTTCTCGGATCACGCGGATCAGTACTCGAGATCTTCGAGGCGCAATTGCGGGCTGGCGGACCGCTGACCGTCACCGACGAGGACGTCACCCGCTTCTTCATGACCGTGTCCGAGGCCGTCAGGCTCACCATGAACGCCGCTGCTGTCGGTTCCGCCGGCGAGGTCCTCGTACTCGACATGGGAGCCCCGGTCCGGATCGTTGACGTCGCTCGCAGACTGGCCGCCACGTCCCCCCGACCGATCTCCATCGAGTTCACGGGCCTGCGCAGCGGCGAGAAGATGCATGAGGCGCTCCTCGGCAAAGACGAGGACGAAGCCCGTCCCGCTCACCCAAAGATCAGTCATGTTGCGGTACCGATTCTCGACCTGAGGGCTGTAGGGGGCCTGCCGACGGAGCATGCAACTGCGGCGGACCTTGCCCGCATTGCGGGTTTGCCGGCATCCGCGCCGATGCCGTCGGCCTGAACCGCGGGACGGGTTTTCAGGAACCGAAGGTCGGCGCGATCCCACGGGCGCCAATCTTGCCCATAATCCGATCGTGCTCTGCTGAATCAAACGTTTTCGCCTCGTCCGCGAGCATCACTGGAATGTTGTCCCTCACCGAAAAGCACAGCTTGAGGCGCGGGTTATAGAGGCAGTCTTCGTCGTCAACGAAATACAGCGGTCCCTTGTCCTGTGGACAGGCAAGGATCTCGAGGAGACGGGGATCGAGCACGCTAGTCATGTCTTCTCCTGACAAGGGGGTTGAATTCGTTCAGCCACCGGTGAGCACCTGAAGCACCTCGGCAACTCGGCGATCGCACTCGTCGCGCTCGACTGCCTCAAGGTTGAGACGGAGCAGTGGCTCGGTGTTCGAGGGCCGAAGGTTGAACCACCAGGACCCGCAGTCCACCGACAGGCCGTCGAGGCGATCCGAGGAGAACCTCTCGTAGACCTTTGCGACACGCTCGATAGCCGCAGTGGTGTCCTCCACCTCGGTGTTGATCTCACCACTCGCCGCGTAGCGCTCGAACGGGCGCCGAAGCGTGGACATCGGAACCTCAGCCCGACTGAGCTCTGCAAGCACGAGCAGCGAGGCGATGATCCCACTGTCGGCACGGAAGTTCTCACGGAAGTAGTAGTGCGCAGAATGCTCGCCGCCGAACACCGCGCCGGTCTCCGCCATCAATTGCTTGATGAACGAGTGACCTACCTTTGTGCGCACCGGGATGCCGCCCTGCTCGAGGATCACCTCGGGGACTGCCCGCGAGCAGATCAGGTTGTGCAGGATCGTCGCCCCCGGATGGGTTCGCAACATTGCAGCCGCGAGAACGGCGGTAGTTGCCGAACCGGAGAGACCCCGCCCCAACTCGTCCACCAGGAACACCCGGTCAGCATCCCCATCGAAGGCGAGGCCGAGGTCGAAACCTCCGCTGAGGACTCGAGCCTGGAGATCACGCTGGTTCTCGGGCTGCAACGGGTCTGCCGGGTGGTTGGGGAACGTGCCGTCGAGATCCCCGTACATCATCTCGAGCTCGATCGTGCCCAGACGCTCAAATACTGCCGGGACCACCAGACCACCCATACCGTTGGCCGTGTCGGCCACGACGCGCATCGTGCGGAGCGCAGTGGGGTTGATGAAGGAGACCACGTGATCCGCGAAGGCCCCCAAGAGTTCGTCGGAGGAACGTCGACCGGGGGACGCCGACGGCATCGGACCCCTGCCGTCGAGCACTGACTGGGCTATTGCGCGGATCTCGAGCAGACCGGTATCCACACCGACAGGCCGAGCGCCCGAGAGGCACAGCTTGATGCCGTTGTACTGAGCGGGGTTGTGCGACGCGGTGAACATCGCTCCCGGCGCATCCCTGACGCCGGACGCGAAGTACAGCAGGTCCGTCGAGGCAAGGCCGAGGTCAACTACGTCGACGCCCTGGGTCTCGAGACCACAGGCGAAGGAATCGACGAGTTGCACGCCAGACGGGCGCATGTCGCGGGCAACAAAAACGCTGGACGAGCCGGAGAACACGGCGAAGGCCACCCCGAGCGCGAAGGCCGAGTCGGTATCGAACTGATCGGGCACAGTTCCCCGGATGTCGTATGCCTTGACGATTTCAGCGAGAGTCATGACGAGTGCGGAGGCTATCCCGCCGGCGTCGCGAGCGCGGGCGACCCGTCGTTACCGAAGACACCAGCATCAGCGTCTGGCTCGGGGTAGGAGCCCTCATCCGAACCTGCAGGGTCTGGTGGCACGGCGTCGGTTTCAACCAGGTCGAAGTTGACCTTCCTGCGCCTCCAGAAGAACACCAGCAGGCCAACACCGACCAGCGTGAGGGAGTAGGAGCCGAGATCGAGTGCGGAGTACCCGTAGGACAGCCTGACGTGGGTGTCGGTCGGCACGACCACCATGAAGTTCGGCGCCGCCCGGTACGGGCCCTTGGCTCCGTGTGCCCTCCAGTTCGGGAAGTAGCTGACCCGCACGAGCACGGGACGGCCGATTGCTGATTCCGGGACGTCGAACTCGATCGAGCTCTGGCCGAGCCGCACTGTTGCTGGGTCGATCACAAAGGGTGCGGCGGGACGGGCAGCGTACGGCGTCCTGGTGGTGAGCACGTCGACCCGATCGTCACCGCTGCGCGCCTCGTCAGGGACAACGTCGATGCGTTGCCACACCTTGGGACCGTCCGCTACGAGGAGTCCCTTCCAGTCGCTGGGGTGCTGGAAGTAACTGACCCCGATCTCCAGCCACCTCTCACGCGCATCCCCTGAACGTTCGCGGACGACCACGGGTTCCGCATCAAGCGGCACGACCAATGCCCAGTCCTTGATCTCATAGATGTGCCAGGGGCCCGAGACGCTGACTTCGACGAGGTCCGAGCGCTTCGAGGCCTTCTCCACCATGGTCGGGGTGAAGGCGTAGTAGTAGCGGACCCCGAGATTGCGCATGTACGCAACCGCGAGGTCGATGTTGTTCTTGTCGTAGCGGAGCTTGCGGACAGGATCCGATGCGTTCTCGCTCGCGGCTGAGGCTGTGAGGAAATGATACGGAGTGGTTCCCGATGCCTCGAAGAACAATCCCTCCATCGAGCCGATACACCCATCGGTCCAGAAGGGCAACAGCATGAGTGCCATCGGCGTGCCGTAGTTGCCGTACTTATCGGACTGATGCTCCCAGAGTGCCCTTCCGCACCCACGCTTCGACCCGACATCCTTCGACGCCTGCAGCACAGCGCGGTACTCGTTCCAGTTCTCGCGTCCCTCATAGCCGTCGAAGTTGTACGCGGCCCATCCGTCGGAGTCCACACCATCATTCACCACCGGTCCCTTGATGAACCCCCACTGGTGCACCCACTTGCCGTCTTGGTACACCTGTCGCTCGAACGGGAGCCGGTCAATGGCGAAACCCACCCAGCCAAGCGAGAGCAGCCCAACAACCAACAGGGCCATGCCCTGCACCCGCACACGGGCACCCTCGAGCCTGTCCAACTGCTCGCGGATCGGCACGTCGGGGGCAGTCGTCAACGTCGAACCGAGCTCCTCATGTGATTCCGGTTCCACCGACGAGCCCGCTATCCGGTTGAGCGCCCACGCTCGCGTGAGGAAGCGGATCGTCTCGGCGACACCGATCATCGCAAGGAGGTAGCGAAGCAGGAAGAAGAACGGCAGACCCCGGTAATTCCAGAAGAGGTCGCCCACGAGTGGGAGTGGCTTGTGGGCAGCAACAACGAGGACCACCCAGGTCACGCATGACACACCGAGGAACGCGCCGGCACGGTTCCTCCGGAGGATCGAGGCACCAAAACCGATCAGTGCGAAGAGTAGGAGGAATACCGTCATCTGCGGTGACTGCGGATTGAAGAACTTCCACCACGGACCGTTGTACGGCTCGTACTTCATGTTGGTCATGTAGTGCGCGGTGAGCTTGAACGGCAGGATCCACCAGGCGACAAGCAGGCCGAAGGTGCCCAGCGTTGCGAGACTCCACTTCCACCGCTTCCGATCCGCCCAGAGAAGCATCAACGTGACCGCTCCGAGACCAACGAAGATGGCGACGATCCCGTGGCTCACTGCCGCCAGAGCGAGCACAAGGGCGGCAGCACCGAGGCCTCTCCCCTCCCGCAGTCCCCGCGCGAGCAAGCCGAAGCCGAGCAGCGCGAGCGAAAGCGCTATCGAGAAGGAGAACTCCCCGGCCATCGTGGAGGCGACGTTGCCGCCATAGATCGAGAAGTTCTCGTCGAAAAGAAAAAGCACGGCAGCGACTGCAAGAAATTCGGGAACCGGCCAGGGCATCTTCGCGAATCGACCGAACAACCACGCGTTGAGGGGAAGGGTGCAGACCCCGAGGACCGCAACCAATTTGAACGCAATGCCGTACGGGACGTGGAACAGTCCATTAATGAATGCGACCAGCAACGCCGGCGGGAGCATGTAGAAGCGGTAGACCGGTAGACCGGCATACCAGTCCATGCTCCAGCCCTGGAGCCGCAGGCTCGGCAGGAGATGGTCGCGGAGGAAGGCCGGTGCCCAGACGTGTGCGCCCATGTCCCCGCCCGTCGGCGTGTTGTTCAGGAAGACCTTCTCGATGTGTACCTGAATAACGGCGAACAGCGAGGTGCCAACCACTGCCGCGATCGTCGCGATCCGGCGGATCAGACCGAGGTTGTGCTTCCAGTCGGGCAGGTGCACTTCAACGCCGGTATCCGGTGGTTGGCCGACGGTCTCTTCGGCATCTGGTTCCGGCAGGGGTTCCATGTGATCGGTCATACTCGCACCTGCAGATTCGTCACGGGGTTCGGGTGTCAGCGTTTCGGCCACAGGATCACCAGAGAGGTTGCATTGAACGCCGCATGGGTCACGATCCCCAACCCAATCCGGCCAGTACTGCGCCAACAGGCACCGAGCACCAAGCCGAACACGAAGAGCCCGAGGAACTGGACACCCTGAAAGTGAGCGGCTGCAAACCACAGGGAAGCGAGGACGACGGCCACGTTCCCGGGGAGCCTGGACTCGAGGGATCCAAGGACGAGCGCCCGGTAGAGAAGTTCCTCGATCACGGGTGCCCCCACGACCACAGCGATGACGAGCACGACCCGCCAGACACCGTTGGCTCGTTCGGTGAGTTCCCGGGCGGAACGCTCCACGTCATCCCGGGCGAACGTGTCCGGGAACCACTTGGCGAGCGGCCAGTAGAGCACCGACAGCACACCGAGTTGACAGGCGATCCCGATCGGTACGCCCGCGAGATCGACCAGCGAGAAGCGGAAGCCGTAATCGACGCGGAACGAGCCCGAAAGCCGACGTCGGGACACCCAGGAAAGCGCTGCAAGCGTCGGGATCCAGAGGACCATCATCGACATCGCCGGGTAGAGCCAGAACGGCAGGTCCTGTGTGGGCTTGCCGCCATAGCCGGCGGCACCGACGATCACCTGGAACGCCACGACGGATACCGCAACCGAGCCGAACCAGACCGCAACGGCCGTCCCGATACCCGCGCGCACAGGGCGATCTTCGGGCACGGGTGACATCGCCGATGACGCTAGCCCGGCAGTCAGGATGCCAACCGCGTTGTGCTCGAGTACCTCAGGTCCTCGAGCACCCAACGGGACGGAACGGCGAGCCGGTTGGCGTGACGCTCGCAGAGGTCGTAGCGGTGAGGATCGCGGTCCTCATGCAACTGCTCAAGCCACACCCGGCTCTGCCGGTAGTCGTAAGCGAGGGTTGCCGCTGCCGGCTCGGCGCAACCCGTTCTGGAGCATTGCCGAACCACGCAGTAACCGTACCGATGCACCTCCCGCGAGCGGTGGATGCCGGGTCGGCCGTAGCATGATCGCCATGAGCAATCTGCCCCCGCCGCCGCCGCCCCCGCCGCCGCCCGGTCGCGGACCGGGACGTGCCCCAGGTGGGCAGGGTGGGGAAGGTCAGGAAGGTCGGAAGGGGCCGTTCAAGGGCCCCGGTGGGCTCCCGCGCTGGTCAATCTGGGTGCTGCTCGGGGTTCTCGCCCTCTTGCTGTTCGGTTCCCGGCTGATCCCGACGAGTTCGGCCGACAAGATCGGCTTCGGCGCCTTCGAGACCAAGCTGCAGTCCGGTCTTGTCAAGGAGTTCCGCCTCAACAACCAGACCCTCAAGATCTCTGGTCAGTTGACCAACGGGGACAAGTTCAGCACCACTGCGCCGGTTGGCTTCCCGAACGAGGATGACCGCAAGCTGATCGAGCTGAAGGGTGTCGACTTCAAGCCGACCACCCCGGAGTCAAACTGGTTCACCAGCCTGATCCCCTTGCTGCTCCCGATCATCTTGTTCATCGGGTTCATCGTCTGGATGAACCGTCGCGCGCAGGGCCAGATGGGCAACGTCATGTCCATCGGTCGCAGCAAGGCAAAGGCGTACACCACTGATCGTCCCTCCACGACCTTTGCCGACGTCGCGGGCTACGAGAGCGTCAAGCAAGAGATCAAAGAAGTCGTCGACTTCCTCCGCATGCCCGAGCGGTTCAAGGAGATCGGTGCCAAGGTGCCGAAGGGAATGCTGCTCGTCGGGCCCCCCGGCACCGGAAAGACCCTGTTCGCCAGGGCGGTTGCGGGCGAGGCGGGCGTGGGCTTCTTGTCCGTCACCGGCTCCGACTTCATGGAGATGTTTGTGGGCGTAGGCGCGAGCCGCGTGCGCGACCTCTTCCAGCAGGCCCGCAAGATGGGCCGCGCCATCATCTTCATCGACGAGATTGACTCCATCGGCCGCAAGCGTGGTGCCGGTCTCGGCGGTGGTCACGACGAGCGGGAACAGACACTCAACCAGCTGCTCGCCGAGATGGACGGGTTCGAGACGTCGGAGGGCATCGTGATCCTCGCGGCAACGAACCGTCCCGACATCTTGGACCCTGCGCTCCTCCGACCGGGCCGTTTCGACCGCCAGATCGTGGTACCCCTGCCCGAGTACGAGGAGCGTCTCGCGATCCTCAAGGTGCACTCCAGGGACAAGCGCATGGGCTCCGACGCTGACCTTCCTGTCATGGCCAAGGGCACACCCGGGATGAGCGGCGCCGATCTCGCCAATCTGGTGAACGAGGCAGCGCTGCAGGCCGTCCGACGCGGCTCCAAGCAGATCGAACGGATCGACTTCGAGTCTGCCCGTGACCGCATCATGATGGGCGCCCGGCGCGAATCGCTGATCCTCTCGGCCGAGGAGCGCCGCACCACCGCCTACCACGAGGGTGGCCACGCCGTCCTCGCTGCCGTGCTACCCAACGGGGACCCGTTGCACAAGGTCACGATCCTGCCCCGTGGAATGGCACTAGGTGTGACCCAGACACTGCCCGAGGAACGTCACTCGTTCTCGAAGGACTACATCGAGGACCGCATCTGTATGGCGCTCGGCGGACGCGTTGCGGAACAACTGATCTTCAGCCAGCAGACCACCGGTGCGTCCAATGACCTCGAGGTGGTCACCGGGCTCGCACGACGGATGGTTCGCGAATGGGGTATGAGCGAGAAGGTTGGGCCCATGGCCTGGCACGGCCAGCAGCAGGTTTTCCTCGGCGAGGACCTCATGACCGGAGGCCGTGAGTACTCCGATTCGACCGCCCGCCTGATGGACGAGGAGATCCAGCGGATCCTCACCGAGCAGGAAGTGCGGGCGAGCAAGATGCTTGCCCAGCACAGAGCGGGACTCGACCTTGTTGCTGCAGCGCTGCTCGAGAAGGAAACCATCGACGGCACCGACGTGGCGAAGTTGATCCAGCAAGGCTTGGGTGAGCCCGGACGCTCACCGGTCGAGGGCACCACTGGGGTCCCCACGGGTTCCTGAAATCTGATCGTGTCTGGATCAACCCGGCACGATCAGTCGTGGTCGGTGTCGCCACACCCGTGCTGCTCGCAGGCATGCACGTTCCTCGCACCGGGTTCCCGCGCATCGGCCACCGCAGCCCAGAGGTCCGTGGCGCTCACCGGTCCGAGGAACGAGGCCTTGACCACTCCCATCGAGTCCGCCACCACGAGGCACGGAACGCCATCGATGGAGTATTTCTCGTGGAGCGCGCGCCGTGCGGTGTACTCCACGTCGTCGACTGCCACCGACGTGCTCGCGAGCACGAGAGCCTTCTCCCGGACATTCGCGCAGGTCGTGCACGATGCCGACGAGAACAGCACGACAAGCCACGCTGCCTCGGGTCGTGCGAAGTCGTTCCGGTCGAGCTGGGTGGGCACGATGTGCGGCGCCTGTGTCGGGGCATCGGTGCCCGCAGTTCGCCGGCGCAGCACCAGGGCGACGAGCGCTGCAACGATGACGACTGCGAGGGCGACGAGGACGCGGGTGATCACAGGGAAATCCTTGCTCAGATCTCGGGGACGGCCAGTACCGAGGTGCGGCCCTTCAACCCGGTGCCACGGTTCGGGCGGCGCAGTACCACCGAGTCGACAGTGGTCTCCACAAGGATCGGCTGGCCGATGAGCCCGGTTCCGGTGAGGTCCACGTCCGCGAAGCCGCCAACGAAGTCACTGGCGGCTGGCAGGGCAACCTTCTGGAAGCCCGGAACAGGCTGCAGGCCGCCCGGCCCGAGTGTGAACAGCGAGAACGTACCGCTCTCACCGGTCTGGTTCATCACGACCATTGCGGCCTCGTTGACGTCCTGAAGCGCGGTTGACACCCACCAGCGCTTGCTTGATACACGCGCACCGAGGCTGACGACGGTGACCGCACCCCCACCCGAACCCCGCGTGATGACCTGTTCGGCAACGATGCCCACCTCCGGCGAGTCGACGACCAAGGCGTGCCGGCCAGTGGGCAGTCCGGCAATGGCATCGATATCGACCTTCAGGACTGATCCCTCCGCCACGTCGTAGAGCTGGACGGCGACGAACTCGTCACCCCCCTCGGTCGCGGTGAACACCTGCACCGTCACCGATGCCGGTAGCTCCGACGGATTCAGCAAGGTGAGCGACTCCGACGTATTACCCGCTTTCTCGCCATCCGCGAAGAACCAACGATGGTCTGTCGACGGGGCTCCCAGCGTCATCGCATACCCGTTCCGGCCGAGTCCCCCATAGTAGTTCTGCGCCCGGGACACCACGACACGTTCGGGGGTCGAGTTGACCTCGACGGCCAGGAGTTGTTCGTCGCGCAGGCCGAACTGCTCGAGATCGATCTTCAGCACCGATTGTCCGGCGATCGTCTGGTTCTGCAGCTTCGCCGGTGTTCGAACGCCATCGGCAGTGAGTACCGACACCGTGATGTTCGTGTAGTCGGGGAACGGGTTGGTAACGACGAGGTCGTACCCTGCGCTCAGGGTGATGCCGTCCGCGAGGTACCAATTGCTGGACGGCGCGTTGGAGCACGGCGAGAGCGAGCGCCCGTTGGGGTGCCTCACCCGTTGCTCGACGATGCCGAGCCCTCCGTCAAGCTCGACAAAGGCGGACAGGTAGTCTCCCGTGGCCAGTTTCTCGAGCGCGAAGGACCCCGAATCCCTCGCCCCGACCGAGATGTCCTGCATGACCACCTTGCGCGATGTCGAAAATACGGTGATCCGACCGCGCAACGGCACCGCCGTGGGATTGGTAACGATCACATCTCCCCCGCGCTGGGACGTTGCGGGAACGCCGGCACAGAACCAGCTGGAGTTGATGCCCACCTGTGTGGGCGCGAACGGCATCCCGGGCGGGCCGAGCACCGAAAAGGTGCTGGCAGCGGGATTCTCTGACTCGGTTCCGAACACGAACAGACCAACGAGGGATCCGAGCACGAGCACGATCAGCATCAGGCGACGGTTCATCACGACGGACCTCCGATCGGGTCGTCCATGCGGATCAACGGGTCGGACGGGACCTCGATGCTATGCCGACGTCGTACGAGCCAACGCCGCCAACTGCGGAACCTCGACGTCGCGACGATGACGAGCAACCAGAGGAGCACCTGAACGGCCAGTGCTAGGCGCCTGCCGAACGAGGTCGAGTACGAGAGACGGACCTTGCCCCCATCAGGGAGGTCGTAAGCCATCGACCACCCGAAGGCAGAACGTGGTGCCACAGTGGTGCCGTTCACTGTGAGGCGCCAGCGGGGATCCTTGCCGATCGAGTCGTGCAACGAACCGGGCGTACTACCGGAGATGCTGTCACCCGCGGCGCTGGGTGCCTCCTGACCGACGAAGAGCGGGATGAACTCGGAGAAGTCTGCGTGCGCAAGCGCCATCGGTCCCGCTGTCTGGCTCGCCATCTGGGTCCTGCCCACAAGGAGCGAACGCAGCGGCAGCGAAGCAGTGTTCTCGAACACGATCGCCTGGTCGCTGACGTAGGTGGAACGCCGCAGGTCAACCTGGTCCGAGAACGCATCCTCGAGACCTTTCGGAGCCGGCAACGGCTGGCCACGCCTCGACTGCAGACCGTCGATGAGCGGAACGACGATGTAACGAATGCCCAGCGGCGCAAGCAGGTGTCCGCCGCGGAGAGTCGCGTTCGACCGAATGGCATCGAGTGCCTCGATCACCAACGCGTCGCCCGCACTGCTGCGCGGCGCCCACGAGTCGAGCGCGTCGAGTGACCCGTCATCGGAGATCGCGTACGAGACCCCATCACGGTATTCGCGACCCGGGATCGGCAGTAGCCGGGAATCCCCGAGGTACAGGATCCGGAAGTCGCCGGTCGGCGGGTTCGAGGGCAACGACCCGAGGGTCCCCGCAAGTTCGGAACTGGGGGTCTGCCACTGCCCGCTGCCGACGCCCGCGAGAGCCGGGACGACCGCCACCCCGAGCGCGATGAAGGTGGCCAAGCCCAAGGGCTGCCGCCATCCGATCCGACCGCCCCGTACGTCCTCGTCGAAGGCCGACACTGCTCCCGCTGCCGCAATCGCGAGCCCAACGGCAACCGGCACGAGCAGTATCCCTGACTCGGGGAGTGCGGACCCGGCGTCCGAGGCAAGCGCGAGCCCGCCGAACGGCAGCACCAGCGCCGCGGCCCGCGCCATCCATGTGAGACGCCAGCCCTTAGCAAGGAGAATCCCGACGAGGAACGGCACGAGCAGGGCGAGCGACAGCGGGGCAAGCGGGACGCGGCCGATCTCGAAGCGCGCGATCCGGGCGAGGCCGAGCGAACCGACGTGCTCACCGTTGCCCATCAGCTCTCCCCAACCGCCGCGCTCCATGAAACGGATGCTCCACGGCACGTGCAACACGAACGCCGCAACGCCGGCGATGGCTGCGGTGCCCAGGCCTGCCAGCGACGCAAGCGTGCCGCGCACGACCAGCGTCGCCACAGCGAGGACTGCTGCGGAGACGAGCACCATCAGGGGGAACGAAGGGACGAATGCCGCCACCACAGCCTCGAGCAGGGTGAGAGCGGCGGCGAGGCGCACCTGTCGGCCGATGCCGACAACGGCGACCGCGTCGGTGATCTCCACGCCGTCCTCGTCGAGCACGCTCGACGCAGCCTGAATGCCACTAGCACGCCTGAGGAGCTCGAGCGCCCACGGGAAGGCCCCGTAGACCGCAAGTGGACCCCATCTCCCGGCAGCGATGGCTGCGTACGGGAGTGGGTTCACGACGTACGCAACGAGCGCCGCAACGCGACTCCGCGTACTGCGGAACACTGCCGCGAAGTGAAACATCCCGATGAACCCGAGCACCACCGGACCGAGCACGAGGAGCATCCGCAATAGACCTGGATGCCCGAACGAGACCGCGTTGGCCAGCCCGAGGAGCCCAACCCCGCTCGGCGCCGCCTCGCTGCGGCCGAGGCCGGAGGGCCACCAACCTGATCCATAGATGCCGAGGAGGTCGGTCGGGCTCGACGGAATCGGCAGGAAGGTCCCCACAACCGGCATCTTCCGCCCGATGATCGACCGACTTCCGATGACGAAGAGCACAGCAATCGAAACCCACGCACCCACCGCGAGTTTGCCAGCGGTGCGCAGCGATCTCCGGGCGACTCGGGTGCGGTCCCGAACCTCCTCGGCATCGTGTCGGCGCCGGAACAGCAGGCGAAGCTGCAGTGACCCGCGGGCCTGCAGAGGTGTGATCTCCCGGTCGGGCACGGCACGAAGGCGCTGGACCGCGCGCCGTCGGTGGAGCACGCCAGGAAGGTGCGTGATTCCCGCTCCCGCGGCCGCGAGCATGGTGAGGCCGGATTTGGCCATGCCGGTGAACAGGCCGGCCACCGCTGCGACCACGCCGACCAAGGGAGCAAGCAGGAGCGTGAAGACCGAGCGAGCGCCACTGCTCGATGCAAGCGCGGTGAGCAGACCATGGCGCGCGCTGTCTGCCTGCGCACCAATGTCCGGGCGGCGGACCGCAAGATCCGCACGATGGCGAGCGGTGGCGGCCGGGACGACCATCACCCTCGCGCCGCTGAGATGCGCCCGCCAACACAGGTCGAGACCGTCCCCGTGATACTCGATCGAGGCGTCGAAGCCCCCGAGCGCGCGGAACAGGTCTGCCCGCACGAGCAGACATGCGGTGGACAGACAAAAGACGTCCCGAACAGCGTCGTGCTGCTCCTGGTCCGAGTCTCCGCGCTCGGCGATCCCGACTGCAGCACCGAAGCGATCCACCCGCATGCCCACGCTCTGGATGCGACCCGGATCTACCCACTCGAGCAGTTTCGGACCCACCACGCCCGCGTTGGATCGATATACCTCCGCCACCAACTGGCTGACGGCGTCGGGGGCAAGTGCGATGTCGTCGTGCAAGAAGCAGAAGAACCCTTGGTCCCCCTCGACCAGGCGGACGACGTCGTTCACGGCGGCGCCGAACCCCGGGTTTGCCGGAAGGTCACGCAGGGGGGCATCGGGGAACACCGCCCCGATCCGCGACGCAAGCCCGGGGTCCTGGCCGGTCAGGAGGAAGAGCACCCGAAGATTCGGGTAGTCCTGGGCTCGGAGGGCAGCGAGCGACTCGTCAAACCATGGTCCGGGGTCGTGTGCCACCATGACTGCCACAACCGGCGGTGAGGGGGCGCTCGACACGAGCTCGGGGTCGACATCCACGGTACGAAGACGTTAGCCGCCGGGTCCGGGAGCACCCGGTCACCGCCCGGCGTGGTGGCTCACCCACGCCGCTACAGTTCAACGTATGGTGTCTGGCTGCTCGCTTCGAGACTTGGTCAAGCCTGAGCGGGTCGCGTCGATCGTTCGGGATGTGACGTTTGTAACGGTCGGGTTCGCCGTGCTCGGTTTCCAGCGGGTTCAGGTCCTCCGGCGGGAGTTCGAGCGCTCTATGCCGGACCGTGCCCGCTGACTTCCTGAAGAGGGATACGATCATCGGGCTTGTCCGGCGATGTCTCACCTCCCTTACCGTCCCGGTCCTCGACAGGTCCCGCCGGCGGTCACCCGGTCCGCCGGCTCCTCGAACGCCTACCTCTCCCTGAGGGAACGCTGCCGGTCGGAGTAGGTCTCCTCATCGGCGGTCTCGCTAGTTTCGCGTTCTTCCGGGTCGGCAAGTTTGCGCTCGGCAGCGAGGAGTCGTTCAAGCCCGTCACCGGTCTGTGGTTCGCAACCTTCGCGCTCGCTCCCGGGTTCTTCCTCCCGCTTGAGCAGGAGCTCGGCCGCGCCCTTGCCGCCCGCCGAGCACTCGGTCAGGGCGGCCGCCCGGTCGTACGACGGGTCCTCGCGCTCGGAGCGATCATCGCCGTCGTAGTGGTTGTCGGCCTGATCGTTGCAGGACCGTGGCTCCGCAGCGAGTACTTCCGGGGCAGTTGGGCCATGGTCGTGTCGCTCGTCATCGCCATCATTGCGTACGCCCCGACGCACCTCGCGCGCGGCATCTGCGCGGGTACCGGACGTTTCCGTGCCTACGGGATCGTGCTCGGCGCGGACGGGCTCATGCGCGTCGTCTTCTGCCTGATCCTTGCGGCCTTCAGCGTGAAAGCGGTCGGTGCGTACGGAATGGGTGTTGCGCTCGCCCCGCTGGTCGGTGTGGGCATCGTCCTGTGGCAACGCGAACTCCGGACGGAGCCGGGACCGAAAGCATCATGGTCCGAGGTGACCCCGAATCTCGGCTGGCTGTTGGTCGGTTCGGTGATGGCCGCACTGCTCGTCAATGCCGCTCCGCTGGCACTCTCAATCATCGCCGAGCCGAGTCAGGACGCGATCGTGACTCGCTTCGGGTACGGCGTGATCCTCGCCCGTATCCCCCTGTTCCTCTTCCAGGCGGTTCAAGCGGCCCTCCTCCCGCGCCTCGCCAGACTCGCGACCAAGGGCGAGATGCACGAGTTTCGGCGCGGGTTCCTCAGGCTCCTCGGCATCGTCGGTGCCGTGGGCATCGTCGGTACCGGTGCCGCGTTCGTTTTTGGTCCCTTCGCCGTGAGGACGCTCTACGACGCTTCCCTCACGAGCCGCACCCTTGCCGTTCTCGCCCTCGGCAGCGTCTTTTACATGGTCGCGCTTGCCACTGCTCAGGCCGTGATCGCACTCCGCGGGCATTCGCTGGTTGCGCTTGGGTGGACGATCGGTGTCACCGTGTTCATCGTCGTCACGATCGTGGCCGGCAACGACCCGTTCCGGCGGGTGGAGCTCGGGACGCTGTTCGGCTCCGCTGCGGCGATGTTCACGTTCCTGATCGCCCTGCGCAGCCGGCTCCGTTCCGGTGCCCGGCCCGACGAGGGATCCATCATGGAGGCCATCACCGACTTGCCCGTGGAGGGCTAACGCAACCCAGCCTTGGCGGCCTCAATACGCAGGTCGTTCTGCACCATCAGACGGACCAGCGTGGGGAAGTCCACCTCGGGCTCCCAACCGAGCTTCTCGCGTGCCTTGGTCGCATCGCCGATGAGCAGGTCCACCTCTGCCGGGCGGTAGAACTTCGGGTCCTGCTGCACGTAGTCCTGCCAGTTCGAGATGCCGACCTCTGCGAACGCCCGCTCCACGAACTCCGCGACGCTGTGGGTCTCGCCAGTGGCAACCACATAGTCGTCTGGCTCGTCCTGCTGCAGCATGAGCCACATCGCCTTGACATAGTCACCGGCGTAGCCCCAGTCGCGCTTGGAGTCGAGGGTGCCCATCACGATCGAGTCCTGGAGACCCAGCTTGATCCGCGCTGCAGCCTGCGAGACCTTGCGGGTGACGAACTCGAGCCCGCGGCGCGGCCCCTCATGGTTGAATAGGATCCCGGAGCAGGCGTACATGTCGTAGCTCTCCCGGTAGTTCACCGTGATGTCGTGGCCGAAGACCTTGGCGCAGCCATACGGCGAACGGGGGTGGAACGGCGTGAGTTCCGTCTGGGGGGTCTCGCGCACCTTGCCGAACATCTCCGACGACGAGGCTTGGTAGAAGCGGATCCGATTACCCGAGTGGCCGCCCACGATGCGCACAGCATCCAGCATCCGCAGCACACCGAGGCCCGTGACGTTAGCTGTGAGTTCCGCCTGCGTGAAGGACATAGCGACGAACGAAACGGCCCCGAGGTTGTAGACCTCGTCGGGCTGCGCGTGCTCGACCGCCTTGATGAGCGACGGGAGGTCCGTGAGATCGCCCGACACCAGTTCCACGAACGGGAACTCGTTCTGGATGAGTTCGGCCTTGGGGTTCGCCTGGCCCTTCACGAGCCCGAACACCTCGTACCCCTTGGTGTTGAGGAACTCGGCGAGATGCTGGCCGTCCTGACCGGTGATCCCGGTGATGAGTGCTCGGGGCATGCGACGACTCCGTGGGGGGGGTTGGCAGGGGGCTGGAGGAACCTGAATAGTACTGAACCGGGCAGTAGGTTGGCGTTCTGTGGTCGTAGTTCTCGCCGGCGGAGTGGGTGCAGCGCGCATGTTGCGCGGCATCAGCGCAGTGATGGACCCTTCACGGGTCACCGCAATCGTCAACACGGCCGACGACACCGTCATGCACGGGCTCCGCATCAGTCCTGACCTCGACACCGTCACGTACACCCTTGCGGGAGCGATTGACCCCGATCGCGGTTGGGGCCTCGTCGACGAGTCGTGGAGAGCCATGGAGTCGCTTGCGCGGTACACGCCGCACCGACCGGCCGGATCGTCGGCCGGGGGCACTTGGTTCAACCTCGGCGACCGAGACCTCGCGACCCACCTCTACCGAACGGCTCGTCTCGCCGAGGGAGCAACGCTCACTGAAGTAACCGCGGAGATCACTTGCGCCTGGGGTCTCCCCCACTCGATCGTGCCGATGACCGATGACACCGTGAGCACACGGGTGAGAGTGAACGGTGCGTGGATGGGGTTCCAGGAGTACTTCGTCGGCACCCATCACTCGGTCGCTATCGAGGCTGTCGACTTTGCAGGCATCGCCTCGGCGCGGCCCACGGCAGGCGTCACCGAGGCAATCGAGTCCGCCGCAGTGATCGTGGTTGCACCGTCCAACCCGCTGGTATCCATCGGCCCGCTCCTCGCCCTGCCGGGGATCCGCCCGCTCCTAGAGGCCCGTCGCGAGCAGGTGGTTGCCGTCTCGCCGATCGTCGCCGGAGCAGCACTCAAAGGCCCGGCAGACCGGATGCTCACCGAGCTCGGGCACGAACCCTCGGTGGTCGGTGTGGCTCGGCTGTATGCGCCCGTCTGCGCAACGATGGTGATCGACGAACAGGACGCCGACCGCGCCGACGAGATCCGCGCGCTGGGCCTGCGCTGCGTTGTTACCGACACGATCATGAAGACACCCGAGGTCGCAGCAGCTCTCGGCCGAACCACCCTGGAGGCAATTTCGTGAACAGGATCACTGCGTGGGGTGTCGAGGGAATCGGCGAGATCCGTCCCGGGGACCAGCTCGGCGACATCGTTGCTGATGCATGCAACGCCGCCCCGAACGGGCCGTTGCTGGACGGCGATGTCCTCGTCGTCACGCAGAAGGTTGTCTCCAAGGCCGAGGGCCAATTGGTACAGGTTGACGCTTCCGATCCGCTGTCCCACAAGACACTCGTCGAGGACGAGGCCGTCCGCATCGTGCGGCGCCGCGGCGACCTCATCATCACCGAGACCAGACACGGCTTCATCTGCGCGAACAGCGGCGTGGACCTCTCCAACGTGGAACGCGGCTACGCCGCGCTCCTGCCCCTCGACAGCGACCGCTCGGCCCGCCGCGTCCGAGACATCGTGCGTGCCCGCCTCGGCGTCAACGTGGGTGTCATCGTGAGCGACACCTTCGGGCGGCCCTGGCGCAAGGGCCTCACCGACGTGGCCATCGGTGTTGCCGGCATCGCAGGGGTGGTGGACCTGCGCGGAACCCCTGACTCGTTGGGGCGCATTATGCAGGTGACCGAGGTTGCCGTTGCCGACGAGATCGCATCGGCAGCGGAACTCGTGATGGGCAAGTCATCCGGCATCCCGGTCGCTGTGGTGCGCGGTGTCGACCCCGAATGGCTCCGTGAGTCCGACGTGAAGGAACTGGTCCGGCCGGCCCAGGAGGACCTCTTCCGCTGACGCGGACGGTATCCGTCCGTCAGGCAGTCGGGTCCGGAACCCGCGCACCCGTCAGTTCGAGCCCCTCGGCAACCGTGGCCGTACTGCCGACGACGCAGGACAACAGACTCGCCCAGGCCCCGACAGAGCCCGCGACGATCGAGTCCCGCACACGGGCTCCGTCGCCGACCGAGGCACCGGGCAGCAGCACCGAGTCCTCGACAAGCGCCCCGTCCCCCACCACCGCACCCTCGCCGACCACGCTGTGGCGAATCGTTGCCGACGGCGCCACTGTTGCCCCCGGAGCGACCGCCGCACATCGTTCGTGTTGGCGACGACCGTCCAGCAGGTCCAGGTTGGCCCGCAGGTACAGATGGGGTTGGCCCGTATCGAGCCAGTAGTCGTCGGTGGCAAGCCCGAACAGCGTCCGGTCCGCAACCATGAGCGGGAACACCTCGCGCTCCACCGAGACCTTCCGCCCGTCCGGAATGCGTTCGATCACGGACGGCTCAAGCACGTAGGTCCCTGCGTTGACGAGGTTCGAGGTCTCGGTTCCAGGTGCGGGCTTCTCGACGAAGCGCTGGACCACGCCGCTGCCGTCGAGCACCACTACGCCGAACGCTGACGGGTTCTCCACCGCCGTGAGGTGGAGCGTGCCCTCGGCGCCGCTCGAGTGGTGGAACGCCACGAGAGCCGCCACATCGACGTCACAGATCACGTCACCGTTCACCACCACAAAAGTGCCGTCGATCCCCGCCGCCATCGCGGCAAAACGAATCGCCCCAGCAGTGTCCAGCGGTTCGGGCTCCACGGCGTAAGTGAGCGGGATGCCTGCGCAGGTCCCGTCGGGGAACGCCGCAACGAATGGCTCAGGTCGGAACCCCAGTGCCAGAACGACCTCGGAAATCCCCCCTCGAGCCAACTGCGAGACAACGGACTCGATGATCGAATGGTGTCCCACCGGAAGCATCGGCTTCGGTGTGTTGTTGGTGAGCGGTCGCAGTCGGGTGCCGAAGCCCCCTACCAGCACCACCGCTCGCATCGAGGGCAACCGATCAGTTGACGGCCGTGGTCACCAGGGCGGCGGTGGTGGACGGGGCTACCGTGGTCACAGTTGCGCCAGTTGCGCCAGTTGCGCCAGTTGCGCCAGTTGCGCCAGGAAGCGTGGAGTCACCGGGGAAGGTAGTCGGCGTCGTGGGTGCCTGATCGACGCTGCCGAGCGTCGGCAGATCAGTGGCCCACTTGGGAAGCGGGAGGTCCGCGTTCTGGACGCTGTCGGCGACAAAGGCCACCACAAACACCTGCTGATCGTGGAGGATCCGCTCGTTGCCGAGATCGGAGGTACGGACCGTCCGCGCATCAGCCTTGTCGTAACGGTCCCACACGATCGTGCGCAGCGAGGCCTTCTCGGGCTTGCCGTTCACGTCGCAGGTGTCCTTGTCCTCGGCGTAGGTGACATCGCCGCTGGGCGGGGTGAGTTCGGCTCCGGTGATCGTGAGCTTTGTGTCCGTGACCTTCACTCCGTACAGGCCGAGGAACACGTCGAACCGGGCAGACTTACCGGTGCTGCGGTTGATGGCTTGCTCGTTCGAGGGATGCCAGTGCATCACACCGTCACCGTGGGAGTGAATCTGGAGCTCCTGGTAATCCGCGCTGGACTCCTTGTTGTCCTTGAACGGATCCAGATAGTGATCACACACGTAGATGCCGTAGGCCAGGTGCCAGTGGTTGCCCAACTTCGGGCCGGCGGCCTCGGCACGGCTGTAGTGGCGGGACACCCCCACGACGAGCACACCGAGAACAAACACTGCAGCAATGGCGATCGGAAAGATCGATCCACCCTGGAAGCGGATCTTCTTGCCTTTGCCCCGCTGTGCGAGACGAGCAACTTTTTTCGCAGATGAGGCCTTACCCATACAAGGGAGCGAGGCTATCGGGTCCCGGCCCCGTACCGGGGGTCAGGACATCAGAGCGACGCGAAAAGTGCCTCGTACCGCTCGGCGACCGCCGCGGGCGACACGTGCTGCTCCACCCAGATTCGGCCCGACCG
>CAEZYY010000015.1_pt1 | contig 50844 bp, 47 predicted proteins | sample 7265861 | NCBI WGS metagenome assembly CAEZYY01 (sample SAMEA6813946, study PRJEB35770) | freshwater metagenome | biome: Freshwater; feature: Freshwater reservoir; material: water | place: Czech Republic | collected 2016-08-15 | depth 30m m | reverse complement strand
GCATGGGCGGGGCCCTCACGCTGTGGGTCGGATCGATGCACCCCGAGGTGCTCGGGCTCGTCTGCATCAACCCGGCCACCCAGCCCCAGCCGCCAGAGGTCATTGAGATGCTCGAGGACTTCCTCGAGCAGGGGATGTCGCTGATCCCTGGGATCGGTTCGGACATCGCGGACCCGGACGTGAGGGAAACGGCGTACGAGGGCACGCCCATCAACCCGCTGCTCTCGCTCATGGCAGGCCTTGAGGACCTCGCACCGAGGTACTCGTCAATGACGATGCCGCTGCTCCTGCTCAACTCGCCGCAGGATCACGTGGTGGACCCGGCGCAGGCGGATTTCCTCGCTGCCGGCTTTGCGGGTCCGGTCGAGCGCGTTGCTCTCGAGCGCAGTTACCACGTTGCAACGATGGACTACGACAAGGACCTCGTGTTCGAGCGGTCTGTGGCGTTCGGTCTCCGGGTTGCCGGGCGCTGAACGTCTTGATGCTCCCCATCCCCCACGCCCTTGTTGCTGCGATCCCGAGCCCCGGCTCCGGATCGGTCAAGCTCGGTCCGCTGCGCCTCAGCGCATACGGCTTGATGATCGGTCTGGGCGTGCTCGCCGCAGGCTGGCTGGCCTCGTACCGCGCCGAGAAGAAGCAGTGGGGCAACAAGGACCAGATGTCGACCGTGATCATCTGGAGCGTGATCGCCGGGATGATCGGATCGCGGATCTACCACGTCATCACCGACTGGAGCCGGTACCAGCACCATCTCTCGGATATCCCGAAGATCTGGCAGGGCGGTCTCGGCATCCCGGGTGGCCTCATCGCCGGCATCATCGTCGGGATCGCCGCAGCGAAGCGGCAGGGCATCAGCGCGCGCCGTATCGCAACGATCACGGCGCCGAGCATCCCGCTTGCGCAGGCGATCGGGCGGTGGGGCAACTACTGGAACCAGGAACTGTTCGGCCGTCCCACCACGCTGCCGTGGGGCCTGCGGGTGGACGACGATCACCTGCCGCTCGGATACGACTCGGGCACGCTGTTCCATCCGACCTTCCTGTACGAGTCGATCGGCAACGTGCTGATCTGCGTCGTACTCATCCTCATCGACCGGTACCGGAAGCCCCGGCCGGGTCGCCTGCTCGCGATGTACCTCGTTGGGTACTCGGCGCTGCGATTCGGCGTGGAAAGCCTGAGGATCGATCGTGCCAACGAGATCGCCGGACTCCGGGTGAATACCTGGGTCTCGATGATCGTCTTCGTCGGTGCTGTGGCGTGGCTCGTGTGGGATTCCCGTCGGCCCGAGACCGTCGAGGCTAACGACGCCCCCGGGGACGTGCCGGCCGGTGTCGTCACTGGCGAGGATTCGCCCCCGGACGAGCCGGATCAGGGCGCGGCAGGCTGACCGAGGCCCGCGGGCCGTATCCTCGCCCCTTGTGTCCGTTCACATCACTAGGGCCGACGTCGCGAAGGTGGCCAAACTGGCCCGCCTGAACATGTCCGAGGCAGACCTCGACCGCTACACCGAGCAACTCGCGAAGATGCTCGACCACTTCGAGGACATCGATGCTCTCGATCTCTCGGGTGTCGAGCCGATGAGCCAACCGTTCCCGCTGGTGAACGTCATGCGCCCCGACGTCGAGCAGCCGACCCTGGATCGTGACGAGGTGCTCGCCATGGCTCCGGCCGCCGAGCAGCACCGCTTCCGCGTCCCGCCGATCCTCGGGATCGACCTGTGACGCCGCGCACAGCGGTCGATACGGCGGCAGGGGTTCGTTCCGGTTCGCTCCGGGCAGCCGACGTGCTCGAGGAGCACCTTGCGCGCGTCGCCTCCCGCGAGGCGGAGATTCACGCGTTCAACCTGGTGACGCAGGATGCGGCGCGAGCCCGCGCAGCAGACATCGACCGGCGGGTTGCTGCCGGCGAGGATCTGGGCCCGCTCGCCGGAGTCACGATCGCGCTGAAGGACAACCTGTGCACCCGTGGAGTACCCACCACGTGCTCCTCCCGGATCCTCGAGGGCTGGAAGCCTCCGTACGACGCATCGGTCGTTGAGCGCCTAGCGGCCGCCGGCGCCGTGTTCGTCGGCAAGACCAACCTCGACGAGTTCGCCATGGGCTCATCCACGGAGAACTCGGCGTTCGGCCCCACACGGAACCCGCTTGATACGTCCCGCGTGCCCGGCGGGTCGTCCGGCGGCTCAGCAGCTGCCGTGGCCGCTGACTTCGCAACGGTCGCTATCGGCTCCGACACGGGAGGGTCCATCCGCCAGCCCGCAGCGCTGTGCGGAGTGGTGGGCGTGAAGCCCACCTACGGGGCTGTGTCCCGGTACGGCCTGATCGCCTTCGCGAGCAGCCTCGACCAGATCGGCCCGTTCACGCACACCGTCGAGGACGCTGCGTTGCTCATGGAGGTCATCAGCGGTCACGACGCCCGGGACTCGACGAGCATCCCCCAGCCGGCGATGCAACTGCGTCAGGAACTCGGCAAGGGTGTCGAGGGTCTTCGCATCGGGCGGATCACCGACCTGCCCGCCGGGGCTGATCCCGGCATCATGGCCCGCCTCGATGCGGCCTTTGCTGCGCTTGAGGCGCAGGGCGCGAGCATCGTCGACGTTCAGGTGCCTGCGTTCACCTACGGGCTCACCGCCTACTACCTCGTGGCCCCGGCAGAGGCGTCGAGCAACCTCGCACGCTACGACGGCGTGCGCTTCGGCATGCGGGTCGAGGCACCGGACACGAACGCGATGTACAGCGCCACCCGCGCTGCCGGCTTCGGCGACGAGGTGAAGCGTCGCATCATGATCGGCACCTATGCGTTGTCTGCGGGCTACTTCGACGCCTACTACGGCAAGGCCCTCAAGATCCGGCGTCTCATCGCCAACGACTTCGCTGCAGCGTACGCAAAGGCGGACGTGCTGCTCACACCCACGTCTCCGACGGTCGCGTTCGAGTTGGGGTCCAAGGGGGACAACCCGCTCGCCATGTACCTCTGCGACACGTACACGATCCCGACCAACCTCGTCGGACACCCGGCGATGAGCGTGCCGTTCGGCACGGCCGAGCTTGGGCTCCCGGCGGGCGTGCAGATCATGGCGCCGACACTCGGCGAACCGGTGATGTTCCGTGTCGCCGCAGCGCTCGAGGAGGCCGCAAAGTGAGCGAGCAGATCGTCCCCGGATGGGAATTGGTCGTGGGCCTCGAGGTGCATGTGGAGCTCGCCACGCGCACGAAGCTGTTCAGCGGGAGCCCGAACCGCTTCGGCGACGACGCAAATGTGCACATCGACCCCGTCACCCTCGGGCTCCCCGGTGCGCTCCCGGTACTCAACGAGCATGCTGTCGAGCTCGCGATGCGGGTGGGCCTCGCGCTCAACTGCCGGATCGAACCGTGCACGTTCCACCGGAAGAACTACTTCTACCCGGATATGCCCAAGGCGTACCAGATCAGCCAGTACGACCAGCCGCTCAACCTCGACGGCTTCTTGGACCTTCCCGACGGCACGCGGATAGGTGTGGAGCGAGCGCACCTCGAGGAAGACACCGGCAAGTCCACCCACGTAGGCGGCGACGGGCGGATCCACGGCAGCGAGGGCAGTCTCATCGACTTCAACCGTGCCGGCGTGCCGCTCGTGGAGATCGTGTCTCGGCCAGACATCCGCACGGTCGACCAGGCCAAGGACTATGTCAACGAACTGCGGGCGATTCTCGTTGCCATCGAGGCCTCGGACGCCAAGATGGAAGAGGGCTCGATGCGAGTCGACGCGAACGTGTCGGTGCGCCGGCCGGGAGAACCGCTCGGCACCCGCTGCGAGATCAAGAACGTGAACTCGGTCCGGTCCCTCGGTCGGGCCATCGAGTACGAGGCACGGCGTCAGGTCGACCTGCTCGAGGCGGGAGACCGGATCCGTCAGGAGACCCGGCACTGGAACGAGAGCGACGGGCGCACCCACACCCTGCGAGTGAAGGAGGATGCGGACGACTACCGCTACTTCCTCGAGCCGGATCTCGTGCCGCTCGTGCCCGACCGTGAGTGGATCGAGCGGGTGCGCAGCGCGATGCCGGTGCTCCCTGCGGCCCGGCGGGCAGCGCTCGGTGCCTTCCTCGGGGTTCCCGCCGACAGCGCCGCAGTGTGGACAGTCGTCGATCGCGGTCAGGACGCGTACGTACTCGCGTCGGTGGACGCGGGCGGGGTCGGGGAGCGTGTACTCGTGTACGTCCAGCAGGCCTTCGCGGAGGCGGGCCCGAACCCCGCCGTGCCGGCGGACGGACTCGCGAGACTCACGGTGATGGAGCGCAGCGGTGAACTCACCGCTACCCAGGCCAAGGACGTGCTGGCAGCGATGCTGGAGACCGCCAGCGCGGACCCAGCGGCCATCGCGAGGTCGAAGGGCTACGAAGCGATGGACACGAGCGCGATCGCCGTGGCAGTCGACGAGGCCATTGCGGGAGAGCCTGCTGCTTGGGGCAAGTACTGCGCGGGCGAGGAGAAGGCAGCGGGCGCGCTCGTCGGCCGTGTGATGAAAGCCACGAAGGGGCAGGCCGACGGCAAGGTTGTCACTGCGCTTCTGCAGGAACGGCGCACGGCCAACGGCTGACCTGTTCGAGCCGGTCGGGCCACGGGGGTTCGACACCAGCCGTAGATAACGTGCCGCGAGAGAGGGGGTCGCCATGGACCGGATCGAGATCAACGGACTTCGTGTGATGACACTCGTGGGAGTCTTGCCGCACGAGCGTGAGGCGCCACAGCCCCTCGAGGTGAATCTCGTGCTCGAGGTGGATCTGTCGGACGCGGGGTTCTCCGACGAGCTTGCCGACACCGCCCACTACGGCTTGGTTGCCGAGCGGGCCGCAGCCGTGATGCGTGAGTCCAAGGACCTCCTGCTCGAGCGCCTCGCGCACCGCATCGCTGCGGAGGCGCTGCTGGTCGATCGTGTCGAGGCGGTGGAGGTCACGCTGACCAAGCTGCGCCCGCCGATTCCCGAGGACCTGCAGTCGACTGCGGTGGGCATCCGTCGCGATCGCAAGCAGCTCAATGTGCCGGCCCGCCAGCAGCACCTCGCCATCGTTGCGCTCGGGAGCAATCTCGGCGACCGTGTCGGGTTCCTCCGCTTCGGTGTGGAACAGCTCGGCTCCGTGGTCCGGGTGTCCCGCGTCTACGAGACCGATGCGGTCGGGGGACCGGACCAACAGGGCGCCTACCTCAACATGGTTGCCGTGGTGGAGACGCCGCTCGACCCGTTCGCGCTCATCCGCCGCTGCCAGCGCATCGAGGCGATGGCGGGCCGGCAGCGAATCGTGCACTGGGGGCCCCGCACGCTCGATATCGACCTGCTGTTCTACGACGACGCCACCATCAGCACTGAGGATCTCCTCGTTCCGCACCCGCGCATCGCCCAGCGCCGCTTCGTGCTGCACCCGCTCTCCGACGTCGCACCGGAGCGCTGCCCTGAGGCGTGGGACGACCTGCTTCCCAAGGGCGGCGTGTGGCCGATCGGTGAGCTCGCTGCGCTCGTCGACGCAGAGGGCTGATCACGTGGCAAGGATGATCCGGGTGGGCTCAGCTCAGGCCGAGACGCTGCTCCATCGCCCGCACTCTGTCGGGGTAATGCACCCGTGCGTATTCGGGCTGTTGGCGCAACACGATCTCCATGAGTTCCCAGTGCTGTGGGGTGTCCTTCCATGGCAGCGCGATGTAGAGCGGCAGTCCCCATCGGCGGAGCGCGTCCAGATTGCTGTACACACGCTTCTGGTAGAGGTAGCGCTCTTCCCACGGCCAGTTGCTGGGGGCGAAGCCGGTGCCGGGGTCGATGATGCACCGGTGTCGCAGGCCGTAGCGGTCGGCGTCGGCGAGACGTGCCTCGAAGAAGTCGACAATCGTGCCGACGGGGTCCGTGCGGACGTGCTCCATCTCGCGCGGGTTCGGGCCCGACAGGAACGGCACCACGATCGGGCAGTCGAAGTCGGCCGCCACCTGCCACATCTCGTCGGTCTGCATGCCGTCCGCAGCATTGATCATGGTGGCCCCCGCTCCGAGTGCCCTGCGGGCCACCTCGGGCCGCCAGGTGTCCACGCTGAGCCCCACGCCGAGCGCCGCCAGGGCAGGAACCACGTGTTCAAGACGTTCCCACTCGGTCTGCCACGGCACGACGGTCGCGTTGTCGGTGGAGCCCTGGCCCCCGAGATCAATGGCGTCGGCCCCCTGCGAGAGCAACATCTGGGCCCGGGCCAGCGCGGTGTCCGGCCCCATCACAATCGAGTCCGCGTTCAGCGAGTCCGGCGACGCGTTCACCACTCCGTAGATCAGCACGGTTCCGCAACGTACAGGCGGGCGCAGCCATGACGGCGGACGGTGTTCGCGCGTTCGACACCTCGGCCTGGGATCTCGGCAGTGCCGTGGCGGCCAAGGGCAACCGGACGGTCTCGGTCTGCATTCCCTGCCGCAACGAGGCCGGCACGATCGGCGAGCTGGTTGGCAAGGTGCTTCCGCTCCTCGCCGGCCCGAACCCGCTCGTGGACGAGCTGGTGGTGCTCGACGACCGCTCGCAGGACGGCACGGGTCATGTGGCCCGTCAGGCCGGTGCGAGGGTGGTCCACATCGACGAGGTGCACGCCCTCTACGGGCGGGGTAGTGGCAAGGGAAATGCGCTCTGGGCCACGCTTGCCGCGAGTTCTGGGGACTTCGTGGTGTGGTGCGACGGGGATGTCACCAGCTTCGAGGCCTCGTGGGTAACCCGGCTGGTGATGCCGTTGCTACTGGAGAACACCATGACGCTCGTGAAGGGCACCTACGCGCGTCCAACCGACAACGGTGGGGGTGGGCGAACCACCGAGCTCGTCGCCCGCCCGCTCATCTCGCTGTTTTTCCCGGAGCTCGCCGGGCTCCAGCAGCCACTCTCGGGGGAGTACGCAGTGCGTCGCGAGCACATCGAGCAGCTCCCGATCGTCGAGGGGTGGGGTGCAGAGATCGCCATGCTCATCGACGTGGCAGCGAGCCTCGGTGCCGCCGCGATCGGACAGGTGGACCTCGGTACGCGCCTACACCGTCACCAAGATCTCCACAGCCTGTCCCGTCAGGCAGCCGAGGTGATGGCCACCGTGCTGGCGCGCACGCCGGCCGCAGCAGCCTTCGCGAGTGACCGACTCGAGCTCCTGCGCCCGAACGGTGCGCACGAGACGCTCAACCTCGCCGAGCGACCCCCGCTGGCGCTCGCCCGTCTGACCACAGAGACCTGATCCGCCGTCAGGCGGAAGCAGCCTCGACGAACATCCAGAGCGCGAAGGCGAAGAAGAGCAGTGCCGCGCCGATGCGGATCGCCCGCTCCGGCAGGCGCGCCCCCAGGCGACGCCCCACCACGATCGCGAGCGTGTCCGCGAGGACCATCCCGACGGTGGAGCCGAGCCACGTTCCGAGGATGCCGTGCTCGGTGGCGAGGGTGATGGTGGCAAGCATCGTCTTGTCGCCGAGTTCGGCGAGGAAGAACACCACGGTCACGACCCAGAACGCACTCCGGCTTCCCTCGCGCGCCCGCTCCCGTTCCTCGTCGGTCAATCGGTCGCCGCGCAGTGTCCAGAGCGCAAAGATCACGAACGCCACGGCAGCGACCACCTTGATGGGACGGGTCGGCAGCGCTGCACCGACAGCAGCGCCGATGCCCACCGACACCGCGTGTACGACGGCAGTGGCGGTGGTGATGCCCGCGAGCACGACCCGAATCGGGAACCGCGTGGCGAAGGTGAGGGCCATCAACTGGCTCTTGTCGCCGAGTTCGGCGACAAAGATAAAGGCGAAGCTGATCAGGAATGCCGAGACGACCGAGGACATGGGCGTCTCACGCTAACCACGAGCCGGTCCGGCGCATGACACGCTGGGACCGCAGGCGGTCCGGCACCACCCCGGTCAGACGGGTCCGGGAACCGCTGGTAGTCCGGGAGGGAGCCAGTTGTTCGGCGTCAGTGTTGGGATCCGGAGTGCGAGCGCTGTCCCCCCGCCATTCGGTGGGTCAACGAACGTGGCCGTACCACGGTGGGCGCGGAGGATGTCGGCCACGATTGCGAGCCCGAGTCCGGTTCCCCCGCTGTCAGAGGACCTGCTCTCGTCGAGACGCACGAACGGCTGGAAGACGCGCTCGCGGTCCTGCTGATCGATCGACAGGCCGTCGTTGGTCACCGTGAGCAGGGCGTCGGAGCCATCGCGAACGAGTGACACGGAGATCGTCGACCGTGCATGTCGCTCGGCGTTGTCCAGAGCGTTGCGCAGCGCCCGGAGCAGCAGCTCGGGAACGCCGTTCACCGCCAGCGTCGAGAGTTCGCTTGCGTAGCCGAGGTCGGGCCTGCGGAGGCGGCGGAGCTCGAGCTCGGTGTGCACCAAGGGTTGCAGCTCGACGGGTCTCGCCGCCGCCTCGGTCCTGGCTGTGTCGAGCCGGGTGAGGTCCAGCAGGTCACGCGCCAGTGCTTCCAGCCGCCCCAGTTCCTCGAGGGTGTCCGCAGCGACCTCCTGCCAGTCCGTTCGATCGGGGTGCGCGACGGCCACCTCGAGGCCCAGCCGTGCTGCGGCCAGCGGACTGCGCAGTTCGTGGCTTGCATCAGCGGCGAAGCGACGCTCACGCTCGCGGGCGTCGTGCAGGCGTTCGAGCAGGTTGTTCATCGTGGATGTCAGGTGCTCGATCTCGTCGCCGGTCGGCTCCTGCGTGAGCCGGAACTCGAGGTGCTCGGGGTCCACGCGGTCCACCTGTGTCGTCAGTAGCTCCACCGGCCGCAGAGCGCGGGCGACCGCGAACCACACCACGAGGATGAGCAGTGCCTCGAGGAGCGGGATGCCGGTAGCGAAGAGCAGCGTCAGCCGGTTGCTCAGGTGGTTCACGCCGTCGAGCGTCGTCGCGGCGTAGATGCCGACCGGGCCGATGCGCGAATCCACTTCCAGCGCGGCGATCCGCCAGTCGTCCTTCACGTCGCCGAAGACATTGAGGTCCTTCACCGACGCATACGCCGGCGAGCCAGTGCTCGGCCGGACCCGGTCGAGCACGGCGGCAGTCGAGAGGCCTGGCGTCGAGGCGAGCACCGTGCCGTCCACGGCAATGATCTGCACGATGCCGGTCTCGCGGCCTGTCACGGGCACCGCTGACGTCAGTTGGCCCAGCCGGGCGCTGTCGATCAGACCGACGATCCGGTCACGGAGGCTTCGATCGATCTCATCGACCATCGACCTGCGCTGCAGGGCAATGAGGGCGAAGGCACCGACCACGAGCGCAACGAGCAGGGCAGCAGACGCAGCGACGGTTACGCGGAAGCGGATCGACCGCCGCCGAAACCAGCCGGTGCGGTTACTGGGCACGGGAAAGCATTCGGTAGCCGCCGCCGCGGATTGTCTCGATCGAGCCGTCGCCAAGCTTGCGCCGCAGTGCGGACACGTGCACCTCGACAACGTTCGGCCCACCCTCGTAGGCGAAATCCCAGACGTGCTCGAGGATGTCGGTCTTCGGTACCACCTCGCCGGCGCGCCGGAGGAGGTATTCCAGTACGGAAAGTTCTTTCGTGGTGAGTGAGACCGGCTCGCCGAGACGGGTGCACGTACGGGAAACCGGGTCGAGTTCGATGTTGCCGGAGCGGAGCACAGTTGCGGTCGGCGATGTCGAGCGGCGCAGCAGGGCCCGGACGCGAGCGAGGAGCACGGTGTACGAGAAGGGCTTGGACAAGAAGTCGTCCGCCCCCGTATCCAGCGCCTCGGCCTCGTCGAGTTCTCCGTCCTTGGCGGTCAGCATGAGGATGGGGGTGGCGATGCCGCGGGCGCGCAGGTCCGCGCACAGGCGGAGCCCATTGATCCCCGGAAGCATGATGTCGAGGAGGATGAGGTCGTGATCCGTTGTGGTGGCCATCCAGTGGCCATCCGTGCCGGTGGCGGCCACGTCCACAGCAAACCCCTCGGCCTCGAGGCCGCGACGGAGGGCGGCGGCGAGACGCTTGTCGTCTTCCACGACCAGGATGCGCATGCCCGTCATTGTGTCGCGCATTGTGACTGATCGAACCTGAAGAGCCCTTCAGGGAGGTTCAGCGTGTCCACAGGTTCGCTCCGGCATGATCTCCTCAAGGAACGACCTGCTGCACGAGTGAACCGTCGTGCCCGCTGACAGGATGACAAACATGACTCCAGATCGTCCCAATCCGTGGATGGCCCAGGGCTCTCCGTTGCCCCCACCCTCCGGTGTGAACCCCGGCAATCCATACGGGAATCGCCCGACGCCCGCCCCGAAGGCGCAGCGATCCCCGAACCGCACCCTTCGAGCCGCCGTCGTTGGCGGGTTGGTGGGCGCCGTCGTCTCTGCAGGCGTTGCCTTCGGCACCGTCAAGCTCACCGACAACACCTCCTCGAGCACGGTGATGGTGCCGCTGGCGAGCATCGGCAAGCCCGTGAGCACAGCACCAGCCACCACGCTGCCGGCAGGGTCAACGCTCTCGAAGGATCCGGCGGCCAGCCTGGAACTGCACGACCTGATCGCCATGGTCGGGCCGTCCGTGGTGGCTGTTGAGGTCAGCAGGACCGACAGCTCCGGTGCGATCCAGCCGGTCGCTGCCGGCTCGGGCGTCATCATTTCGAGTGACGGTCTCGTCCTCACCAACGCCCATGTGGTCACCGTGCAGGACGAGTCCGGGCGCGAGGTGGACGGCGCGGTCTTCACGCTGAAGATGAGCGACGGCACCGTGCGGGAGGCGAAGGTTCTTGGCAAGGCCCCCGACTTCGACGTTGCGCTCATGCGTCTTACCGACACGACGAACCTCACGCCGATCACGCTCGGGGACTCCTCGGGGCTCCGGGTTGGCGACGATGTCGTCGCGATCGGCAATGCACTGGACCTCGGCGACAGCCCGACGATCACGCGTGGCATTGTGTCGGCGCTCGACCGTTCCCTCCGGGAGTCCGACGCCGTCACGCTCCACGGCCTGATCCAGACCGATGCACCGATCAACCACGGTAACTCGGGCGGCGCGCTCGTCGATGCGCGTGGCCACCTCATCGGGATCAACTCCGCCGGCGTCCCCGACGCCCAGAACATCGGGTTCGCCATCGCCATCGACAGCATCAAGCCACTGTTGGTGGACCTCGAGGCCGGCAGGACCCCGACGGCAACGCCGACGGCGTTCCTCGGTGTGAGCGTGAGCCAGACCCCGAGCGGCGTGACCATCGTCTCGGTCACCGACGGCAGCGGTGCCGGCAAGGCGGGCATCAAGGTTGGCGACATGATCAAGAAGGTCGGCAACACTGACATCTCGACAATCGAGCAGTTGGGCGAGGTGTTGCGGACCATCATGCCCGGCACCACCAGCACGGTACGGGTGCTCCGCGACGGTACGTCGATCGACCTCAACGTCCAGATGGGCTCACGCGACGACTGACCGACCGGCGGTCAGTGGGTCACGTCCCAGCTTGGTACTCACGGTCGGCCCGCTTGCCCCGGTAGACGCGCATGTCGATTGCACGGAACACCGCGGGCTCGAGACGAAACAGGAGGCGGTGCTCGGTGCGCATGTTCGCGAGGAACGCATCGGCCGCGGCATCCCCAGCGGGCTGCCGGACGTACTTGTCGACGAGGCGAGCAGAGATGGGCCAAATGTCGAAGTCCGGTAGTTCGTGCACGGTTACCGTGCCGTCCATCCCCACGTGTCCGGCAGCCGGGGACATCGCCTCGACGCACAGCGACGCCCGCCCGTCCGTGAACAGCTGTCTGCACCAGACACGCTCGTAGGTCCCAGTGATCCAGGCAGCGGTGCCGTCCCAGTCGAACCACACCGGGACCGTGTACGGCAAGCCGCTCCGGCGCAGCGTGGCCAGCACCCCCACGTGAGGTTGTGCGAGGAACCCCTCGATGTCGGGAGCGGTCATGCGCGGCACGCGCCCAGTCTGGTCGACGGGGCGTGGGGCATACTCGCATGGCCACGTTCGTCAGGAGCCCAGATGACAACCAGCCACGAGTCCCCACCGTCGGGTGTGCCCGAACCCAACTCGGGCAGCAATCAGCGCCGGATCCTCCTCGTAGCCCTTGGCACCGTGATCGCCGCCGTGATCGCTGTCGTTGTCGTCGTCTCCACAGGTGGGTCGGGTGAGCCAAAGTTCATCACGCTCGTGCAGGTGCAGCCCGTCCGGATTGCGGGGGAACCGCTCCCCACTCCGGAGGCGGGTGCGGCCGACAACTCGTTGGGCAGGTCAGTCCCGCGGATCGACGGCAAGACGTTCGGCAGCCGATCGATCGCGATCAAGCCGGGCAAGCCGACCCTCGTGGTCGCCATCAACCGGGCGGATCCAGACGTTCAGGCGGAGGTGGAGGCGCTCGTACAGTGGCACCACGCCGACCTCACCCCTGAAGAACTCATTGTCATCACCCTGGTGACGGGCCCCGACCGGGACAGTGCGGCGGACCCGGTCTCGAGCTGGTTGGTCCGCGAGGAATGGCCGTTCCCGGTGCTTGTCGATGACGCAGCATCAAGCGCTGCCGGTGCGCTCGGCTTACTGGCAACCCCGGCCTTCCTCATCGTGGGGACCGACGGAATCGTGAGGTTCCGGGCTCTCGGCGCCCTCCCGATCGACCGGCTGGTGCTGGAGCTGAAGAACCAGCTCGGCCTGTAGTCAGCCCACCCGGGCGGATCTGTCGCGGAGCCCCGCGAGGGCCTCGGGGCGCCAGCGTGGCGGCGAGTCCGAACCGTTGACGATCTGCTTCCACGAGGGCCAGAGGAACTGCACGGTTATCACGTACATCGCGAGGAGGAGTGACGACATCCACAGCGTGGTACGCAGCCCGAGCACCTTGTCCGCGAGGTAGCCGTTGATGATCGAGAAGCCGCCGAACGCGAGCCCGACGAGGGCCGAGTAGATGGAGAGCACCCGACCGCGGAACTGTTCGGGTGCGTCACGCTGGACGACCGCACCCATCGTGATGAAGGAGATCGGCGCGGACATGCCGAACAGCATGGTGGCGATCACGGCGAGGTACGAGGAGTGTGCCTGTGATGCGAGGAAGATTGCGAAGCACGAGATGAGGGGCACGAGCGTGAGCACGCGGGAACGCCCGATGAGAGCGGTCATCCCCGCCACACAGAACCCTGCGACGAGCGCGCCGATGCCCATCGAGACGTAGAGCACCATCCAGAAGCGCTCCCAGTCGGTGACGGAGGCTGCGTAGGTGGGGATGGTGCTGAACGTCATGGCGCAGCACAGCTGCACAAAGACGGTGCTGATGATCATCGTGCGCGTGCCCGGTGTGCGCTGGGCCAGCTTGATGGCACGGCCGATCTCGCCGAATGCCTGGGTCATCTTTACCGTCCCACCGCCGTGCAGGGGTCTGCGGATCGTCATCATCACGAAGGCCATCACCACGAAACTGATTGCATTGCCGGTGATGCTCGCGGCCGGGCCCCAGACGCTGGTGGTGATCGCGGCGAGCATCGGCCCGATAGCCCTGCCGCTGTTCCACGTCATGCCCGACAGTGACAGCGCCCCGAGCAATTCCTCGCGTGGCACGAGCAGGGGGATCATCGCCTGGAACGCGGGGTTGCCCAGCGAACTCGCACAGCCCTGGAGGAAGACGATCGCCGAGAGCGCGTACGCCGACGTGACACCGCTGTGAACGGTGAGAGCGAGCACGCCTGCCAGCACCGCCTGCACCCACTGCATGGTCATGGCGACCCGTCGACGGTCGAAGCGGTCGGCGACCAGTCCACCGATCGGCGACATCAGCCCTTGCGGGATGAACAGGCTCGAAAAGACGAGTGCGGTGGCCCCGGAACTCTTGCTGTTGGTGGCCACGAGCACCGTCACCGTGACGGCCTGCATCCAGGTGCCGAGGTCCGAGACCATGGCCGAGGTCCAGAGGCGACGGAAATCCTTGTGTCGACGAAGGGTGACGAGTGGGTTGGAACTCACGGCGCTGGCCACCGTACCGGAGCAACCCGAACGCGCTCGTTGTCGAGGCTCGGGCTGCCTGTCGTTCCGCTGTCCACGAGCGATGATAATAGTTGCTCTCAGCAAGTAACCGGTGGCACCTAGAGCGCGCCCACCTGCCAGTAGGGTGGGGATCGCAATGGCTGGCCGTTTCCGGTTCTCGATCCCCCAGCGACGTCAACAGGACGATCCGTGGTTCCGCATCGGCGCCCTCGATGTCACCACGACGGTTCTCGTCGCTCTGCTCAGCGTGCTCACGATTTTTGTGTACGCCGTCGAGCGCTCGGTGCTCACCCACTTCGTGATGTTCCCGGACAAGGTCTGGTCCGGACAGGTATGGAGACTCGTGACGTGGCCCGTGGTCACCGATGGCGAGGTGCTCTGGGGGATCATCACGATTGCAATCTTCTGGTGGTTCGGCCGTGACCTCGAGGCGCAGGTTGGCAGGGTGCGCTTCGCAGTGCTCCTTGCGTCAATCACCATCGGTTCCGGACTCGTGGCGGCGGGCCTCGACGTGGGTCTGGTCGGTCTGCGCTACGTGGAACTCGCGATCTTCGTGCTGTTCATTGCGGAGCACCCTCGCATCCCATTCTTCTTCGGGATTCCCGGGTGGATCATTGCGGCGGTCTTCGTCGGGGCCGAGGTCCTGCAGCGTCTCGGCAACCGTCAGTTCGAGGAACTCTGGGTGACGCTGGTTTCCCTCGCGATCGCGCTTCTGGTGGGCCGCTCCTACGGCCTCGCCGCCGATCAGGCCTGGATCCCGAACCTCAGCCGGTCAGCAGGGGTCAAGCGCGCCCGTGCCAAGCGTCCGTCGCGTCAGCCTCGCCGGAAGAAGGGCAAATCTGCGCCCGCGCAAAAGGTCGTCAGCGGTCCGTGGGCTCCGCCGAGCCCGCCCGCAGCATCTGACCAGGTGGACGTGGACCGCCTGCTCGACAAGATCTCCTCGCAGGGAATCGACGCCCTGACCGCCGAGGAGAAGCGACGGCTCAAGGAAGCAAGCGAGCGCATCCGCCGCGACCGGGGCTGAGGGTTCACCCCTTCGGGCGCATCGTCTCGGACCAGCCGCTGGCATCGAGGCCCAACTCGCGGTAACGGCGGACGATCTGCAGCGGCGGGGGCAGTTCCTCGCCGGCGTTGATGAGCGACATGTTCGGGCCGTCCTCGGCCCACACGTGACAGGTGTTGAGGTTCATCGCAAGACTGCGCTTGCGCTCCTCCGGTGTCACCGACTCGCTGAACGAGGCGCCTGTCACCTTGGCCCGGACTGCCTGCATCGACCAGATCGTCTGCACGGCCACCGGTGCCATCGCCTGGATGAGCGCAGTGGTGTGGGTGCAGGCTCGGGGCCCGCCGAACAGCTCCCGGATGCGGTGGGTGAAACCTCTGGCGATGTTCAGCCCGATCAGCTTCTGATAGTGGTCGACGATGTTCGTGCAGGTGGTGTGCGGGTGTGCCTCGAAGACCACCGCCGCATCGATGATCTCCATCTGGGGATAGGCGACGGTGAGGTCCACGATCATGTGATGCATCACGAGGGGTTCGTCATCGTCGGGCACGTACAGGCCACCGGGCTTGCGGTCCATAACCGCGCCCCGGATGAGGACCGTGTTCTCGTCCTTCAGGAACGACTTCACCTCGTAATTCCGCGTGTGGAGGAGCGGGAGGTCCGGATCGGCCGGGAGGATGTCGTGCGCCATGGGGACCATGTCACTCCGTGCGGGTCGCTCCGGCCAAACCGGGGCTCGGCCAAGTGGGTTCACCCCACCTGGTTGTCGGCATGCTGCGCAGGCCACCCGGTGTGGCGCGTACGATCTGGTCGTGGACCAACGCATCTACTTCCGTCAGCTGCTCTCGGGCCGGGACTTTGCCGTGGACGACCCGATTGCCCAACAGATGGTCAACTTCGTCTACGCAATCGGCGACCGGGCCACCGGTGAGTGCGTCCTGGTGGACCCCGCCTACAGCGCGAAGGAATTGGTCGAGATTGTCGGTGCCGACGGGATGCGGGTAACGGGTGCGCTCGCAACCCACTATCACCCCGATCACGTGGGCGGGAGCATGATGGGCTTCAAGCTCGAGGGCGTCCGCGAACTACTCGCCGAGGTCAGCGTGAAGGTGCACTGCAACGAGGCCGAGATCCCGTGGGTAAAGAAGGTGACCGAGCTGTCCGATTCCGACCTCGTCGCTCACGAGGGTGGGGATTCGCTCATGGTCGGCGACATCAAGATCGAGTTTGTGCACACGCCCGGTCACACACCAGGCTCCCAGTGCTTCCTCGTCGACGGGTGCCTGGTATCGGGCGACACGCTGTTCCTCGACGGGTGCGGCCGCACAGACCTGCCGGGCAGCGATCGTGGGCAGATGTACGACTCGTTGCAGCGCCTCGCCGCCCTGCCCGAGGACACGATCGTGTACCCGGGGCACAAGTACCACCCGATGTCGAGTGCCGCCATCGGCTCGGTGGTGCAGACCAACTACGCGTTCAAGCCACGGACCAAGGAGCAGTGGGTCATGATGTTCGGCGGCGGCGACTGACCAGCGACCAACAGGTTGCTGCGGTCAGTTCGGCGACGGGGCGAGCGTCGTGGTGGTTGTCGTGCTCGTGGTGGTCGTTGACGAGGTTGTTGTCGACGAGGTGCTTCGCGGAGTCGTTGTGGGCGGCGGGATCGGGATCGGCTTGTTCTTGGCCTCCACATCCTCGCCGTAGACCCACACCCGCAGCCCACGGCCCACCCAGTCGAGCGTCCACAGCATGTCCATCGCCGGAATACTCACCCGCACACATCCGTGAGAAGCAGGACGCGCCGGGATTCTCGAACTGCCGTGGATTGCCCTGCCGCCGTTGAAGTATTTGGGACGGTAGATCTTCCCCAGATCACCCTCCCACCACCCGTCCTCGCGTTGACGGCTGATCTTGAACTTGCCGGAGGGGGTGACCGCCCTGCCCGCCTCGTACTTGCCGTCGACCTTCTGATTGAGCTCGAGGAAGTACTGCCCGTTGCCGGTGGAGGTGTTGAGGACGAACTGGGTCACGCCGTCCTGCACGAAGAACAGCACCTGACGGTCCTTGTCCACCTCGACGAGGTTGCCGTTCGTCGTGCGGGCCTGCGCCTTCGCGGTCGCTTCGGTGAGCGCCTGAGCAGTGGGGAGGTCGACTCGTCCCGTGGGTCGCAGCAGGCTGTACTTCTGGAACGCCATCACCGCTTGCTTGGTCGTGAGGTCGTATCGACCCGATGCCTTGAGCACCCAGAACCCCAGGTCCAACAGGCGCTGCTGGACGCGCTTGGTCTCCCTGCCGCTGCGGCCCCCGACGGCACGCAGTCCCCGGTCAAGCACCGGAACCTCGGTGGTGGTGGTAGGCGGCAGGGTCGTCGTCGTCGTGGTCGTTGTGGTGGACGTTGTCGTCGTGCTGGTGGTTGTGGTGGGCTCGGTGGTCTTGGCCACGGTAGACGCAACGGTCTGTGGGGCCTGGGTATCGAGCACCTCGGCGTCGGTCGCCGGTCGTGCATCAGCACCCGATGATTTCGAGAGCCCGAGACACGACGTTGTTGTCAGCATCAGACCGCCTACGGCGAGTACGAGCGGGAACAGTCCCCGCGGGCGTGTCCGGGCGAGCGGTGTCCACAACATCAGTCGCGTACGGTAATCGCTCCATCGCTCAAAGTGGCGGCAGGGGGCGAAGTTCGGGACACCGGTACGTCTGGGCGCGCTGGGGCAGGTCAGAGGCCCTGCCCGAGCGACGTGGGGTGCGAGAGACTGCGTGCATGCGCAACAACATTGGACTCTTCCTCACCAAGCGGGCATTCCGGGACCCGCACCTCGAAGCGATTTTTGAGCCCGCGTCGGACCGGAGATTCACCTACCGCGAGTTCAACGAGCGTTCGAACCGGATCGCCAACACGTTGCTCGATCTCGGTGTGGGGTTCGGTGAGCGCGTGGGTGTCCTACTCATGAACGGTGTCGAGTTTCTCGAGACATTCTTCGCCTGCGGCAAGATCGGCGCGGTCTGTGTACCCCTGAACTGGCGACTGGTTCCCGCCGAACTGGAGTTCATCCTGAACGATTCGGGCACCACCACCGTGGTGTTCGGGGCCGAATTCGAGGCGGGGGTTACCGACCTCCACGGACGCTCGACATCGGTGCACCGCTGGATCCGGGTGAGTGGGACGTCAACCTCACCGGCGCCCACGTTCTCGCTCGACTACGACGAGCTCGTCTCCGCGGCAGGTACTGCCGAGCCGCCGACCGTCGGCGCCGACGATGACCTGCTCTTCATCATGTACACCTCCGGTACGACGGGTCTGCCGAAAGGTGTGATGCACACGCACCGGACGGTCGCATGGGGAATTATCACCGTGAACGCGACGGCGGACCTGCGGTACAAGGATCGCTACATCCTTGCGCTCCCGTTCTTCCACGTGGGGGCGCTCAACCCGGCGCTGTGCATCGTGCACCGCGGCGGGACGGGGATCATCATGCGGGCCTTCGACCCGGTCCAGGCGTGGGAACTGATCGAGGCGGAGCGGGTGACGAGCATGCTCGCCGTCCCGGCGATGCTCAACTTCATGCTGCAGGCCGGTCAGGGCGGGCGCTCGATCTCGACGCTCCGCTGGATCATGAGCGGGGCGGCACCCGTACCGGTGTCGCTCATCCATGAGTACATCGCACTCGGCATCGAGATCCATCAGGTGTACGGACTCACCGAGTCCTGCGGGCCAGCGTGCCTGCTCACATCGGACGACGCCGTGGAGCGCGCTGGCAGCACCGGCAAGGCTTTTTTCCATACCGGGATCCGCGTGGTCGATGGCGAGGGTCGCGACTGCGCTCCGGGCGAGCCCGGGGAGGTACTGGTGTCCGGTGCGCACATCATGCTCGGGTACTGGAACCGGCCCGAGGCAACCGCCGAGACCATCCGGGACGGATGGCTGCACACGGGTGACATCGCCACGATGGACGCAGACGGGTTCGTCACGATCATGGACCGCGTGAAGGACATGCTCATCTCTGGTGGGGAGAACGTGTATCCGGCCGAAATCGAGAACGTCATCCTGTCCAACCCGAAAGTTGGTGACGTGGCGGTGCTCGGCATCCCGTCGTCGAGATGGGGCGAGTCGCCGCTCGCCGTCGTGGTCCGTAGGGACGCGTCGCTGACGCCCGAGGAAGTGATCGACGGGTGCAAGGGGCGCCTCGCGGCGTTCAAGATGCCCAAGGCCGTCCGGTTCGTCGACGAGATCCCGCGCAACCCGAGCGGCAAGATTCTCAAGCGGGTGCTGCGCGACCAGTTCACCGATATCGCGGTCGACTGAACCTCGAGCGTACGTCCTGGGTCGGTGCGCCGGTCCAGGACGTTCTTGGCAGGTCGAAACCGGGGTGTGACACCCGGTCAGTAGGTTGGTCCCATGAACAGGTGGTCACGTGCGGATGTGCACGCAACGTGGCACGGCGACGAGGTCTGTCTCTGGGCGTGGGCAAACGGCCCGGCGCAGACGGCGCCGCTCAACGCGCTGTATTCCGACGTGTACGCCGGTAAGCCGTCCGGGCGCGTCGGGTTCGTGACGGTCGACGTACCCGGACGTGGTCCCACGAAGGTGCCGTGTATGCACTGGCCGGTACGCGCTGCCGTGGAGAGCCTCGTCGGTCGCCCCTGCTCGCCCTCGTGGAGTGCTTCGCTGGCCTGGTTCCATCGTGTCGTTCAGCTTGCGGGCCTCCTCGCCGGCACACGGCACGTTGTCCCTGCGGTCTCGGGCGCGGCCGCTGACGCCGTCTGGACGGTGGTCCGGGACGAGGCAACTGATGCAGCGATCGAGCGTCTTGCCCGTTCGATGCCCCCCGTGGTCGCAGCGGCCGGGGCCGTGGATGTGGTTGCGCTCGTGGAGGAATGTGCCGCTGCTGCGGCGCGCGGCGGCCTGCGCCTCTCCCGCTGGAAGCCATCGGGCGCGGTGCCGCGCGATGCCGTTCAGCGCACGGTTCGGACGGTCTTCAGGCACCTGTCGGACGACCCCAATGTGCCGCTCTCCCAGATGGATCCCGTTGGGGTCGTGGATGATCTCGGGCGGTGGTTCCGTTTCGAACGGGCCCGCCTGGTCGGTGAACGGGTGATCCGACCACGTCTGCGGATGACTCCGCCTGTCGATGCAGACGGCGACTGGCGATTCGAGCTCGAACTCGTGGACGCGAACGACTCGCTGCGCTGGTGCACGGCACAGGAACTCGTCGCGGATCTCCCCGGCGCGGCTGCAGTGGCGGAGGGTGCTCGGGCCCGGCAACTCGTGGACGGTGTGCTGCGAACCGCAGCGACGACGCTGGCAACGCGGGTGCCGCCGTTGGGAAGGCTCGAGGACGCGCCGGGGGAGGGTGCCGCGCTCGCGCTCGATGAGGTCGGGGTGGTGCTCGGGCTTGCCGAACGGATCCACGAGGCCGGTATCGAGTTGCTCGGCCCCGAGCAACTGCTGCGATCGTCGGTTCGGCTGACGGCGCGCGCGACACCGTCCCCCGAGGGCGGCGTGCGCGGCGGCCTGAACGCGAAGGCGCTTGTCGCCTGGGGGGCCTCCATCGAGGACCAGGACGTGGATCCCGAGGAACTGGCCCGCGCCTCGGCGGCCGGGGCCGCACTGGTGCAGGTTGGCGGGCGGTGGGTCCGCCTCGATCGTCCGCAGGTTCGCCGGGTGCTCGATGCTCTCGATCGCCACCGTCGCCAGCACGAGGAGGTGGATGCAGCGACGCTGATGCGCCTTGCCGCAGAGCAGGGCGACAACGACGTCGAGTTCGCCGTGGAGAGCGAGGGATGGGCAGCAGACCTCCTCGCGGGCCTTCCCGACGAGCACCTGCAGGAAGTGGTGGAGTCCGACGGGTTCGTCGGCACCTTGAGGCACTACCAGCGTCGCGGTCTGGCATGGTTGGGCTTCCACGCCCGGCTCGGGCTCGGCGGTGTGCTCGCCGACGACATGGGTCTCGGCAAGACAGCCACCACACTGGCGCACCTGCTCGATCGCCCGGGCCCGCATCTGGTTGTGTGCCCGCTCAGCGTCGTCCGCAACTGGGAGACGGAGTCCGCACGCTTCACCCCTTCGTTGTCGGTCCACGTGCACCACGGCGGCGACCGCGTGCAGGGCGACGACGCTGCCGCACTTCTCGGGTCGTTCGACATCGTGATCACCACATACGGGTTGCTCTCGCGCTCCACCGAGGTCCTCGAACAGGTTCCCTGGACTACCGTCGTGCTCGACGAGGCTCAGGCGGTGAAGAACCCTCACACTAAGGCGGCCAGGGCCGTGCGTCGCCTGCCTGCAGCACAGCGGCTGGCGCTCACGGGCACCCCCATGGAGAACCGGCTCAGTGAACTCTGGTCGATCCTCGACGCGGTGAACCCCGGTCTGCTCGGCTCGCTCTCGCGGTTCCAGGGGGAGTTCGCCACGCCCATCGAGAAGGACCGGTCGACGGAGGCCGCCGAGCGGCTTCGCCGGCTCACCGCACCGTTCCTGCTGCGGAGAACCAAGGCAGACAAAACACTGCTGCCGGACCTCCCGGACAAGGTTGAGCAGATTGCGTGGGCAACGCTCACGCGTGAGCAGGCAACGATGTATCAGTCGGTGGTTGACGAACTGCTCAAGAACGCGGAGCAGCAGAGCGGAATGCGCAGGCGCGGTCTCGTGCTGGCCTCCCTCACGAGGCTCAAGCAGATTTGTAACCACCCTGCGCACGCGTTGGGTGACGGGTCGAGGCTCACGGGCCGTTCGGGCAAGCTTGCACGCTTCGACGAACTCGTCGAGGAACTGATGGACGCGGGGGAGCGCGCGCTCGTGTTCACCCAGTACCGGGAGATGGGCGATCTGCTGCAGCGCCACCTCGCAGACAAGCCGGGAATCGAGGCCCCCTTCCTGCACGGCGGTGTGGCGCGCCGCCAGCGCGACGCGATGGTGGAGCGGTTCCAGGACGGCCTCGGTGCACCGCTGCTCCTCGTGTCGCTGAAGGCCGGCGGCACGGGGCTCAACCTCACCGCAGCCTCGAGGGTCATCCACTACGACCGCTGGTGGAACCCTGCTGTGGAGGACCAGGCAACCGATCGAGCGTGGCGGATCGGTCAGGAGCGCACGGTGTTTGTGCACAAGCTCGTGTGCACGGGCACGCTCGAGGAGCGCATCGGTCAGCTCATCGACGAGAAGCGGGCGCTGGCGAGCGCAGTAGTGGGGACCACCGGCGAGGCCTGGCTCTCCGAACTGAGCACGGATCAACTCCGCGATCTCGTCATGCTCGACCGGGGGGTGGTCGAGTGAGCGGCAACCAGAAACCCGGCGCGTTCGTCGCGGCACGGCTGTCGATCCTTGCCGCCGAGTGCGCAGACTCGGAGCGCTTCGGTCGTGGACGGCGCTACTTCAAGGAGGACGCCGTCCTGTCGGTCGAGATCACCCAGGGCACGGTGTCGGCGAGTGTGCAGGGAAGCGACCGCGAGCCGTACTCAGTTCGGCTCCGGTGGCAGCCCGTCTTCCGGCCCGGCTCGGTCCCCGTCCGCGAGGAACTGTCGGTCTCGTGCGCATGTCTGGACCTCGCACCGGTGTGCAAGCACGCAGTCGCGGTCCTGTTGAAGGTTGCCGACGACGTTGGGCGGGATCCTGCCGTGCTTGATCGCTGGCGCGGCCCCGATTCGGTGTGGGAACACCTCCCGGTGCGCCCATTGCTCAGTGTCGTGCCACCGGCCGCCGACGCCCCCGCGCGGCGCCTGCGGGACGCCGCTGCGGTCGTTCCCCCACCCGAACTGAGCCTGTTGGAGCCCTTTTTCGGCTCCCGGGCATTGCTTTGGGCTGGTTGGGAGGATGACGACGACCCGTTCCCGGGCATCGTTCCGCTCGCTCCCGAGCCGCGTACCACGGCAGCCGAACCGCTGGCTGCGGCGGCCGGCGCGCTCCTCGACGAGGCCCTCGCCGTGCTCACCTCGGTTTTCGGCTGATGTTCCGGGGTTCGGTGCCGGTACTATTACTAGTCGCCTTGCTGGCCGGTTGCGCTGGAGATCGATGAACATGAAGACCGACGGACACCCCAAGTACACCGAGATGGTTGCGCGTTGCTCCTGCGGGAACAACATCGTCACTCGATCCACCCGTGGCGGCGACATGAGCCTCGACCTCTGCAACGAGTGCCACCCGTACTTCACGGGTAAGCAGAAGCTCGTTGACACCGGTGGTCGCGTAGAGCGCTTCAACAAGCGCTACGGCTCGCGTACCAAGAAGGACTGATGACCGGCGCCGATCCGGCGCGGCGTAGCCAACTCCTCGGTCTGAAACTGGCTGCGCTCGTTCGAGAGCACCTCGGCCCAGACGCGCCCATGCAGCCCGGCACCTGGCCGGGCGGGGCCGCACTCGTGAGCGGCGATGCTTCGTGGGTCCTCGCCGAGGAAAGCCCTCAACGGGCGCTCGGTCGGGCACTGGCCTGGGCACGTCAGCACGGTTCGGTTGCGCTGAACGTGATTGCCGAGCAGTCCGGTGGGCTGCTGGCACGACGGGCAACACACTTCACGGTCCCGCCGATGGTTTGGAGTGTCGATGGCCGTCGCCTCGAGGCCACCCTCCCGGAGTCGTTTCCCCGAGCGGCGTACGTGGACCCGGGCCTCGTCCACCTCGCCGAACTGATCGAACGTGGCGGTGCCGACGTAGTTGTTGAGCACGGTGTGCTCACCGGCGAGGTGCAGGGTCTCGAGGTCTGTCGAGCAGTTCGTGACGCCTACACCGATGAGTGTCGACTCGAGGTCGGCGTTGGCAAGCACGACCGGGAGGCGTTCCTGCTCATGCACGGTGGGGTGCCGACGGTCGACGCCCTTCGGAAGGTGGTGAGCACGGTTGCCAGCCACCGGACTCCCGGCGCAGAACTGCACCCGCTCAATCGTCTCGGCGCGGAGCGAGCAATCCGTTCCCGGCTCCTTCGCGAGCCAGCACTCGTCGGCGCCCGTTCGCTCGACGTTGCGAACCCGCCCGTCGCCCGCGCGAACCTCAAGGATGCGGTGCCGTGCGTTGCGCTCGGCGAGGACCCCGACGGCGAACCGGTGGTGGTCGTCTGCTCGACCGGTATCGACCTCGACGTGGTTCCGTGGGCAGCCGACGCCCGTGCGGCACTCATGGGCCAGGCGGCACGCCTGGCGATTGTTGTTCCCGAACGTGACGCTTCGTCAATCACGATCGCGCTTGCCGCAGCGCTTCGGCACCCGGCAACAGTTGTCGGCCTGCCGGCCTCCTAGCACCACCTCCCGGGGCGGGCCGCACGGGCCGTAGCCTGCAGAACGTGATCGATCGTCTCGCTGGCCTGGAGTCCGAGTTCTCAGGGCTGGAGCAGCAACTGGCGGACCCGTCGGTCCTCAGCGATCAGCATCGCCTCCGCGACGTCTCCCGTCGTTACAAGGAGATCACGCCGATCGTTGCGTGCTACCGCCGCTACCGGATGCGGGCCGACGATGCCGCTGCCGCCAAGGAACTGATGGCCGAGACATCGGGCGACGAGCGTGATCAGTTACGCGAGGAACTGACCGCGGCCGAGGCGGATCTCGAGACGCTCGAGGCCGAGCTGAAACTGCTCCTGCTGCCGAGCGACCCGAACGACGGCAAGAACCTGATCATGGAAGTGCGTGGCGCCGAGGGTGGCGAGGAGGCGAACCTGTTCGCCCGCGACCTGTTCGACATGTATCAGGCCTATGCCGCTCGCAAGGGATGGGCCGTGGAGGTGCTCGGCACCTACCTGTCGGACCTCGGGGGGATCAACCAGGTCACGTTCGTGCTGAAGGGCGACGATGCGTGGGCCCACCTCAAGTTCGAGGGTGGCCCGCACCGCGTGCAGCGCGTGCCCGTCACCGAGAGCCAGGGGCGTATCCACACCTCGGCAGCGACCGTGAGTGTGCTCCCCGAGGCGGAGGAGGTCGATGTCGATATCGACCCGAACGACCTGCAGATCGACGTGTACCGGGCCTCTGGCCCCGGCGGGCAGGGCGTCAACACCACCGACTCCGCCGTGCGCATCACACACAGGCCCACAGGGATCGTCGTTGCCATGCAGGACGAGCGCAGCCAGCTGCAGAACCGGGCGCGCGCCATGCAGGTGCTTCGTTCCCGGTTGCTCAAGGTGCGTCAGGAGGAGCAGGCTGCACTGGTCGGCGACGCCCGACGCGCTCAGGTCCAGGGCGGCAACCGGAGCGAGAAGATCCGGACCTACAACTTCAAGGAGAACCGGCTCACCGATCACCGCATCGGGTACACCGTGTATCGCCTGCAGGATGTGCTCGCCGGTGACCTCGATGAACTGGTGGATGCACTCCAGACCGATGAGCGAACCCGTCTGCTCGCGGGTGCCGAGGACTGAGCCGTGTCCGGAGCGAGCGGCACGGACGAGCACCTCACGTGGCGACAGCTGTGGGTGGAGACCTCGGAAGCGGTCGGTGATGCCAATGCGGCGCGCTGGATCTGCCAGGAGGCCGGGGGCCTCGATGGCTTCGAGTGGGCAACGTCCCTCGACGAGCCGGTCACCGAGCGGACGGTCGCCCGGGTGGACGCGATGGTGGCGCGTAGACGCTCTGGGGAACCCCTGCAGTACGTGCTCGGATCGTGGGCATTCCGCACCGTCGAGCTGATGGTGGACCCGCGGGTGCTCATCCCGCGTCCCGAGACCGAACTGCTCGCGGAGTTAGCGATCGAGGCAGCGCGGGCAGTCACGCCCCGGCGTGTGGTGGTGGACCTCGGCACGGGTTCGGGTGCGATTGCCCTCGCCTGCGCGGCCGAACTCTCCATCGAGGGCACGCTCGTGTGGGGCACCGATGTGTCCGGTGAGGCGCTCGACGTAGCCCGGGCCAATGCTGCGGGGCTCGGTAGGGCCGCGGCGAACGTGCGCTTCTCCCACGGCTCATGGTTCGACGCTCTGCCACCCGAGCTGCGTGGTTCAGTAGACGTGATCGTCAGCAACCCGCCGTATATCGCCGAGGGGGACCCGGAGGTCGCCCCGGACGTCTTGAGGTGGGAGCCACACGGGGCGTTGTTCAGCGGGCCCGACGGTCTCGACGACATGCGCCTGATCGTCTCGCAGGCGCTCGACTGGTTGCGCCCGGGCGGTGTGCTGCTCGTGGAGTTCGGGTACCGACAGGCTCCGGTGGTCCTCGACCTGCTCGCCTCGTCCGGCTACCGCGAGTTCGGGATCCGACAGGACTTCACCGGTCGGGATCGGATCGCCTACGCCCGCAGGTGACGTCGCAGGAACTCGAGCTGGAGTAGCAGGAGGTTCTCGGCCACGACTTCTTGAGGGGTCATGTGACTGACCCCTGACAGCGGCAAGACCTCGTGCGGTCTGCCTGCTGCGACGAGCGCGGAGGAGAACTGCAGCGTGTGGGCCGCAACCACGTTGTCGTCGGCGAGACCGTGAATGAGCAGGAGTGGCCTGGCGAGGTTGCTGGCATCGGTGAGCAGGCTCGTACGTTCGTACGGCCCGGTATCGACCGCTGGGTTGCCGAGGTATCGCTCCGTGTAGTGCGTGTCGTACAGGCGCCAGTCGGTGACGGGGGCCCCGGCAACTGCTGCATGGAACACGTCGGGTCGGCGCAGCACGGCGAGCGCTGCGAGGTATCCACCGAAGCTCCACCCGCGGATACCGACGCGTGCGAGGTCGAGGATCCCCATCTCCGCAGCAGCGCCCGCGAGTGCGCTTACCTGATCGTCGAGCACGGGTTGGGCGAGGTCACCGAACACCTCTCGTTCCCAGGCGCTGCCCCTGCCGGGGGTTCCCGCCCCGTCGCACACGACCACTGCGAATCCTTGATCCGCGAACCACTGCGAGGCGCACATCGCGGCGTACGACGAGACCACCCGCTGGGCGTGCGGGCCGCCATACGGGTCCAGCAGTACCGGCAGCGCGGGCCCGCCGTCGCGCGGCGCCCGTCCGGCGGGCAGGAGCACGGCGGTTGCCAGTCGACGCGGTCCGACGCGCAGCATCGTGAGGTTCGGGGTGACGAGCGGCGTCTCGGCGTACGACCCGATCTCGGGCCCGTTGAGCACCGCCGTGCGTGCACGCGGTCGGTCGAGCGATGCAGTGCGCACCACTACCGTCGAACCGGCCGCCGAGGCAGTGTGGACGCCGGGTTCGGTGGTGAGCTGATCGGTGCCGCTCAGCACGTTCCAGCGATAGACGTGCTGGACCGTCGGGTCGTCAGTCGGGCTTGCGCAGAAGAACACGTTGGTGTTGCCGACCGTTGTCACGGAGCGCACTTGGAGATTGGGCTGGGTGACCGGCCGGCCATCCACGAGGAGGCTCCGTGCGCCGTCGCGGTCAGCGCACGTCACGAGCCTGCCGTCGGCGAGAGTCGCGGGAACACCCCGTACCAGCTCGACCCAGCGATCGTCGTGATCGGCAGAGCTCAACGTGGTGCTGCCGTCCGCTGCATTGCCGAGCAGGACCTGCACATCGCGCTGATCCCTCGACTGCACGGTGAGCAGCACCGTGGTCCGGTCGAACCACGAGACGTCCACGAGGTACGGGAACGAGTCCCGGTCCCAGACGATCTCGCGCTTCGGTTGCCCCGGTGTGATCACGAACAGCGAGACGGAAGCGTTCTCGGTTCCGGCTGCGGGATACGCGATCCGCCGCGGCTCCTCGGCTGGGTCTGCAGGGTTGGTGAGGTACCAGCGCTGCACCGTGCTGTTGTCCACCCTTGCGACGGCTATCGCCTCACCGTCGGGAGACCACCAGAACCCACGACCCCGCCCCATCTCCTCGGCAGCGATGAACTCGGCAAGACCCCAGGTCACCTCGGGGTTGTCCTCGCCCACAAGCACGGTGGTCGTGCCGTCCAGCTCGGCGAGGCACAGCCTGCCGCCCGTGGTGTACGCCACGCGGTTGGCGCCCGGGTCGGGCCTCGGGTCGAATACGGGCCCGGGAACGACGAGTTCACGCGAGCGCGCCGACAGCAGACCGGCCACGAAGAGGCGTCCGGCGAGGGTGAACGCCGCAACGGTGACCTCGGTGTTCGTGGAGTACGACACCACCCCACCGGCCCCTTCGCGCGCGCGTTCGCGGCGGGCCCGTTCCTCCGGCGGCAGTGCGGCGTCGTCGGCACCCATCATCAGCTCGCCGGGATCGGCAACAAGGCGTTCCTCGCCCGTCTCGGTGTCGAGCAGCCACAGGCAGTTCACTGGATCGTTGCCTCCCCGGCTCCGGCAGAAGACGACGCGCTTGCCGTCAGGGGACACGCTGAGGTTCCGCGGCTCTCCGAGTGTCAGGCCCTGTGTGCGGGCGTACTGGCGGGGGAAGGTGTCGGCCACGTGAAGATGTCGTTGCGTCAGGATGCCGTGAGGGTCCCGTTGGAGGTGCGGGTCATCTTGCGGCCGACCCACTCGCCCGAGCACATCGCGGTCGCAAGGTCCCGGTCCGCCGTTTTGCCCCATGCCCGTCGCCCGTCACGCATCAGCGTGGAGACGAGCCCCTGTTCGGGCTTGCCGTCTCGGTCGTGCATGACGGAGTAGGCCTCGACCGTCACGGTTCCCGCGCCGTCTGCCCCGGTGGCGAGCGATCGCTGCGGCATGGCATCGATCTCGTCCTGGGGATAGGCGTACCGGAAGCGGCCGTCGGCAGGTGGCGTGGTGGCATAGACACCGAACGCGTGCTTTGTCGCGTACCCACCGTTCGCCCACACGAGGCCCGTCGTTGCGTCTGTGGTTCGCAGTTCGCCCACCACGGTCGCAATCGAGTGCATGACATAGTTGTTCCACGGCCCACCGGCGAATGACAGTCCGCCGGTGCGGGTGAGCTGCCGGTCGATCGACAGGCCGAGGGACTGTGCGCCGAGCTGAACGGCAGAGGGGAAGCAGGAGTACAGGTCGACGATGTCGATGTCGTCGATGGTGAGCCCCGCCATCTCGAGGGCCAACCTGCCGCCGAGCGCAACTGCGGGGGTCTCGGCGAACGTCCAACGGTTCGAGATGAACTTGTGCTCGTGGCAATCGGTGCCGCTGTGCGGGAACACCCAGCGGTCCTCGGGGATCCCGAGCGATCGGGCGCGCTCGACCGAGCACATGATGATTGCCGCGCCCTGGTCGACGTCGTTGTTGGAGTTCATGTATTTGGTGTACGGGAGGCCGATCATGCGGTTCTTCGGGCCCGGTGTGCGGATTTCCTCGGGGGTGAGCGCTTGCTGGATCCATGCATGCGGATTCGTCGCAGCAACCTTGCTGAACCGTGACCACAGTTCGCTGATCCGCACCAGGTGATCCTCGGGCGAGCGCCCTGCGGCCGCGCGAATTGCCGTCTCGAACATCGGGTACACCTGCACCGGGAGGTAGACGCCCATGGCGGTCTCCCACGCATGGTTCATCTGGAGGTCCTCGCCGAAGAGCCGGTCGGGCGTCGAGCCGGTCGCGTCCTTGTCGTCCCAGGCCCGCTCCGTCCCGTTCCGCTTCTGGTTCCAGTCGACGGACACGCCCTCCTTGCGGGCTCGCTGCAGGGTCCGCCATGCCTCGCCACCCGTCATGATCACGAGATCGGCGTCGCCGGAATTGATCTCCTGGGCCGCCGCGTTGACGAGGCTCTGCGGGCTGTTGCCGCCCATGGTGGACAGCCCGGTGGCATGCGGGGAGATCCCGAGGAGTCGGGCGAGTTCGTGGGCAGGGTTCTTGGCCCGCCACGACAGCGTCCCGACGACCGCGATCCAGCTCGGGTCCGGGACGGACCCTAGGCCGGCATCGGTAGCGGCCCGGCGAATCGCCTCGGCCATGAGTTCGGCGGGGGAGAGGGCATCGTCGAGCCCTGCTGCCCGGTGGGAGATCTGTCCCACACCAACGATGACGGCGGTCTTCGGATCAATCGGCACGCCCCGCAGGTTAGGTGCCCGGGCCGCTTGTCCTTACACTCACTGTCCCGTGACCCGAATTGCGATCGGCGCCGACCACGCCGGATACGAACTGAAGCAGCACCTCGTCCCCCGGCTCCGGGGGCTCGGCCACGAGGTGACCGACCTCGGCACCAACTCAGCCGAGAGCGTGGACTACCCGCCGTACTGCGCCGCTGTGGGCCGGGCAGTGCGGAACGGCGAGGCTGATCTGGGCATCGTGCTCGGTGGCTCAGGGCAGGGTGAACAGCTGGCCGCGAACAAGGTGCACGGCGTCCGGGCCGCGCTGTGCAACGACCTGTACACAGCACGGATGGCGCGGTCGCACAACGACGCGAACGTGTTGTCGATGGGAGCCCGTGTAGTGGGCGAGGGCCTTGCGGAGGAGATCGTGGACCTGTTCCTCGCCACCCCCTTCGAGGGCGGTCGCCACCAACGGCGTGTCGAGCAGTTGATGGCCATCGAGGCCGAGGAGTCCGGCAACTAGCCGCATTACTTTTCTTTCAGGTCGTTCCGCCCCGCCCGGTCCTGCGTAGGCTCGTTCGCGTATGCCGTTCCCCTCCGACATCGACCCCGACCTCGACGTGTTCTCGCTCATCGACCGCGAGGTCGAGCGCCAGGTCAGCGGCCTCCAGTTGATCGCCAGCGAGAACTTCACCTCGCCCGCAGTGATGCGTGCTGTCGGATCGGTTCTTACCAACAAGTACAGCGAGGGCTATCCCCGCAAGCGGTACTACGGCGGCAACCAGATCGTCGACGACATTGAGCAACTGGCGATAGACCGCGTCCGCACGCTGTTCGGCGCGGAACACGCGAACGTGCAGCCGCACTCGGGCGCGAACGCAAACATGGCCGTGTACCTCGGCCTCCTCGAGCCGGGCGACACCGTGCTGGGGCTCTCGCTCGATCACGGCGGCCACCTCACCCACGGGTCGCCGGTCAACTTCAGCGGTCGTCTGTACAACTTCTTCTCGTACAAGGTGGCACCCGGTGACGAGCGCATCGACATGGATCAGGTTCGGGAGCTCGCGCTCGAACACCGGCCCAAGATGATCGTGGCCGGTACCACCTCGTACCCGCGTCGGCTCGACCCGGTTGCATTCCGGGCGATCGCGGACGAGGTAGGGGCGCTGCTGATGTTCGACGCAGCGCACATCGCCGGGCTCATCGCGGGCGGCCAGCACCCGGACCCGGTGCAACTCGCCGACGTGGTCACTTTCACCACGCACAAGACGCTTCGCGGCCCGCGCGGCGGTTGCGTGCTCACGAAGGCTGCCCATGCAGCGGCAATCGACAAAGCGATGTTTCCCGGCCTGCAGGGCGGACCGCTCGAGCACGTCATCGCCGGCAAGGCGGTCGCCTTCCGTGAGGCGATGCACCCGAGCTTCGGGGCCTATGCGGCCCAGATCGTGAAGAACGCCTCGGTGCTTGCCGAGGCACTTGCTCACCAGGGCTTCCGGCTCGTGTCCGGTGGTACGGACATCCACCTCATGGTGGTCGACCTGCGCCCGTTCGACGCAGACCTGACCGGCAAGGAGGCCCAGGCCGTGCTGGATCTCGCAGGGATCACGCTGAACAAGAACGCCATCCCGAACGACCCGCGCAGCCCGTTCGTCACGAGCGGTGTGCGGATCGGGACCCCGTCGGTCACCACCCAGGGCATGACCGAGCCCGAGATGCCCCGGATTGCGGAGTTCATCGCCCGGGCCCTTCGCCAGCGCAACGACGAATCGGCGCTCGCCCGGATCAAGGGCGAAGTTGCCGAGATGTGCGCCGCCTTCCCCGCCTATCCCAACGGCGTCTGACCCCCGCGTTCTGACGGCACTTTCCCCACGCGGGTGAGGGTTTTCCTTGCCCAAAGTGCGTAACGAGGTCGGGCTGTCCATCCGGACGCGGTCGGCTCACTACGCTGCGGTCAATGATCGGCGCCTCTAGATACGTCTCAGTCGCCGGCGTCGCCGCAACCGTCACCTTTGTTGCAACACCACTGGTCGAGAGGTTCGCGCGGCGGGTTGGTTGGGTCGTCGAACCGGATGCCCGCCGGGTGCACACCAAAGCCACCCCCGATGTCGGCGGTATCGCCATGTTCCTCGGGTTCCTCGCCGCGATGGCTGCTGCGTGGGCGATGGGTTCGTTCCGATCGATATTCGCGGGCAACTCCGAAGCGCTGGGTCTGCTCGTCGGGTGTGGTGTGGTGTTCCTCGTCGGTCTCGTTGACGACATCAAGGAGATCTCCGCACCGGCCAAGGTGACCGGGATCGTGCTGGGAGCAGTTGTTTTCGTCATTTTCGGCGTGAACATGTATTACTTCCGCGTGCCGTTCATGGACGTGTTCTTGCTCGGCCAGAACTGGGTGCCGCTCATCACGGTGCTCTGGCTGCTCGGCCTGACGAATGCGATCAACCTCATCGACGGGCTCGACGGTCTGGCGGCGGGCATCGTGGCGATCGCCGCCCTCGCCTTCTTCATCTACAGCAGGCGACTCGACCACCTCAACCTGCTTGGACCCCAGAACATCGGTCCGCTCGTTGCGGTGATCGCTGCCGGCGTGTGTGTGGGCTTCCTGCCGCACAACTTCAATCCGGCCAAGATCTTCATGGGCGACGGCGGGGCCCTTTTCCTCGGCGCGCTGATGGCGGTGTCAACGAGCGTGGTGGGTGGTCGCGCCGATCCCAATGTGCAGCGCTTCCGCGGTCAGACCTACTTTTTCTTTGCCCCGCTCGTTATCCCGCTGGTCATCCTCGGCGTGCCGATCTTCGACATGTTGTTCGCGATCGTTCGGCGGGCCACCCGCCGCCAGGGCCTCGCCGTGGCGGACAAGGGCCACTTGCACCATCGCCTCATGCGACTGGGGCACGGCCAGAAGCGGGCGGTGCTCATCCTGTGGGCGTGGACAGCGCTGCTCTCTGGTTTTGTGCTCTATCCAGCGTTTACGCGAATCGGGAGCATCTGGGTTCCGATCGGGTTGGCCGCGCTCGCGTTGGCGCTCTACACGGCGTTCCGGCCGCGATGGCGGCGGGGCCGGGGGCCGGGTGCTGATGGCGAGTCCCCGGAGGATTTGCCGATGAGCAGTGGCTCGGCTAGATTGTGAATGCAAGCACGAAGTCCTTCTGTGCCCTTTTTCGACCATGAAACTCCTTCCCCTGACACGAAACCCTCGCCCGGTCGAGCCAATGGGCAGTGGCGTTGCCAATGGGATCGAGATGGCCGGGGCAGTGCTGGTCCTCTTCTTCATCGGGTTCGGGCTCGATCATTGGTTGGGAACCACCCCATGGATCACCTTGGCCTGCACCGCCGTGGGCATCGTCGGGACGTTCGCCAAGGCTTGGTACGGCTATGGCTCGGAGATGGATCGGCACGCTGCCGCCCGCCGGGCATCCGCAACGACGAGCGTGGCGCGGGTGGACGAGCACTCGTGATGACTGCAACCCCGTTCGCAACCCGCCTCGACGGCCCCGCGCCCGAGGTTGAAGTCACCCGGGACATGCTCCGGCGTGGCGTCTGGGGCGCCCCGGTACTCGTCGGCGTCTGTGCTGCCATCTGGGGAGGGTCCGGCGCCCTGTCCTCGGCGTTCGCCATTGCGCTCGTGATGTTCAACTTCGCGCTGTCGGCCGGCATTATCGCCTGGACCTCGCGGATCTCGCTGGCCGTGCTCATGGGTGCTGTCCTGTTCGGTTACCTCATGCGGCTCGGCATCATCTTCTTCGCAGTCTTTCTCGTGCACAAGATGGGCTGGGTTTCACTTCCGGCCCTCGGAACCAGCATCATTGTCACCCACCTCGGGCTCCTCATCTGGGAGCTCCGATTCGTTTCCATGTCTCTTGCCTACCCGGGTTTGAAGCCCACAAAGCGCAACTGAGGTACCCGCGAAATGTTCGCTCTTGAATTCCCCCCGATCAATGAGGTCATCCGTTGGAAGGATGTTTTTTCCTCGTTCAACAAGGTCGGGATTATTGCTTGTCTTGCGGCGCTGATCGGCGTCACAGTCTTCCTGATCGCGGGCCGCAAGGATCCGATGGTGGCTCCCAAGGGCGTCCGTAACGTCGCCGAGACCGGCGTTGAGTTCATCGAGAACCAGATCGTCATGCAGACGATCGGTGAGGACGGGCTCGGCTGGACACCGTTCCTGCTCACGCTGTTCGTCTTCATCTATCTCTGCAACCTGCCGGGCATCATCCCGATCCTGCAGTTCCCGGCGACCGCCCGTATGGCGCTTCCGCTGTTTATGTCGGTCATTGTCTGGCTCATCTACAACGGAGTCGGCTTCAAGCACCACGGTCTGGGCTACCTGAAGAGTTCGCTCTTCCCGCCGGGCGTGCCGAAGGCGATGTACCTCCTCGTGACACCGATCGAGTTCATCTCCACGTTCATCGTGCGGCCCTTCTCCCTCGCCATCCGGTTGTTCGCCAACATGCTGGCCGGCCACATGCTGCTCGTCACCTTTGCGCTTCTGTCGAACGCCATGCTGTTCGCCGAGACCAAGCAGTACATGCTCAAACCCATGACCATCCTCCCGGTGTTCATGTTGGTGTTCCTCACCACTTTCGAGGTGCTCGTCGGCTTCCTGCAGGCGTTCATCTTCACGATTCTCACCGGTGTCTACATCGGTCAGGCGAAACACCCCGCTCACTGAGCAATATTTCGGTAACGATCCTTCAAGACATCTCCCACTAACAGAGCAACAGGAGAACAGCAACACCATGGAAGCCCTTTCGCGAGTCCTCGCCCAGGCAACAGAACTGACGGCGAGCGATCTGAAGAAGAACAACGCGGCCATCGGTGCCGGCTTCGCCTATGGCCTCGCGGCCATCGGGCCGGGCGTCGGCATCGGTTACGTCGTCGGCAAGGCCATCGAGTCGATGGCGCGTCAGCCGGAATCGGCCGGCATGGTCCGTACGACGATGTTCCTCGGTATCGCTTTCACCGAGGCACTCGCCCTGATCGGCTTCGTCGTCTTCATCCTTCTGGGTCTGTAAGGAGCACCGTGCACACCGCTACCGTCGCCCATCTGGGTGCGGGCGGGTTCCGGGTCGTCTTTTCAGCCGAGGAGTCGACCGCGACCGTGCCCGCCCCGGGCAATACCGCCGAGGCCGCTGTCCCCGAGAAGTCGGGGCCGAGCCCGATCGCGCCCGAGAAATATGAATTGATCTGGGCTCTCGGGGCGTTCGTTGTGTTCGCGCTCCTCATGCGACTGTTTCTGTTCCCCCGACTCAAGAAGGGGATGAACGCGCGGTACGGCAAGATCCGCAGCGATCACGAAACCGCCGAATCCACGCGAGCCGCCGCCGAAAGTGAAGTTGCGGAGTATCAGTCCGCGCTCGCTTCAGTGAAGGCCGAGGCAGCCGGACGGATCGACGTGGCCCGCCAGACACTGGAGACCGAGCGCACCGCTCGCATCGCCGAGGCCAACGCTCGCATTGCCGTGCGCAAGGCAGCCGCGGTTGCCGAGACGGATGCAGCGATGGCTGCTGCCCGTCAGAGCATCGAGGCGGCCGTCGGATCTGTGGCAGAACGTGCGACAGAATTGACGCTCGGGAAGCGTCCGGATCCGGCCACGGTGCAACGCGCAGTCGCCGAGGCAATGCGCTCGGGGGTGAATTCGTGAACGTCATGATCTTGTTGGCGACCGAGGATCCGACACGTACCCACTCATGGATCTGGCCGGAGGGCTACGAGATCTACTTCGGTGGTGCCGCATCGATCTTCGTGTTCGCCCTGCTGTTCAAGCTCGCAGGACCGACGCTGAAGAAAGGGATGTCCGACCGTACGGCGCGCATCCAGAAGCAACTGGACGACGCTGCCAACGCGATGAGTTCGGCACAGGCAGAGGCAATCCGGATTCGCGAGGCCAAAGGTGACATCGGGTCTGAGCGGGCCCGTCTGCTCGCCGAGGCCGACACACAGGCACAGCAACTTCTCGTTGATGGTCGTGCACGACTCGAGGTCGAGATTGTCGATCTGGAGACCAAGGCAGTAGCGGACAACGTCGCGGCCTCCGGTCGCATCGGAGATGAGCTTCGTGCCGAGGTTGCCCGACTGTCCATCGCAGCCGTCGACCACGTGGTGAGCGGTTCGCTTGATGCGGCCACGCACCAGGAATTGATCGAGAACTTCATTGTGAGAGTGGGGGCAGGCCGATGACCGATCAGCGCATCGACGGTTACGCACGCGCTCTGTTCGAGATCGCGCGTGCCGAAGGCACGCTCGACACTGTCGAGGACGAGTTGTATCGCTTCGCCCGTGCACTCGAGGGCAGTGAGGCATTGCGCAACTCGCTCACCGACGAACAGATCCCGGCCAGTCGCCGTCAATCAATCGTCGAGGACCTCGTGGGCGGCAGTGCGTCGCCGACGACGGTTCAACTCGTGAGCATGGTGGTGGGTTCGGGCCGCGGACGTGACCTGCCGGCAATTGTCGACAGCCTTGTTGCGCGGGCCTCGAGCGCCAAGAACCTCGAACTCGCAGAAGTTCGTACCGCAGTCCCGCTCACCGGTGAACAGGAGAGTCGGCTCGCAGCCGCCCTCGCAGCGGCGACCGGCAAGAGCGTCAATCTCAAGGTCGTGGTGGACCCGTCCGTGATCGGCGGTGTCGTCGCCACTATTGGCGACACCGTGATCGACGGAAGCGTCCGCAGCCGCATCGAACAACTCAAGTCTCGGCTCTAGAAGGACACATCTGTATGGCAGAGCTCACGTTCAGCGCCGGCGACATCGCCGCCGCACTCAAGAAGAACCTGGACGGCTTCGAAGCCTCGTTTGAGGCCCGCACCGTCGGGCGAGTCACCGAGGTCGGAGACGGCATCGCCCGTGTATCCGGTCTGCCGGACTGCGCCGTGAACGAACTCCTGGAGTTCGAGGACGGGACGATTGGCCTCGCCCTCAACCTCGACGAGGCGTCGATCGGCGTGGTCGTGCTCGGCGAGGGTTTCCACATCGAAGAGGGCCAGACAGTCAAGGCCACCGGCCGGATCCTGTCCGTGCCCGTCGGTGATGGCGTGTTGGGGCGTGTGGTGAATGCCCTCGGTGAGCCCATCGACGGCAAGGGACCCCTCGTGGGCACCCAGTCCCGCCGCATGGAGATCCAGGCCCCCGGCATCATGGGACGCAAGCCCGTGCACGAGCCGATGCAAACGGGTATCAAGGCCATCGATGCCATGACCCCGATCGGTCGTGGCCAGCGCGAACTCATCATCGGTGACCGCAAGACCGGCAAGACCACGGTTGCCATCGACACGATCCTGAACCAGCGCGGTCAGAGCGTGAAGTGCATCTACGTCGCCATCGGCCAGAAGGGCTCCACGGTTGCCCAAACAGTGGAGGTCCTGCGCCAGGCAGGCGCGATGGACTACACGGTCGTCGTGGTGGCCCCCGCGTCCGACTCGGCCCCCTTCAAGTACCTCGCTCCGTACGCCGGCTGTGCCATGGGCCAGCACTGGATGGAGAACGGCGAGCACGCCCTTGTGGTGTACGACGACCTCTCCAAGCAGGCCGAGGCCTACCGCCAGATGTCGCTGCTGCTGCGTCGCCCGCCGGGCCGTGAGGCGTATCCCGGCGACGTGTTCTACCTACACAGCCGCTTGCTTGAGCGCGCAGCCAAGCTGAGCGACGAGAACGGCGCCGGTTCGCTCACGGCCCTCCCGGTCATCGAGACCAAAGCCGGTGACGTGTCCGCATACATTCCCACCAACGTGATCTCGATCACCGACGGTCAGGTGTACCTGCAGGACTCACTGTTCAAATCCGGTGTGCGTCCGGCCGTCGACGTGGGCATCTCGGTGTCCCGCGTGGGTGGTGCTGCGCAGATCAAGGCCATGAAGGCCGTCTCCGGCACCCTGAAGCTCGACCTCGCGCAGTTCCGCGAGCTCGAGGCTTTCGCAACGTTCGGTTCGGAACTCGACGCCATCTCCAAGGCACAGCTTGAGCGCGGTTACCGCCTCGTCGAACTGTTGAAGCAGCCGCTCAACAGCCCGATGTCGGTTGAGGAGCAGGTCGTCTCGATCTTCGCCGGAACCCGTGGCTACCTCGATGACGAGGCAGTCTCCGACGTGCGTCGCTTCGAGAGCGAATTGCTCGACTACGTGCGCTCCCGCCACGCCGGTCTCCTCGCGGAGATCAAGGCCAAGGGAGTCCCGGACGCCCTTGCCGATGTCGTGAAGTCGTTCAAGGACCAGTTCCAGAGCGGCGCCGCACTCGGCCGTGCTGCCGATCCCACCGCCACGTCTGCTGGCGAACTGGGCGAGGCTCACTCGGACAAGACTCTTGCGACGGAGTAGGTAGAACTCGATGGCCGGTGGACAGGAGAGAATTCTTCGGGGACGCATTCGTAGCATCCAGGCAACGAAGAAGATCACTCGCGCCATGGAACTCATTGCGGCGTCCCGAATCGTCAAGGCGCAGCAGCGAGTCCATGCCGCGGTGCCGTATAGCGACCAGATCACCGAGGTCGTCAAGCACCTCGCCGCCGCCGGCGGCGAGGCCCGCACCCCCATCCTCGAGGGTCGAGCCGAGGTACGCACCAAGTGTTACGTCGTCATGACGGCGGATCGCGGTCTGTGCGGTGGCTACAACACTGGCGTGTTGCGTGCCACGGAGGGCGAGATCAAGGCAGATGTGCTCGCTGGCCTGGACTACTCCATCATCGCGATCGGTCGCAAGGCCGAGATGTACTTCCGTTTCCGTGGATACAAGATCACCACGATCTACAACGGTTTCACCGACAATCCGTCGTACCTGAACGCCAAGGTCATCGGCCAGGACGTGGTTCGCCGCTTCCTCGACGGCGAAGTGGACTCGGTCGAGCTCGTCTACACCCGTTTCATCAGTGCCGGTTCGCAGGAAGTGGTGCGTCGCCCGCTCGTTCCGCTTGATCGCGAGCTCGTGAGCACGCATGGCGCGGACGGCACGCATGGCGCGGACGGCGATCACGCTGGATCCGCAGCGTCCTACGAGTTCGAGCCCGACCCGAGTGCCATCCTCGAGACCCTCATGCCGCGTTACGTCGAGGCCCGCGTCTACGCGGCCCTGCTCAACGCTGCAGCAAGCGAGCACGCCTTCCGCCAGCGAGCCATGAAGTCGGCAACCGACAATGCCGAGGAACTCATCAAGAACCTGTCGCGCGTGATGAACCGCGCCCGTCAGGACTCCATCACCACCGAGATCATGGAGATCGTCAGTGGTGCCGAGGCCCTCAGCGGCGACAAGAACCCGCACGTCCCGTACGTCGATCTTGACGCCGTTGCCCAACCGGCCTCCCGGTAAGTACGCACGATCAGGTTCGAAGAACCAGGAGAACACAGCAACATGACCATGACCGAGAACCAGCTGAAGACCGGCCGGGTCGTCGGCATTGCCGGCCCGGTGATCGACGTCGAGTTCCCGCGCGGATCGCTGCCGGAACTCAACAGTGCGCTCGAGATGACCATCACCCTGGAGGGCACGAACATTTCGGTGCTCGCCGAAGTGGCACAGCAGCTCGGTGACAGCCGAGTGCGCGCCGTGTGCATGAAGCCGACCGACGGTCTGCGGCGTGGCACCGAGGTGCGCAACACCGGCCACGGCCTGCGTGTGCCCGTGGGTGAGCGCACGCTCGGCCATGTGTGGAACGTGTGGGGCGACGTGCTCGACGACGATCCCGCCAAGTACGAGGACATGGATCGTTGGGAGATCCACCGTCCCGCCCCGGACTTCGACACCCTCGAGCCGTCCAAGCGCTTGTTCGAGACCGGAATCAAGGTGATCGACCTTCTCACCCCGTACGTCGCTGGTGGCAAGATCGGCCTGTTCGGTGGTGCCGGCGTCGGTAAGACCGTGCTCATCACCGAGATGATCCGTCGTGTGGCCCAGAACCATGGTGGTGTGTCGGTGTTCGCCGGCGTGGGCGAGCGCACCCGTGAGGGCACCGACCTCCGGATCGAGATGGAAGAGTCGGGCGTGTTCGAGAAGGCCGCGCTGGTCTTCGGCCAGATGGACGAGCCGCCGGGCGTGCGCCTCCGCGTCGCCCTCTCGGCCCTCACCATGGCCGAGTACTTCCGTGACGTGCAGAACCAGGACGTGCTGCTCTTCATCGACAACATCTTCCGCTTCGTGCAGGCAGGCTCCGAGGTGTCCACCCTCCTCGGCCGTATGCCTTCGGCCGTGGGCTACCAGCCCACGCTCGCCGACGAGATGGGTCAGTTGCAGGAGCGCATCACGTCAACCCGAGGTCGTTCGATCACCTCGCTGCAGGCCGTGTACGTGCCCGCCGACGACTACACCGACCCGGCTCCGTTCACCACCTTCACCCACCTCGACGCCACCACCGAGTTGTCCCGCCTGGTGGCAGCTCTCGGTATCTACCCCGCCGTGGACCCGCTCGCCTCTACCTCGACGATCCTCCAGCCCGACGTGGTGGGCGAGCGTCACTACAGCGTGGCCCGTGGTGTGCAGGAGAACCTGCAGCGCTACAAGGAACTGCAGGACATCATCGCCATTCTTGGTCTCGATGAGCTCTCCGACGAGGACCGCCTCACGGTGAACCGCGCTCGCAAGATCCAGCGGTTCTTGTCACAGCCGTTCTACGTGGCCGAGGTGTTCACCGGTGTGAAGGGCGAGACCGTCCCGGTGGCCGAGACCGTGGAGAGCTTTGAGGCCATCCTGCGTGGAGACCTCGACGAGGTTCCCGAGCAGGCATTCCTCAACGTCGGCGGCGTGGAGCAGGTGCTCGCGAAGGCGAAGACCCTGCAGGAACAGGTCGGCTGAGCATGTCAGAGTCGATGCACGTTGAGGTCGTGTCGCCGGAGAAGGTCATCTTTTCCGGCGAGGCAACGATGGTGCTCACGCGCACTCTCGGCGTCGGGGATATCGCCTTCCAAGCGAACCACGCCCCATTTCTCGGGGCAATCGTGGAGTGCGTCACCAAGATCTACACCACCGACGGTGGCGTGCAGGATCTTGCTGTCCACGGCGGTTTCGTCGAGGTGAGCAACAACCGTGTGTCCATCCTGTCGGACCTCGCCGAACTCGCGAGCGAGATCGACCGGGATCGCGCGCGTCGCGCCATGGAACGTGCGGAGGAGACGATGCGTCAGGGGCACGACGCCGAGGCAGAGGCGGCCCTTCGCCGTGCTCACGCCCGGATCAACGCCGCCGGTGGCGTTGACGGACAGAGCGGCGGGGTTCGTCCCGGTCACTGACCACCAACAGAACTACTCGACTTCCGGGTCTGGCTCCGTGGGCATCGCCTCCGGGTCCAGACCCGGAAACTCGTTTTGGGCAAGCACGTTGGCACGGCGGAGCATCCGCCGCTCGACCGTCGAGACGAAGGCGGTGATGGCGAGCGCTGCACCAATTCCCAATTGGACGGCGATCACCCAACGGATGCGGGCAGGGTCTGTCGTGCCGTCCATCGCTGCGAACGAGAACGCCTGGCGGTACGACACGGCGTAACTCATCGCTACCGCCCCGGCGACTCCCCACCACCACGGGGTGCCGGATCGTTTCTTGAGGGCGAGCCCGATACCGAACGCGATGAGGGTGATGCCTCCCGCGATGAAGCATGCAACGCGCTGTGCAACGTCGGCACGTTCGACCGAAGCCCTGCTCGCAGCCGCGGTTGTGTTTGCCACGAGACAGGCCAGCACGCCGAGCGCCGCGAACGAGTTCACCGACCGGAAAAACCAGAGCACGAGCACCGCCCCGAGGAACAGTCCGAGCGAGATGAGCAGCCACGAAGTGCGGTCTGGAGGAGCGAGCCAGACGAGTTCGCCGGTGACGGTGACGCTGCGCCCGCCGACCAGCAGGGGCACCTCCCAGGCCGGGTACACGACCTGGCGCTGGTTCGGTGCGACGAGGACGGCGTCGGGCGGCTCGGTGCCCATCCAGTGAGCGCGGTGGTCGTGCCACGAGACCGAATTGCCGTCGGACAACTGGTACCAGTTCGGCGTCGTGGACGACGTGACTTCATCCGGCACCGGCACATTGGCATCTCGTCGCCCGTTCACATAAGTAGCAGGCGAGTTGAGGTTGGCGTACGTACCAGTGGGGTCGAGGCGCAGGTAGGGCTCGTTGTTGTAGCCGAGCACAACGACCTCGAGCAACGAGCGGTTCACCAGCGTGATGCCACCGTCGACCCCAAAGGTCGAAACCTCGATCCCCGGTGTATCGGGCGCCACGGACAAGATGTTGGTTTCGTAGTTCGAGAACCCCGCCTTGTCGACGCCGCCGTGGGCCCACGCCGCCGAGGACGGGGACACGATCACGAGGGCAAGCAGGACGGACACCACAATGCGGGCAGCGACGGGTCCCCGGACACGCCGCGAAACCCGGGCGTCTTGGGGGCCCACTTCGGACAGGCTCGACATCAGTGTGTACCGTATCCACTGCGCCACTCCGGCGACATTCCTTGGGGAGGAACGACATGGGAGAACTTGTTTCGCTGCAGCGTCCGCGTGAGGGCGTTGCGCTCATCACGATGACGAACCCGGCAATCATCAACTTTGGGTCTTGGAAGGCAATCGGCGAACTGTCGGCCGCGCTCAAGGAAGCACGAGAGGGAGGCGCGCGGGTTGCCGTGCTCGCGTCCGGGGTTCCCGGGCACTGGTTCGAGCACGCGTGGCTCACGGACCTCATCAACACCATGACCGGGCAGCCGACGACCGGTGAGGGCGGGGCGTGGTTCGAGTGTCTCAACGAACTGAATCAGACGGACCTCGTCACGATCGCCGCAGTGTCGGGGGACACGAACGGCGGGGGCTGCGAACTCGGCTGGGCGTGCGACCTTCGCATTGCCGAGGAGCAGGCGCTCTTCGGCCAGCCGGAGGTCGGTATCGGCGTGGGGACGGGCATCGGCGGTACGTCACGGCTTCGTCACCTCATCGGCCGTACGGCGACCGCCGAGATGGTGTTGCTCGGCTTCCCGATCACTGCCCAGCGCCTCTACGAACTGGGCGGCGTCAACCGTGTGGTTCCTACCGGCAAGGCCGTGGAGGTGGCGCTCGAGTGGGCGTCGATCATGGCGGACCGCCCGCCGGCAGCACTGCAGGGCATCAAGCGGATGCTCACTGAGGGCGACAACATCTTGAAGATTGCGGACTCGGTCATGAACGACCAGATGATTTTCCAGTCGTTCAGCGGTAGCCCTGCCGCCATCGAGACAATGGCAGCGGCCCAGGCCCGCTTCGACAAGGGGGAGACCCCGCGCACGGTGTACGGCGGCCCGCACAGCTGACCTTCACGCGATGAGGGTCTGGCCACCGTCAACGGTGAGCACGGCCCCCGTCACGTAGGAACTCATGTCGCTCACGAGGAACAGGGCGGGACCGACGAGTTCGGTCGGTTCCGCCACACGTCCGAGCGGTGTGTGGCCAGCGGTCTCGGCCAGTTGGTCCTCGGTGTACGCCTTTTCTACCATGTCGGTGCGGAAGGTTCCGGGCATGATCGCGTTGACGCGGATGGATTGCGGCGCCAGGTGGGCCGCCAACGATCGGGTGTGCTGCAGCAGGGCGGACTTGACGGCCGGGTATAGGTAGCGCGTGGGCGTGGCGCGCACTGCCGCAATCGACGAGATGTTCAGGATCGCCCCGACACCGTGTTCGGCAAGGTGGGGTGCCGCCGCCTTCGTCAGCAGGAGCGGACCAAGCAGGTTCGTGCTGAATGCCCCGGTGAACGCCTCGGGGGTCATTGCCTCGAGCGAACGGTCGAGCACCGTTGCGGCATTGTTCACCACGATGTCGAGCCGTCCAAGTCGGGCCACGGCAGTTGCCACGAGCGCCTCGATGTCCTCGTGCTCCTGCATGCGCACCGGTATGGCCGTTGCCCTCCCGCCGAGTGCCACGATCTCGTCCACGACCTCCTGGCAGGCGTCTACCTTGCGGCTCGCAACAACGACCGAGGCACCAGCCTTGGCGAGGCCGATTGCCATTGCCCGGCCGAGACCTCGGGATCCACCGGTAACGATGGCCACCCGGCCGGTGAGGTTGATAAGACGGTCCAGATCGGAATGCATGCGTCGTGGTCTAGCCGAGATGGGTGCCTCGAGGCGAGCGAGCCTGCGAGCACCTACAGTCCCGGGACATGTCCAACACAACGGTCGAACAGGTGCAGGCAGGGGTTGAGGCGTGGATCGGGGCCAATTGGGACCCTGCGCTGAGCGTGAGGGAGTGGTGGGCGCGGCTCGCGGCATCCGGTTATTCCGCGCCGATGTTGCCGGTCGAGGTTGGCGGGCTCGGGTACTCGAGGGACCTCCTCGCCCCGGTGAACTCGGCACTCACCAAGGCGGGCTGTGTCGGGCCCCCGCTCGGGATGGGCATTTCGCTCGTCTCGCCGACGATTGCCGTCCACGGCACCGAGACGCAGAAGCAGACGCTGATCCGGGAGATCCTCCTTGGGGAAGCGGCCTGGTGCCAGTTGTTCAGCGAGCCGAACTCGGGATCGGACCTTGCGGGCATGCAGTGCCGAGCGGAACTCGACGGTGACGAGTACGTCATCACCGGGCAGAAGGTCTGGACCACGGGGGGTCAGTGGGCCGATCGCGGGATGCTGCTTGCCCGTACCAACTTCGATCTGCCCAAGCACCAGGGGATCACGTTCTTCGCGCTCGACATGCACCAACCGGGTGTGGAGGTTCGTCCGTTGCGCGAGATGACCGGCCGGGCGATGTTCAACGAGGTGTTCATCACCGAGGCGCGCGTGCACCGCGACATGGTGATCGGTGGGCTGAACAACGGATGGGCGGTGGCCAACACGACGCTGACGTTTGAGCGGGCCTCGATCGGCAGTGGCGGTGGTGGGAACTTCGGCGTCGCGATCCCCGGCACGGTTGCGAACAACCTCGACCGAGCTGTCGGGGACTTCGTCGCCGAGCGTTCGTCGCAAGCGGCCGGCTCTGTCGGCGCCGGTACGGTGAAGCAATACATCGGGATCGCCCGCGAACGTGGACTGAGCAACGACCCGACGGTTCGTCAGGACCTCGCGGAGCTCCACATACTCACCGAGGTGAATCGCCTGAACATGCTGCGCACACGTGCCGCCCAGAACCTCACGGGCGTGGAGGGCAACCTCGCGAAGATGCTCATGACGCACACGCTTCGGCGCGCACGGGATGTCGGTTCGGCACTGCTGGGCGCTGGGGCGATGCTCTGGGGGCCGGACGCGCCCACCGGCGGTGCCGTGCAGGAGATGACGGTGTACTCGCCGGCCCCCTCGATCTACGGCGGTACCGATCAGGTACAGCGCAACATCGTCGGCGAGCGAGGACTGGGCCTGCCGAAGGAACCGGGCGACTTCCGGGCCACGCCGTTCAAGGACCTCCCGAAGAACGGTTAGGTGTTCAGCGCGCCTTTAGCCGGGTAACCCGCACGCGCGCCAGACCCTTGAGGTCCTCGATTGCGGTGTCGACGATCTTGACCCTGGTGTCGAGATCCTCCACCCACTCCACCGGGATCTCCCAGACGCGCCACCCGCGCTGTTCCGCCCGCAGGAGCAGTTCGGTGTCGAAGAACCAGGCATTGTCGACGATGTGAGGGAGCAACTCGGTGCGGACCGCCGCGTCGATTGCCTTGAAGCCACACTGCGCGTCGAAGAACTTCCGTGAGGGGAACATCGCCCTCACGATGAGGTTGTAGCAGCGCGAGATGATCTCCCGCTTCGGCTGGCGTTTGACCCGTGCGCCGGGCATGAGGCGCGAACCCGTTGCGAGGTGATATCTGCCCTCGACGATTGGGGTGACGAGCGTCATGAAGTGATCGAGATTGGTTGACAGGTCGACGTCCATGTAGGCCATCACGTCGGCAGTAGAGGCGGACCACGCCTTCTTGAGTGCCCGTCCCCGGCCCTTCTGGTCGAGATGAACCACGTCCACCTCGCCGGGGTAGGTCTCGGCGAGGCGCTGAGCGATCTTGAGCGTGCGGTCCTTCGACGCGTTGTTCGCTATGAGGATCCTCCACCGGTACGGACAGTTGGCGATGAGGAAGTCGCGCAGCGTGTTAACGCTGCTCTCCAGCACCACCTGTTCGTTGTACACGGGGATGACGACATCCACCGAGGCCGTACGGGCGTCGGACCGGGGGTTGTTCGACGGTTCAGGATTCATGTCCACCTCGTCCGTGATGCTAGCGACCGGGCCGCGGGCGAAACCGCCGGGCGGCCCGTTGTGCGTACACAAGTACTTGCTCCCTGCGTGGCCACAGGCCGAGCGAGAGCAGCGCGAGGGCGCCCAGTAGGAACAGCCAGGGGTAGTGCGGGTAGGAGCGGTACGAGAAGCGGATCGTGTGCTGCCCGGGCTCGACCTCGACGCCGACGATGCTCGGCGCCATCATCACGGTGTTCGCGCTCTCGCCGTCGACGGTGACGCGCCAACCCGGGTCGTAGGTTGCCTTGAGCACCACAACCGACCGTCGTTGTGCCGAGACCGTTGCCTCGAAAATCCCGTCGGCCCGTTGGTTCGATTGGTTGATCACGGTGCCCGGCGGCGAGTCGGTCGCGGCGGTGACGGTGTCGGGGAGGGGTTTGTCCCCATCGAAGGCGATGCCCGGGTACACGCTGCGGCTCGCCTGGTCCGAGCCGCGGAATGCGGCGGTTGCGTCGTTGATGTCAACACGATTCGCGCTGATCGAGCCGACGCGATCCACAACCTGGAAGTAGCCAGTGGTCTCGATCGCGTAGAGCGTGCTGCCCCCGAGCGTCTGGACCACGGTGTGGGGCACCGCGGGGACGCGGGAGGTAGGCGCGATTATGTACCTGACGTTCAGCATCTCGTACTGCGACAGGTTGTTCTCGTCGAAGGACGCTTCGATGTCCGTGGTCAGCGACTGGACCGTACGGAAGGTGAAGCCGACGCCGTCGGTGTCGTTGTGGCTGGTGTAGTGAAGGACGGGCACGAAGCCCACTTTGTACGACGGACCCCAGTTGCCGCGCGTGCCGGCATAGACGCGGCCGTCCCCCCGGTTGTTGGCAATCTGCAGGAGGGCGCTGACCTCGGGGCCGTCGATACGGTCGTAGTCACGCTGCTGGTCGATGAACGCCCATCCGCCGCGGTCGTAGTCCCAGGTGTTGCGCCACGAGGGGCTGAGAGCGATCGCTCCGAGGACAACGACCGCGGCGGCACTAACCAGCGACGGGATCGAGTTCTTGGCGGCGGGGGTCGGTGAGCCGGCGCTCCCGTAGCGATCCCAGACAGTGGTGGCCCCCTGGACGACGAGCCGCGCGAGGGCCACGGTACCGATACCCGCGAGAAGGATCCCTGCCATCTGGACACCGATGATGAATCGGTGCATCTGGAGGTCCTCGCTGCCCGGGAGCACGTCGATCACCGACTTCCAGGTGACGCGGCCGAAGTAGAGCAGCAGGCTGAGGGTCCAGAGGCCGAGCACGATACGGGCGCGTTCTTGACCGAGGTGGAGCGCGCACACGACGAATCCGACTGCGGCGAGGATCGTGATGACCGGCAGGTGCCTGCCGTCGTAGAGCGATCCTCGGAACAGCCACCCGAGGATCACCTTGGCCCCGTACGAGTCGTTGTACAGCGTCCCCTTGTAGAAGGTGGACTGTGCCGAGTACTTCTTGTCGGTGAGGAGAGGTACGAGTACCCAGGCAGCCGTCAGGAGACCACCTGCGCCGAGCAGGGCCGTTCGCCGAACGCGTGCGCCGAACTGCTTGTTCGTGAGGAGACCGAGCACGGGTAGACAGAGGACCGCGAGGTAACCCGTCATTAGATGGGTTGCGATCGTCAGCGCCAGCGCGAGCGCGGCCAGTGGGTACCCGCGGCCGAGGCGGATTGCCCGTGACATCAGCCCCCACGTGAGGGGGAGCAACCACATGCCCCACAGTTGTGTGTACACGCCCCAACCCTGGAACGTGTAGCTGCCGTGCTCGTAGCCGTAACTCGGGATGCTCACGATGAGCGGACTGACGAGTGCCGCAGCCGATGCGGCCCATCGTCCCCAGCCCATGAGTCGCCCACCCCAATAGACCGAGATCGGCCACAGGGACACGAGCAGGTACAGGATCCAGAGGTACATGTTGCTGACGCTCATGTGCAGAATGCGGCCGAGGATCGCCGTCACCGTGTACGGCAGGCTCTGGTAATGGTGGAAGAACGAGGAGCCGAGGGTGAGGTCCGGAAACCATCCGTCGAGCGGCAAGCGACCCCGCTCCAACTGTCCCGATGCCCACCGGATCATCTGGAGGTGGAACGTACTGTCGTTGAGCGTGCGTGCGGACCGCAACTCGCCGCGGAGCGCCAGCAGGCCGAAGGTGCAGGCGAGCGCAACGAGCGAGCGTGGTCCGTGCCGAAGCCAACCCGACGGTGCCGGCTTTTCGGCCCCCGGCAGCGGGATCGCCGTCCGGACACGGTGAAGGGCCGCGATCGCCGTGCGCGCCAGCGGGGCGGGCGGCAGTTCGGTGTCGGGTTCCGAAGCGGTCTGCTCGTTGTTTCCAGTTGCGTCGCGGGCCGCGGCCCGCTCGGGTGCTGGCGGTACCGGTCGACCCCTGCCCGGAACGCTGTCGAAACGCCCTGGCGCGAGCATCTGCGTTGCCCAAACGCGCGGCAGTTGCGGGCGGAGCAGCCACCGGTAGTACATGGCGACGAAGGCAACGGTCACCACGACGACGAGGAATGACCACAGTTTCTTCTGCCCGGTGTCGACGGCGTCGATGTTGCCGAAGAACCACCGGAACCATGGCTGGATCGTGAGCCCGTAGACGCGCCCGACGCGGCCGCTTGCGTCCCACTGCCCGTTGTACAGCGCGAAGGGGTACCACAAGTTGAGCACGAACAGGATCGACAGCGTCCAGTATGCGGCCCGGAACCAGCGCCACATGAGGAGCGGGCCGAGGCACGCGATCACCGGAAACATGTACCGCTCGTGCATCCGCGTGAGCATGGTGTACGCGAGCAGGTTCGTGGCCACAGCGGTTGCGATGAGCGTGCGCGCCTGATTGCAACCGCGAGTGATGGCACGGTGGGCTGCCCAGAGCAGAGCGATCGCTCCGAGGCCCACGATGATCGTTCCGAAGGTGTTCGCCTTGACACCGAAGACCTTGACTACCTCGAACTGGCCGTTCCAGAAGTTGTCGGAGTCACGTTTGAAGAAGCCGAACAGGCCCCAGAAGTTGAAGGCGTTTGCGCTCGTCACCGGATAGGTCTTTGCTGAGTTGCGCAGGAAGTTGACGAGGCCGCTCGGCGACAGGCCGAAGGGCACGCCGGAGAATGCCCAGATGGAGCCCGACACGACGGTGATGAGCACGAGTCGCGCCGCCCCGACGAGGCGCTGCGCCGCAGGCGTGTCGACGACGTAACGCCGGATGAGAATGTATGCAAGCACCGGGGCAAGGAAGCCGGCCTGCGGCTTGATCGCGAGCGCCCCGGCGAACAGCACCATGCCACTGAGGTCACGAGCAACGCTGCGGCGTCCGGTGAGGAGCAGTAACAGGGTGCCCATCACCATCGAGGAAGGCACGGAGTCGACCTGGCCCCAAACGGCCCCCACACCGAGGACTGCCGGGTTGAAGAGCACGGCAACCAGCACGATCGGGCGGATCGGCAGGCGCCGGCGGACCGACTCAGGTGCTAGGCGGGCGGCAAGGAGTGCGGTGCACCAGGCAAGGGCAAGGTCGCCGATCAGGATCGGCAGCTTGAGGAGTTGGTAGCCGGGCGACTGTTGGATCTTCCCGAGGAACGCGAGGACGTAGAGGTATCCCGGTGGGTAGTCGGCGAAATAGTCCGGGGCGTAGAAGTGACGTAGCCCCCGCTCCTGAAGGCGGCCTGCCCATTCCCGGAAGTACCGCAGGTCCCCGTAGAAGCCGAAATGGGGAGCGAGGAGCAGGCGGACCACCACGGCGATGACAATGATCCCGGTGAGGCCGAGAGGGTGGTCCAACCTTCGCCACCAACGGACCAGAGCGGGGGTTGTCTGCCGGGCGGGTGAACTAAGCGGTTCGGCAGTCATGGCTTGGGGGCAACACCTGTCGCATCTGGTGAAATAATGTTACGGTGAGTGAACGAGTAGTCGGACCGATACTACACGTGACCTTCGGCAACCTGTAGAAGTGTCCCGCTTCGGTGCCTGCCGTGGACATTCGTTCTCCTCATGTCTACAGTCATACCGTGAAGGTGTTCTTGGGTGGGCTTAGGCGCATACGTACCGTAAGGCGAGTGGCGAGTGGGGCCGTTGTGGCAGCGGTCCTCGCCGCCGCATCGTCGCTCGTGTTGTCAACTCCGGCTCAAGCACAGACGGTGGTGACGGGCACGGTGCGCGCATGCGTGCGCGTGAAAGGCACTTCGAGTCAGAAGGGTGCCGTGCGCATCCTCAGCTGGCCTGGGGCGAGGTTTGTCGGATCGGCTCCCAAAGCCTGCACCACGAATGAGGTCAACGTCTACTGGGACTTCTACGGCGGGGGTAACGGCCCGGTCGGTGCCGCCGGCGACACGGGCGTGTCCGGCCCGAAGGGTGATACCGGCCCCGGATACACGGCCACGGCGTCCGGGTTGCTCGCTGTCGGTACCGGCCTGCGCACATTTTCAACCCAGACACGCCTCGCATACAGCGGTGGCGCCCGGGTGCGCCTCAGCGACCAGTCCGACAGCAGCAGGTTCCTCGAGGGCATCGTCGTGTCCTACGACGTCGGCACTGGTGCGATGACCGTATTGGTGGAACTCACCGGTGGGTCGGGATCGGCATCTGACTGGAACCTGAACCTCACCGGTGCGCAGGGTCTTCAGGGGGCCACGGGGGCCAAGGGTGATACCGGGTCGACGGGTGCGAAGGGTGACACGGGGTCGACGGGTGCGACGGGTGCGAAGGGTGATACCGGCAATACGGGCTTGACGGGTGCGTCGGGTGGGGTCGGGCAAACGGGTGCGAAGGGTGACACGGGGTCAACGGGTGCGAAGGGTGACACCGGCCTAACTGGTGCAACAGGACTGCAAGGTCCGACTGGCCCCAAGGGTGACACAGGCCTGACCGGACCGAAGGGTGATACCGGGTCGACGGGTGCGAAGGGTGACACGGGCAATACGGGCTTGACGGGTGCGTCGGGTGGGGCCGGGCAAACGGGTGCGAAGGGTGACACGGGGTCGACGGGTGCGAAGGGTGACACCGGCAATACGGGCTTGACGGGT
>CAEZYY010000014.1_pt1 | contig 53219 bp, 54 predicted proteins | sample 7265861 | NCBI WGS metagenome assembly CAEZYY01 (sample SAMEA6813946, study PRJEB35770) | freshwater metagenome | biome: Freshwater; feature: Freshwater reservoir; material: water | place: Czech Republic | collected 2016-08-15 | depth 30m m | reverse complement strand
ATCAGGGGGACGAATGCTGACATGTCGACAGCAATCGGGTCAATGAGGGCAACACCCCCGGACCACGCGATCTGGATGAGGGCAAGCCGGGGGAAGTACGTGCGCTCTCGGTGGAACTCGGTGTCGAGCGCGTATCGCTCCTCGAGCGAGACCCTAGTGATCAGTTCCTCGAAGGCCTCCTGATCGGCGATCCACACAGCGGTCACGACACCCCGCCGGTCTCCACCGGGTGGCCGGCGCTAACCCACGCCATCGTTCCGCCTTCGACGTTGACGGCGGTGATGTCCCGCTCGCGCAGGAACTCGACGGCCTGCGCGCTGCGACCGCCCGACTTGCAGATCACGAGCACCTCGCGATCGGTCGGGAAGTCGGCCACGCGATCCGGTACCTCGCCGAGCGGGATCAGCGTGGCGCCGGGCACGTGCGCCTCGTCGAACTCGTAGGGCTGCCTCACATCGAAGAGGGCTACGCCGCCGGCGGCAAGCAGCTCCGCGAGCCGCTCCACGGTGATCTCGGGAATTGTCATACCCGGCTGACGCTAGTTGACCCCGGCCGGTCCGGCACCGCCCGCATCCGGGAACATTGCCGTGGCCACGTCGGCCGGGGTGTTGATATTGACCACGCTGGTGGCGTCGACGTCGACGTCGATCACGCGGAGTTGCCCGACGGCGCGGTGAACAGCGCGCTCCCCACCCCCGAAGGCGAGGGCGAGCGAATGATGTGCAGGACCGACCCGCCAGGCCGCGCAGAGCGGCTGTCGGCGTTCCGTCCGGGCGAACGCCACATCAAATCCCTCCAACGACACGACGAGGCGCAGAACTGTTTCAGGATCGAGAAACGCAAGGTCGCAGGCAACTGCCACGAGGCGCTCTGACCCGATCCCCCGCGCGTGGACCAGTGCAGACAGCAATCCCCCCAACGGACCCTGATCGGGTTGATCGTCCTCACGGTGAGGCACCTTGAGTCCCCTGTCGGTACCGCCAACGGAGAACACGGGCGCGGCACCTGCCGCGCGGAGACAATCGAGCACCCGCAGCGCCATGGGTACACCGTGCACCGGCACGAGCGCCTTGTCGCTCCCCATCCGGCTGCTACGGCCCCCGACGAGCACCGCACCGGCGAAGGACGTCGGCGACTGCTCAACCGGCTCGAGGGACACCGTTCGGGTCCAGTTGGAGGATGAACAGACGGCAACGCTCGGCCTCATCGACCTCGCCGATCAGGGATGCACTATCCGCAAGGCCCCGAATAGCCCGCAGAAACCCGCGATTCGTCTCGTTGCGCCAGCGCACGAACCCACTGCCGCGCCACCCGTTGGCGCGCAGCGTGTCGAGGCCGCGGTGGTATCCGATCCGGTAGTACGCGTACTGCTCGACATCATCGCGACCGAGGTCGCCGAGCTTGGCCCACGCGTCGAGGTAGCGGGGCCAGCGGGCCACTACAGCCGCCACCGCATCGCGACGGAGGGCGGTGGGCTGGGACAACGCATCCGCGAGCGCCAGCGCTGCATCTGGTTCGGGTGCAGGAAGAACCGTCTCGGGAGGACCGGAGACGGAGAAGTTCACGGGTTGATCGCTCATGACCCAAGAGTACGGCCGCGCAGCACTAACGTGACGAAGGTGTTCGCACTGAACGTCGAGGCGGCGAAGCATCTGGGTCTGGCCATCTCGGCAGGGTCGGTACTCCTGGCGCTCTTCGTGGCCGTTTTCGTGCGTAAGGCGATCGCCAAGGCGCTCGTCATCCTCCTGCTCGGCGGGCTGATCGTCGTCACGATGAGCCAGCGCTCGAACATCTCCAAGTGTGCCTCCCGGATCCAGACGGACTACCGATCGGGCGCCGGGACAACGACCACGTGCAAGTTTTTCGGCAGGCAGTTCGCCGTGGACGTGCCGAGTTCGGTCCCGGACGACACCAACGATGGTTCGGTCACGGAAGAGCCCGCCGAATGACCGGCACGATCAGTTCGTCGACGAACTGATCCGATGCAGCGGTGTGCGCCATGTGGTGGCAGCCGTCGAGCGTTACCAGTTGAGCGCCGCCGATCATCGCTGCGAGGCGGATCATGCCGTCGAGATGATGCGGTCGGGCGAGGCTCCCGCGTCCGACCATCACGGGAACACCGATGCGCGCCGCATCCCACGGAGCCTCATCCCGCACCGAGATCATCTCGCCGAGCAGCACACGACCCTCGGCCCGACGCGCAAGTCGGCTGGTCTCTGGCAGGCGCTCCCAGCGCTCCCGCCCAATCATCCCCTGCATGAAGGCCTCGGCCACGTCACCAGGGTCACGTCCATCGTTGCCAATCGTGCGACTCGTCGAGTTTGCCGGCCACTCCGGGGTCCAGGTGAGGGGGGTTTCGTACACCGCAACCCCCCGAACGAGATCGGGGCGCCGGTCTGCGACGGCGAGGACGACGTTGCCGCCCATGCTGTGCCCTACGAGAACCGCCCGCCGGTCGCCGAGCACCTCGATGAGGTCGTCGGCATGATCGGATACCGAGAAGGGTCCCGGGTGGGCCACCGAGGCGCCGTACCCACGGCGGTCGTACCGGAGCACCCTATAGTCCGTCGCAAGCCGCCTGGCGATCTTTGCGAAGCCGGCCATACGGTCCATCGAGCCGTGGACGAGCACAACGAGTAGGGCCAATTCCGGACCGTCCTCCTCAATGGCGAGGGACATCGAACTGGTCACGTGACGCGCACGACGCGGAGCACGTCGGTGGCGCCCCCGGTGCCGCGACGCGGCTCGCCCGCGAGAACCACCACCAGTTCACCGTGCTTGACGGCACCGCTGCCCACCGAGCGCTCCACGGCGAACCACACGAGGTCGTCGATCGAGCGGTACACATCCACCTGGAGCGGCTCCACTCCCCATGACAGGGTCATCGACCGCACCGTACCTAGGTTGGGAGAGAGCCCGATGAGTCTCGCCTCGGGCCTGAAGCGGGCCATCGCACGCGCCGTGTTGCCCGAGCGCGTGCAGCACAGGATCGCGCTGGCTCCGATGTCCACGGCGGCCTGCTGCGCCGCGTGGGTGATCGCAAACGTGATGCGGTCGTTGTCCGTCGCCACCGACGACAGGCTCCGCTGGACCCTGCCGAGTCGGTTCGCCCACTGGCGGTAGGCGCTCTCCCGCTCGGCACGCTCGGTGATGCGGGCCATCGTTCGCACCACTCGGATGGGGTCTGCGCCGATCGCGGTCTCGCCCGACAGCATCACCGCATCGGTGCCGTCGAAGACCGCGTTCGCCACATCGCTGACCTCCGCACGCGTGGGCGCGGGCGCTGTGATCATGCTCTCGAGCATCTGAGTCGCCGTGATCACCGGTACCCCGCTCTCGACACACCGACGCACGATCTGCTTCTGGAGGTGGGGCACGTCCTCCATCGGGCACTCGATACCGAGGTCGCCGCGGGCCACCATGATGGCGTCTGCCTCCTCAACGAGTTCGTTCAGAGCCGCAACGGCAGGTGCAGTCTCGATCTTGGCGACGATGCCGCCACGCCAGTCGCCTACCACCTCGCGCACCCGCCGGAGGTCTGCGGCCGCCCTGACGAATGACACAGCGAGGAAGTCCACATCTGCCGCTGCCATCGCCCGCGCTAGCACGAGGTCCTCCGCCGTCGGGGTCTCCAGTCGCAGACGCTCGGAATGCAGATGGGCCCCCGGTCGGCCCTGGACGCGACCGCCGGTCTCGACAACTGCTCGGACAACGGGAGCCACCTGCAGCACGCGAAGCGTGATCGCCCCGTCCCCGAGGATGACGTAATCGTCCATCCGAATATCGCTGAGCAATGACGGATACTCGATCTCGATCCGACGTTGGTCCGAACCGGCCGAACCTGCGGCGAGCTCAACCACGGCGAGGGTCTCGAGCATCACGCCCCCGTCCGGGAACGGAGCGCACCGCACCTTCGGTCCGGGAAGGTCAGCGAGCACCCCGACCGCCCGTCCGACCCGGTCTGCTGCGGCCCGGATGTCGACCACGCGCTCTAGGTGCTCCTCGAGCGTTCCGTGGCTCAGGTTGAGACGAAATACGTCTACCCCTGCCCGGATGAGTGCCTCGAGGGCGTCGGGGCTCTCACTCGCCGGGCCAACGGTGGCAACAATCTTGGTTCGTCGTGTCATGGCTGCTTACCTATTTCACATGGAGCTGCTCCTCATCCGTCACGGCCTGCCGATCCGCAGGGAGATCAGCAACGGTCGGGCGGACCCGGAACTGTCCGACGATGGACATCGCCAAGCCGAACACCTCGCAAAGTATCTCGCCGCCGAGCAAATTCATGCGATCTATGCGAGCCCGCTCCTCCGGGCGCACCAAACGGCCGAACACCTCGCGAGATCGCACGGACTCGACATCGTCACCGACGATGGGGTTGCCGAATACGACCGGGACTCCAACGAATACGTGGCTGTCGAGGAACTCAAGGCGAGCAACGACCCCCGCTGGCAGGCCATGCTCGCTGGCGAATGGGGTCATCCTAACCTCGCCGAGGGGACGGACTTCTTCTACCCGAACTACACCTCCATCCACCGGGTGACTGCAGCCCGCTCCGGCGAGCGGAACGTGCTCACCCTGAACGAGACGTACCATCTGCGCGGTACCGGACTGCCGGTCGGGATCTACCAAGGGTGATCATGAGCCAACTCGACGACCTCATCGCCTACCTCGACGCCTCGCCGTCGCCACACCACGCAGTTGCCAGCACGGTAACCCGCCTCGAGCGGGCCGGCTTCACCCGAGTGGCCGAGGGCGATGACTGGACCACCTCCGCGAGCGGATACGTGATCCGTGCAGGCGCTCTGATTGCGTGGATGCAGCCCGCCTCTACCGCACCCAGGCCCAGAGCCCCCTTCCGTATCGTCGGTGCGCACACCGACTCCCCCGGCCTGCGCCTCAAGCCTCGACCCGATGCAGGTAGCTCGGGCTGGAAGCAGCTCGCGGTCGAGGTGTACGGCGGGGCACTGCTCAACTCGTGGCTCGATCGCGATTTGGGTATCGCCGGATGCGTCGTCGACCGGTCGGGCGGGGAGTTCCTCGTTGACCTGCGCGAGCCGATTGCCCGCGTACCCCAGCTCGCCATCCACCTCGACCGCGACGTGAACGAGCGGGGCCTCGTGCTCGACAAGCAGCAACACCTCAGTCCGGTATGGGGCACGGGTGCACCGCGCCCGGGGGAGTTCATCGAGTTCGTCGCCCAGCAGACCGGTGTCCTCGCAGCCGGCGACATCGCCGGTTGGGACCTGTGCCTCTTCGACCTCACCCCTGCCGCTGTCATCGGCGCTGACGCGTCACTCCTTGCCTCGGGTCGTCTCGACAACCTGGTGTCGTGCTGGGCGGCAACCACTGCGCTCTGCGGTGCCAGACCGAGTAGCGCCACGCAGGTGATCGCGCTGTTCGACCACGAAGAGGTCGGTTCCGAGAGCACTTCCGGTGCGGCCAGCCCGCTCCTCGAGCACGTCCTCGAGCGGCTCTCCCTCGCGAGGGGAGCAACCCGGGACGACTACCTGCGCGCGCTCACCGCCAGTTCCTGCATCTCGGCCGACAACGCTCACGCGGTTCACCCAAACTACCCCGAGCGACACGAGCCGGGCCACCGACCGATGGTCAACGAGGGACCGGCCATCAAGGTGAACGCAAACCAGCGTTACGCAACCTCTGCACGCACTTCCGTATTATTCGAGCAGTGTTGCGCCAGCGCCGGGGTGCCGGTGCAGTCATTCGTCTCGCGCAACAACATGCCTTGCGGATCCACTATCGGGCCAATCACCGCGACTCGGCTCGGCATCGCAACCGTCGACGTCGGCGTGCCGCAACTGTCGATGCACTCGGCGCGCGAGCTCTGCGGCACGCAGGACCCGATCTGGCTCGCGCGGGCCCTGAGCGCGTATTTCGCAGGCTGAACCTGTGTGTGTCAGACCTTCGACTGGGCGACGTCGAAGAGTCGCTGCAGCTCGTCTCGAAGCTGTTCGGTCAGGGCATGCATCGCGGCCCTTGACACCCGGCCACCGTCCACTGCAACGGGCGGCATGATCGGCGGGCCGATCTCGAGATGCACACGGCACGGACGAACGCCCTTGGATCCCTTGCCCATTGCGCGCTCGGTACCAGCGATACCCACCGGGATGATCGGCACGCTGCACTTGGACGCAACATAGGACACTCCCTCGAACAGCGGGCCCACGGTCGGCCCGCTCAGCCTCGTCCCCTCCGGGTACAGCACGAGAGGTTCGCCGCCTTTCACCACGTCGAGGCAACGCTGGAGGGCAACGCGGTCCACCGTTCCACGGGTAACCGGGAACCCGCCGAGCGCGCTGAGGAGCCAGTTGAACGGCTGCTTGCGCCAGAGGGTCTCTTTACCCATGTACCGCTGGCGACGCGTTGTCGTGGCGGCGATGACAATGATGTCGAGATTCGAGCGGTGCACAGCAGCCATCACGTACGCGCCCTTCTTCGGAACGTGCTCACGCCCGCTGCAGGACAGGCGGAAATAGATCCTGCTCCACAGCACCAACAGGTTCCTCACGATGAGGTAGACGACGTACCCCGTCCTGCCCTTGCCGAGCGCCTTCGAGTCGAACGTGGTCATCGGCATCCCTCCAACAGTTCCGTGAGCTCGTCGAGCACATCCTCCACCGCTCGCCCCGTCGTGTCGACGATCACGGCGCCGCTCGCCTCGGTGAGCGGCCCGTCCGTGCGTTCGCGGTCCATGCGGTCCCGGGCCTCGATGCTTGCAGCGATCTCGTCCACGTCGCCGCCCGATTCGAGTGCGCGACGCCGGGCGCGCTCGAGGGGCGATGCCGTGAGGAACACCTTGAGCGCCGCATCCGGGAACACCACCGAACCGATGTCCCGGCCCTCGAGCACCCCACCGCCTCGCTGGCGCGCCCACGCCCTCTGCCGATCAACCATCTCGCTGCGGACATCCGGGTTTGCCGCCACCGCACTCACGCAGGCGTTCACCTCCGTGGTACGGATGGCGGCGGTTGCGTCGAACCCGTCGACAACAACGCCGCCGTCACCGACGTCGAGTACAACACGACGGGCGAGGCCAGCGACCGCATCGGGTGCGTCGAGCGCGATCCCCTCCCGCATGGCGGCGACAGTGACCGCCCGGTACATGGCACCGGTATCAAGGTACTCAAGCCCGAGGCGCGTCGCGAGGGCCCTGCCGATAGTGGACTTTCCCGCACCCGCGGGACCGTCGATGGCGATTACGAACACTTCAGTGACCGGTCCCATCGATCACCAACTGGTGCCCTGGGGCCGCCCCTCGTCGTACCCCGCAGCGCTCTGCACACCGACGACGGCACGCTCACGGAACTCGGGGATGCTCGCCGCGCCCGCATAGGTACATGCACTGCGCACGCCTGCGACGATCTGGTCCAGTATGTCCTCGACACCCGGTCGCTCGGGATGGAGATACATGCGTGAGGTAGAGATCCCCTCCTCGAAGAGTTCCTTCCGCTCGCGCTCGAACGCCGATTCGGAGCGGGTGCGGTTCTTTACCGCCCGGTTCGACGCCATGCCGAACGACTCCTTGTAGAGGCGACCCTCAAGGTCACGCAGGGTGTCTGCGGCCGACTCGTACGTACCGGCCAACCAGGAACCGAACATCACACTGGCTGCCCCTGCCGCCAGTGCGAGCGCTACGTCGCGCGGGTAGCGGACACCACCATCCGCCCAGACATGACCACCGGACTCCGTCGCGGCCTGTGCACACTCCTCCACTGCGGAGAACTGCGGCCGGCCGACGCCGGTCATCATCCGCGTGGTACACATCGCGCCGGGCCCGACACCAACCTTCACCACGTCCGCGCCGGCCTCGATGATCTGGCGCGTTCCTTCCGCCGTGACGACGTTGCCCGCAACAATCTTCGCGTCGGGGACGACCAAGCGAACAGCCTCGATCGCGCGAAGCATGCGCGTCTGGTGACCGTGCGCCGTGTCGATAACCAGCACGTCGGCGCCCATCGCGGCGAGGTCCTTTGCTTTCGAGCCCGGGTCTCCGTTGATCCCGACAGCGACGGCAACCATCAACTGGCCGTTCCGGTCGAGTGCCGGTCGGTAGATCGTGGAGCGAAGGGTTCCGCGGCGGGTGATGATGCCGAGCAAGCGGCCGTCGTCATCCACCACCGGTGCGGCGCTGAGTCGGCGCCGCGAGAGTTGATCGTGGATTGCCTCGGGGTCCAAGCGGTGCGACATTGTCACCACATCACGCGACATCACGTTCTGCACCTGGCTAAAGCGGTCGTAGCCGGCGGCGTCGCGCTCCGAGAAGATACCCATCGGTCGCTGCTCGTCGTCGACGACGATGACCACCCCGTGCGCACGCTTGTGGATGAGGCCGAGCGCATCACCGATGGTGTTCTGCGGGGACATCGTGATCGGCGTCTCGAAGACGGGATGCCTGCTCTTGACCCAGCCGATCACCTGCTCCACGACGTCGAGGGGGATGTCCTGGGGAAGCACGGCAACGCCCCCGCGGCGAGCCACGGTCTCGGCCATCCGTCGACCGGCTACTGCGGTCATGTTCGACACGACCACGGGGATTGTGGTGCCGAGCGCGTCCGGAGTGGTGAGGTCCACGTCGAGACGGGACGACACGGCCGACAGGCTCGGGACCATGAAGACGTCGTTATACGTCAGGTCGAACGGTGGGCGTTCGTTCAGGAACCTCATGGGTGGCTCTCGTCCTCCTGGCCCGCTCAAGGGCCACCCAAGGCTACCGGTCCGACTAGCGTTCGTGGTATGCCCGATTCAGGCCCTCCCGTGCTGCTCGTCCATGGCTGGGGCGGTTCGTTCTCCGAGACGTGGGTCCGCAGCGGCATGACTGCCCTCATTGAGGATGCTGGCCGAGAAGCGATCGGCGTGGACCTGCTCGGGCACGGCACCGCCCCGAAGCCCCACGAGCCAGAAGCCTACAACGACCTCACCCAGCGGATTCTCGATGTGCTGCCCGACGGGCCAGTGGACGCCATCGGATTCTCCCTCGGGGCAATCACCCTGCTGCAATTCGCTTGTCGTAACCCCGGACGCCTCAACCGACTCGTGTGCGGTGGGATCGGCGAGAACGTATTCCGGTCCGACGATGAGCGCCGACAGCGGCTGATCGCGGGGGTGGAGGGTCGGGCCGAGGAGGGCGACGTGGATGCTCAGGTGTTCGGCAACTACGCGGACAGGCCCGGGCAGGATGCTGTTGCGCTGGCCGCGGTGCTCAAGCGCACGAAGAGTTACTCGCTCACGCCCGAGCGCCTGGCAGCAGTGACGATCCCGGTGCTCGTTGCGATCGGCGACAAGGACTTTGCCGGGCCCGGGGAGCCCCTGGCAGCGGCGCTCCCGAACTCGACACTCAAGGTGCTGAGAAATGTCGATCACTTCGCCACTCCCGAGGCGTTTGCCTTCATCGACGCGGCGCTCGAGTTCCTCGATTGCGTGTGACCCTGCACTGATGCCCGAGACCACCACCGACCCGCAGCGCGCTGCTGCGGTCCTTGCTGCCGGTGGGCTCGTAGCGATGCCGACCGAGACCGTGTACGGCCTCGCGGCCGCCGCCGAGAACGAGCAAGCCGTCCGGCGGGTCTTTGCCGTGAAGGGCCGACCGGCCGATCATCCGCTCATCGTCCATCTCGCGGCCGCGGAACAGGTCCTCGACGGTTGGGCCGAGCCGTTTCCTACCTCGGCTGCTGCGCTCGCGACGAGCTGCTGGCCGGGCCCCATCACGCTCCTCGTTCCCGCCGGCCCACGGGTAGGACCGTGGATCACCGGCGGGCGGACCACGGTGGGGCTACGGGTGCCGGCGCATCCATTGGCCACCCGGATGCTCGAGGCTTTCGGCGGCGGTGTGGCGGCACCCTCGGCGAATCGCTTTGGCAGGGTGAGCCCGACGACGGCCGCCCACGTACTCGCCGATCTCGGTGACGACGTCGACCTCATCCTCGATGGGGGGGAGTGCCCGGTGGGCGTGGAATCAACGATCGTCGACTGCACCGTCGAGCCCGCCCAACTGCTCCGGCCCGGAGCGATCACCCCCGAGCAGGTGAAGGCCATCCTCGGCGACGTCGCAGGCGCGAGCGGGCCCGGTCGGGCGGCGGGAATGCTCGCGTCGCATTACGCACCCCGCTGCACCGTCACGCTGTTCGAGTCACGGCAGGAGGCCCACTCGCACCTCGAACGGTTGCGATCCGCGGGCGGGCGCGCTGTCTGGTTCGACGCGACGGGCGATCTCGCCGGGGCAGCGCGCACGCTGTACACCGCGCTGCGCAAAGCAGACCTCGACGGTGCCCTCGAGTTCGTCGCGGTGCTGCCCCCTCCGGAAGGCCTCGGCTACGCGATCCGCGATCGCCTCACGAAAGCCGCTGCCCCGAGGCCCTGACACGAGCCGGCGCGATTCAGTTCAGTCTCCGTCCCACCGGCCCAACTGGTTGAGGTGCGACACCCAGAGGTCGCGGACCACTTCGACGTCCGGACACGGCCCTCTGTCCACCGCGGCCACCGTGATGCTGACGGTGCTCGAACCGGCGTCGGGAACGAGTTCGAGCCGGCACCAGCACTCGGATGGATCGGACAGATGAACGTCGAGGACATACGGCGGTTCGTCCACGAGGACCTCACCGATCCACGAGCACACGATGAGCAGCGCCTCGTACGCCTCCGCCGGGAGCGCGTCGATCGTGAACGAGGGGTGGTCGTGGGAGACGCGGAACCTCCCCGCACTGCGTGTCTGCTCCCGCTGGGCGGCCCGCGCCGTCGGTGCGGCAGGTGCGGCAGGTGCGGTCGACCGCCGCGAACCAGTCGCCGCGCCCCTCGTCCCGGGATCGACGAGTACCCGCCTTCCCGTGGCGTGAGCAATCGCGGAGTCGAACGCAGCGTTGAGGGCTTTCATCGCCTCTTCGGAACCCCCGCGGTCAGGATGGGCGTCGCGTGCAAGGCGTCGTCTCGCTGCTCGAATGTCGTCGAGCGGCGCACCGAACGAGAGCCCGAGGACAACGAACGGGTCGGAAGACGACAATGTCACCGACCCCGGAAGTCCGGGTTGCGCTTCTCCATGAACGCAGCAACACCCTCACGAAAGTCGTCGGTGCGAAGCAGCGGGAGCAGTTGCAGGAACACGTGGTGGACGTTCTGCTCGAAGGTCTCGGTCTCCGCCGCACGCATCATCCGCTTGATCGCCCGGACCGCAAGGGGCGCGTTGGAGGCGATCTCCGATGCGAGGGCCCGCGAGAATTCCAGCAGCCGATCGTGCTCGACCACGTGGTTGATCAGTCCGAGCTCGAGTGCCTCGTCCGCCATCAGCGTCCGTCCGGTGAACGCGATCTCAGCAGCCTTGGAGTAACCGACGATCCGGGGCATCAGCCACGTACCACCGCTCTCGGGAAGGATTCCGCGCTTGGCGAACCCGGGGCTGATCTTCGCGGACTTCGCTGCGACCCGAATGTCGCAGCCGAGAGCTAGGTCGAGGCCATAGCCGGCCGCTCCCCCGTTGAGCGCACAGATCGTCGGGGTGTCTAGGTTGTGCAACACGATCGGCGGTGCCTCGCGAATGTCGAACTCGCCGGGGTTCGTGTCGAGGTTCCCGAGATTGCCGAGGCCCCCTGTTGGGCCGCTCATCTGGGCCGCTAGGTCAAGGCCCGCACAGAAGGCACGTCCGGTCCCGGTGAGGATGATGCAGCGTACGTCCCGGTCTCGGTCCGCCTGGAGGAGCCGCACCGAGATGTCGTCGAGCATCGCTCCCGAGATCGTGTTCATCCGCTCGGGGGCATTCAGGGTGATTGTGGCGACGTGATCGGCCACGTCATAGAGGACTTCGCTCATCTCACGAGACTAGACACGGCGTCGACCCCTGCGTCGCCCCCCCGGTAGCCTGCGCGTGCCCGGGTCGCACCCCACTCGACCGGGAATCGACACGATCGAGGTTCGCCATGGGCAGCAAGCGACTGTTACCGACCGCCGTGGTCGTCGTGCTACTCGCAGCGACGTCCTGCGGGTCCCGTCCGACGTATGCCGGAGCGCTCGAAGGCATGATCGGCACAACCGGCACCGAGGTGGTGAACGAGGCATTCCTCGCACGTCTCTCCGGAACGGAGGCAGGCAGGGCTGGCCTCGTGGACACCGATTTTGCCGCAGAGACCTACGACTCGGTGGTGATCGTCGCCCTCGCCGCCGAGGTGGCAGGCACCGATGGGACGGCGCTCGCGAAGGAGATCACCGGTGTGACGAGGGACGGCACGGAGTGCGAATCGTTCTCTGCGTGCCTTGCCGTGATCCGTAAGGGTGGCGATCCGTCGTACGTGGGCGCAACCGGCAGGCGTCCACTCAACGAGGCGGGCGAACCCGACACCGGCAACTATCAGGTCGAGACCTTCGGCACGAACGATCGGATCGACCCGACGAAGCGCACCTTCCGGAAGGGTTCCCGACCCGACACGATGGCGGTGACTTCCCAGCCGATAACCGCGAACCTCCAGGGCGACGGGGTCCTTCGAATCGGGGCGCTCCAACCGAAGACAGGCCGGGCCAAGATCTATCTCCCCGCGGTGAGCGCCGGTTGGGAACTAGCCCTCGCCGACATCGAGGCCGCCGGCGGTGTGCTCGGCCGATCACTCGAGTACCGAACCGCTGACGCAGGGGACGCTTCGGACGACACCGGCGTACGCGGAGCACGCGCCCTGCTGGCGGACGGGGTCGATGTGGTCATCGCGTCGAACTCCTCGGCCGTCACGCTCCAGGTGATCGACGAGATCGTTACTGCGGGTATCCCGATCTTTTCGCCGCTGAACACCGCCCCGGTGCTCACCAACTATCCAGACGGAGGCCTGTACTTCCGGAACCTTCCCTCGGATCTCATCCAGGCCGACACACTCGCCCACGTGATCGCCGAGCGCGGCAATCGCACCGTCTCCATCGTGGCGCTCGACGATGCCTACGGGAACGGACTCGCTGAGCAACTTGCCAAGTCCTTCGAGACCCTCGGTGTGACCCTGCTCACGACCGATCTCTACGACGGCGCCACCACCAACTTCTTCCCCATTGCCCGGCGGGTGACGGCGGCGGACCCCGACGCAATCGTGCTGGTCTCGTTCAGCGAGGCGTCACGGGCCCTGCGGGCATTCGTCGTCTCGGGTATCGGACCCCGCCGTAAGCAGGTCTTCGGCACCGACGGCACGACGAACAACACGATCGGCGAGCTCTTCGACGCCGGCAGGTGACCGGGTTCGCCGCTCGGCTACCGTCCCAGCCGTGACCTCCGGAAAGCCCGTCCCCCAACCCACTGAACTGATCGACCACTCCGCTGCGTGCGAGGTGCTTCTCATCCGCCACGGTCGGTCCGCCGACGTGGTGCCCGGCGATGCCGGCGCAAGCGATCCCCCGCTGCACACCGAGGGCGAGCAGCAGGCACTTTTGCTCGACGAGCGCCTCCGTGACAAGAAGATCCACGCCGTGTACTCCTCGCACCTCAAGCGGGCCCGCCAGACCGCTGCGCCGCTCGCGTCGCGCCGTGGCCTAACGACCGCCGAGTTCGAGGATCTCGAGGAGGTCCGCCTCGGGGACTGGGCCCTCGGCGAGTTCCGCCGCCGTGTCGCCGAGCGCGATCCCGAGTGGATGGAGTGGACCAAACGGCGCACGTGGGACGGCATTCCCGGCGCCGAGGGCGACCGGGTGTTCCGGGACCGGGTGAGCAACGTCATCAACGACCTCGCGGCGCGCCATCGTGGTGAAACCATTGCCGTCGTCGTCCACGGGGGCGTCATCGGAACCTTCCTCGCGCACGCGCTCGACATGCCCTTCTCGCTCTGGATGACCTGCGAGAACACGAGCGTCAGCAAGGTCCGAATCGGACCGGACGGCACGCACGTCGTCACCGTGAACGACACCCACCACCTCTTCGATCCCGTCCTGCGAGCGTGATCGGTTAGGTTCCTCGAATGACCGAGAGCCGACCCGCACCCGTCAAGACCCGCATCACCGAGATGCTCGGAATCGACTACCCGATCATCCAGGCCCCCATGGGTTGGATTGCCCGGTCGCAACTTGCTTCTGCGGTGTCCAATGCAGGCGGCCTCGGCATTATCGAGACCTCGTCCGGTGAACTCGATCAGGTCCGCGAGGAGATCCGCAAGATGCGGGATCTCACCGACAAACCCTTCGGCGTCAACATCGCCGGACTGTTCGTGAGGGATCCCTCCATCGCCGACTTCGTGGTTGACCAGGGCGTCCGGTTCGTCACGACGTCCGCGGGTGATCCAAACAAGTACGCCGTTCCGCTCATGCAGGCCGGCCTCACCGTGTTCCACGTGGTACCCACCCTGAAGTCCGCGCTCAAGGCGCTCGCTGCGGGTGTGCACGGGCTTGTCGTCGAGGGCGGCGAGGGCGGCGGCTTCAAGAGCCCGCGAGACGTCGCGACGATGGTCCTCGTGCCCCTCGTGGCATCGAAGGTGAACGTGCCGATCGTCGCAGCGGGAGGCATCACCGACGGCCGGAGCATGGCCGCAGCGCTCGCCCTCGGTGCGGACGCCGTCCAGATGGGCACCCGCATGGTCTCGGCCGCGGAGTCACCGGTTCACGGGAACTGGAAGAACGCGATCGTCAACGCCGCCGAGACCGACACGGTGTTCCTTAACAGATTCTCGAGCCCCGGTCTGCGCACGCTGCGCACTGCTCGCAGCGAACGGTTGGAGCGCCAAGACAATGTCTCGCTGTCCGAGATGGCGAACGCGATGGATCTCTACTTCGGTGGGGACATGGAAGCCGCCCTTGCGCTCACCGGGCAGGTGGCGGGCAGGATCGAGTCCGTGCTGCCCGTCCGCCAGATCATCGAAGAGACGGTGTCAGAGTTCTACGACGTCTGCCGAGAGCTCGCTCGCTTCGTCTGACGGCAGGGGCTGCTCCCCCGCCACAACGTTCCGGGTGGCGACCAGCAGGTACACGACGCTGAGCCAGAGAGTCGTCGCGAAACCGACGTGGAGGGCCACGAGCACCACCGGCACGCCGTTGAAATACTGGAGGTACCCGACGGCGCCCTGGGTGAGGGCAACCACGAGCACGGTAGAGATCGCGTTCTCGAGTCGTAGGCGGTCTGGCCTTCCGCGCACCCTCCAGACGAGCCACAGCGCGGAGAGAACGGTGAGGATGACGGCTGAACTGTGGACGCGCGCCACCGAGGAAATCTCAAAGCCAAAGCGCCGTACGTACTCGCCCTTGTGTATGCCGCTGTGCGGTCCGGTGCCGGTGGTGACGGTACCGGTCACGATCGCTAGTGCCGTGAGCGCAGCGACGAGCCAGACGAGACGCATCGTCCCCGGTTCGACGGCTCGGACCCAACGCTCACCGTCGAGCAGCGTCGCCCGGCGGTGGAGGACGACGGCGGCAGCCAGGATCACCATCGAGAGGAGGAAGTGCTGCTGGACGGCGATCGGATTGAGATGGGTGAGCACCACGATCCCGCCCACGACCGCCTGGCCGATGACACCGATCACGAGCGACAGCGACAGCCAGGTGAGATCCTTGCGTCGAGGCGAGCGGATCAGCGAGCCAGCGACGGCAAGGATGACCGCTAGCGATACCACCCCGGTGAACAATCGATTGATCTGCTCCACCGCAGCATGGGTGCTCGATACGTCGATGATCTTGTCGTCGTTGCACCGCGGCCAGTCCGAGCAGCCGAGTCCGGAGTCGGTGAGGCGAACGAGTGCGCCAGTCACGACGATGGCGGCGAGCGACACGAGAGACGCGAACGTGATGGCGCGATAGGTCTTCGGACGGAGGCGGGGGACTCTCATGACCGCCAACAGCGTACGGGCTCAGGTGTGTCGGATACTCATGCCACCGTCGACCGCGATGGCTGCACCGGTGACGAAACTGGAAGCCGGCAGGCAGAGGTTGAGTGTCATCTGTGCAACCTCTTCTGGGTCCCCGTAGCGGCGTAGCGGTACCCGGCGGCGGGCATAGGTCTCCTTGTCTTTGTCCTCGATACCCGAGGTCAATCCCGTGTTGATCGGGCCCGGATAAATGCAGTTCACGTTGACGCCGTGCTTGCCGAGCTCCACAGCGAGGCTCTTCGTGAGCCCGACGACCCCCGCCTTTGTCGCTGCATATGCCATGAGGCCCGGACCGGTGACGATGGCCTCGGTGGACGCGATATTGACGACGCGTCCGGCACCGCTGCGCATGAGGTGCGGGAGACAGGCGCGGACGAGGCGGGAGTGGGCGGTGAGGTTCACCGCAACCGTTCTGTCCCAGTTCTCCTCGAAGGAGTCCTCGTCTTGGAACACCGAGTTCGGGAGGGCAACCCCTGCGTTGTTCACGAGGATGTCGATCGCCCCGAACGCCGCCGCCACCTCGTCGACCAGGCGGTGGATCGCACCGTGATCCGACACGTCACACACCCAGCCTGTGGCGGCGTGGGTGCCGTGAACCGCGTGAATCTCGGCCACCACAGCGTCCACACGGCCCTGACCGATGTCGACAACGGCAACCCGGGCACCCTCGTCAGCGAAGAGGTGCGCTGTTGCGCGGCCCATTCCAGAGGCAGCGCCCGTAACGATCGCCACCTTCCCCCCGATCGACCGGGACAACTTTGTCAGTCTGGCCATGTCACACCTTCCGCTTCGTCGGTGGGCACCGCTATAGGTCCCAAACGGCTACCCGACCATTCTGGCCGAACGCCGGGGAGCCCTGCATTCCGTCGGTGAATGTAGGTCCGGGACCGCTGCGCCTTGTATGGTCCCCGACAGTGAGACGTCAGACCGTCGACGAACGACGCGCAGAAATTCTCGAGACCACCTGCGAGGTGGTGATTGAGCGTGGGTTCGCCGCCACCCGGATTTCCGATGTTGCCCACAAGTTGGGCGTGTCAACCGGTCTCATCCACTACCACTTCGAGAACAAGGAACTACTGCTCGCCGAGGCCTTCAAGTTTGCAGCCCGCCAGGACATCGACCGGGTGGCGGCCCGAGTCGGCGAGGTCCCCACTGCGCTGGCCAAGCTCGACCGGATCTTCCAGCTCTGGGCACCAGAGCAGGACGACTATGCATGGATGCTCTGGATCGACTCGTGGGGCGAGGCGCTCCGCAACGAGGCCATGCAGAAGATCAGCCAGGAGCTCGACATCCAGTCGAAGGGTCAGCTCGAGGCGATCATCCGGGAGGGTGTTGTGAGCATGGAATTCCGCTGCGACGACCCGACCGGTGCTGCGTGGCGGCTGTCTGCGCTTGCCGACGGACTGGCTATCCAGATGGCAGCCCACTCGGGGATCATCTCGAGGGCCGGACACCGGACCCACCTTCGCACGGCCGCTATCGCCGAACTCGGGCTGCCCGCCGACGCGTTCGTTTCCAAGGCTTCGAAAGCGCGCCGAAAGTAGGTACTCACCTCAGGGCACCCACTACGGTCCGGGGCATGCGTCGTTGGCAGTTGAACGGATGGGGCGAGCCCAAGCAAGTCATGGAACTTGTGGAGGTGGATGCGCCGGAGGCGAAAGCTGGTCAGGTGGTCATCGACGTCCGAGCGGTCGGCCTTAACTATCCGGACCTCCTGCAGATCAAGGGTTCGTACCAGGCCAAGCCCCCGCTGCCTTACACGCCGGGGGCCGAGATCGGCGGGGTCATCTCCGAAGTCGGTGCCGGCGTGACCCAGTGGCAGGTGGGCGACCGTGTCGTGTGGATGGGCCGCAACGGCCTCGCCGACAAGACCGTCGCCCCTGCCGACGGCCCGTTGAGGATCGCCGACTCCCTCCCGTTCGACAAAGCGGTGAGTATCCCGACCAACTATGGCACGGGGCTGTTTGCCCTCAAGGACCGCGCCTGTCTGCGCCCCGGGGAAACGGTCTTGGTACACGCTGGGGCGGGCGGGGTGGGCAGCGCGGCAATCCAGATGGCGAACGCCATGGGTGCCACGGTGTTCGCTACCGCCGGAGGCCCGGAGAAGAAGGCAGTCTGCGAACGCCTCGGCGCCGCTGCGGCGATCGACTACCTGTCCGAAGACTTCGTCGAGCGGGTGAAAGAACTCACGGATGGTCGCGGCGTCGACGTCATCTACGACCCCGTCGGCGGCGACACCTTCGACCGGAGCCGCAAGGTCATCGGTTGGGACGGGCGCATCCTCCCGATCGGCTTCACGTCGGGGCGGATCGCTGATGCCCCTACGAACCACATCCTGCTGAAGAACTACTCGGTGGTCGGCGTGCACTACGGCGCCGCTGTGGCACGTGACCCGATGCTCGCCGTGCGCAACATGGAACTGCTGTGCCGCTGGTACGACGAGGGCAAGATTGACCCGCTCGTCATGAGGCATGTCCCCCTCGAGGAGGCCGCACAGGCCTTTGAGGACCTCGGAACACGGAACAGCTGGGGAAAGCTCGTCATCACGCCGTAGCGCGCACCGCTGGCGCGGATGCGGACCCGAACATGTTCCCCTAGGGGCGTATCTCGTAGAACGAGTTGAGTGAGTGCTCGATGTCGAGCTTGCGGAAGCGGGTGAAACCTGCCATCTCCGACATCTCGCGAGCCTTGGATTCGGGCAGACCGAGCGTGCCGAGACCGGCGCCATCCGGTTCGGAGAGCGCAGATGCCATGCACGACATGATGCTGATGCCGTACATCAGCGATGCCATCGGGTTCTTCAGACAGTTCTCCTCGAAGGTATCGCGAGCCTTGATGTCGACGAGGAGCCACGTGCCGTCGGGCTTGATCGACGACCGGATTGCGTTCATGACCTCCTGCGGGTGGGTCATGTCGTGAATGCAGTCGAAGGTCGTCACAAGGTCGAGGGACTGGTCGGTCGGCAACTGTGCCTCGCGGACGTTGTGGAAGTGCGCATTGCCCAGCCCGAGTTCTGCCTTGCGGGCATGGGCGCGGTCGAGTGCGTGCACCGAGATGTCGTACCCGTGGAACTCACTGTTCGGGAACACCTTCGCCATGAGACAGACCGCCACACCCGCCCCGCACCCAACATCGGCCACCTTCGCCCCGGCGTCGAGCCTGGTGACAACACCCTCGAGTGCCGGAAGGCCAACGGGCACCAGGAAGTTGCGGTACCAGGGCTCAAACGATTTCTCGATACCCGCCGCGCCGACCGCACCGTGGCTGTCGTAGTCGTACCCCAGACCACTCTCGAAGCTGCCGGGAAGCTTCTCGAGATGCTCCATCGTCTGGGGGAGGCGCTGGAACATCCCCATGCCGTACGCGGGGTGAGTGGGATCGACCAGCACGGCTGCGGCCTCGGGGGAGATCGAGAACAGCGCGTCGCCGTGGTATTCGAGCAGCTTCGCGGCCGCCTGGTTATGTAGCCATTCGCGCACCCAACGCTCGTTCAGCCCCGTCGCCGTCGCAAGGTCACCGCTCGTCATCGGGGCACCCGCGACGACCATTTCGCGGTACAGCCCGAGACGGTCGCCGATGTGCACCATTCCTGCGGTGATCGCGCCGTCGAGCTTGGTGAACAGCTGGAACGAGTAGAGCTTGAGGCGATCCGGGTCGATGGGAGCAGACATGAACCGAACACTAGGGGCATCCGCTCAGCGGTGCCCCTACAGGCACTCAGTACGTGCGGTCCTCGGACACGAGGTGCTCGACGTCGGAGAGCTTGGTGAGACCGAAGGTGTGACCGTCGCCCATTGCGTAGCTCTCGATGGTGGTGATCGACGCGTGCGCGATGACGAAACGGTCCCACTCCCACGGGACCGGTTCGAGACCGAGGAGGTGGCTGAGGATGCAACTGTTCGTCCCGGCGTGCGCAACGAGGCCGATGTGTTGATCCGGGTTCTCGATGTGCCAGAGCGGCAGGTCGCCCGCGAGCCGTTCCACGCCACGCTCCGCCAGAAAAAGCCCGCATGCCTCACGGATGCGGGCAACGAAATCCCGAACGGCTTCGCCGCCCTCGAGACCCTCCCAACGGAGGTGTGAGGGCCTTGCCCGCTCCTCCTGAAACGCAAGTTCTGCCTTCTCGCTCGGGGAGCCATGCCAGACCGGGTTGCGAATCTCCTCCAGCCAGGGGCTCACCCGTTCGGGCCGACCGAGGCCGCTGAACAACGGGAATGCTGTCTGACGCGAACGGATGAGAGGCGAGACGTGTACCTCGTCGAACCGCTCGTCCTTCAGGCGTCCGGCGGCACAGACCGCCTGGCGCTCCCCCCGCTCGGTCAGCGGTGGGTTGTCGATGCTCAACCCGGCTCGGACCCATTCCGGCTCACCGTGGCGGACCAGGACGATCCTCATGCGGGCACCGTGGTCCCGATGTTGTTCCCGACCCCACAGGTGGACAGAAGGTAGGCCGAAACCGCATCCCCCGACCGCTTCGTCGTGGTGTCGGCAACGAACGTCAAGAACTCGGGGTCCTTGGGGTCGATCTTCGCGAAGTCGTAGCCGTAACGCGCTGCAATGCTGAGCAGGGCCTTCAGGGACTTCACAACGTTCTGCAGATCGGGCTTGATCGCCGGCGGTGCCACCTTGGTCAGCGACTTCAGTTCACCGAGGGATTCCTCAAGCGCCGTTCTCAACTGATCGGGGGTCGGCTTGGCCGGAAGGTTGTCCAGTGCCCCGCTAGCGCTGTTGTAACCGGTGGCCGCGAGACAGAACCTCGAGCTGGACTCCGCGGTCGTGAGACTCGAGCTGCTGCATCCGAACAACAGTGTTGCGGCCGCGGCCAGCGAGCCGACCAGCACTAGCTTCTTGCCCACGAGCCCTCCCGAACACTTGCCGTACTGGCCTCACAAACCTACCTTCAGGCGTCGCCACTGCCCCCGGGCCTCGGGGGTTCAGGACTCCTCCACCCCGCCCGATGCAGACGGCGGCTCCACCTCAGGGACCGTGAAGGTGGGAACGGTCGCGACCACAGGTGTCGTCGGTCGGGGACCGACGAACGGGCGAGGCGGTGCCGACGTCGGCGCACCGGGATCGGCGAGGTCAATCCGGCAGCCCGCAAACGCATCTGTCACCGTTTTCGGATCGAGGAACTCCGAGGCGGGGTCAAAGTCGAGCGGGAGTCTGGGCTCCAGACAGTCGAGCTTGCGGTCGTCGAGATCAGGGAACAGGTCGAGCAGCACCCTGCGGATGCGCTCCTGCGGGGTCTCGTCCAGCGGGCCCGCCGTCGGCTCCTCCGGCTCGACGAGATTGATCCCGCACTGCTCCAGCGCGTCGCGCCGGAGGTCACCGAGGGCGGTAGCTACCTCATCTGCATCGACTCGCCCACCCGCCGATGACCTGATCTCGGTGACGTCCCACCCGGTCTCGAGCGCGGAGCGCACGACGTCGTCCAGGGTCCTCCGCAGGAGCTCGGACTGCACACGGACGGTCTCGGGGGCGACCTGCGCAATTGCATCGAACGACCGGAGTGCACCGACGTAGGCGTTCCGCGTGCTCGACGGATCACCGAAATCGGACCCGGGGTCGGCCCACACGCGAACGTCCGGGGCAACCTCCGCGATCACCTCGCAGTACGACAGCCCGACGACGTCGAGGAAGCCAACGTCGAGCATCGTGGTCGGCACCTCGGTATCCACGATCGCGATGGTGTCTGCGGCCGGATCACCGACGTCCACGCACGCCGCCGTCCCGATCAGGACGACGAGCAGCAGCACTGACCGGGTGAGAAGACGGTTGCGCATCGGGGTCGATGGTACGGCGCCTCAGCCCGCTGATCCGGTCGCGTCCAGCCAGTGGGCATACAGCCCGGCGTACACGCCACCCCGGGCCAGCAGCTCCTCGTGGGACCCATCCTCCACGAGGAGCCCGTGATCCATCACCAGCACACGATCCGCCCGTGCGGCTGTGGAGAGCCGGTGCGCAATAGCAATGGTGGTTCGACCCGCCGAGAGCTTCTCGAGTGCTCGACCGATACGGACCTCGGTGAGCGGATCGACCGCGGACGTCGCCTCGTCGAGCAGCAGGAGGTCCGGCGACGCCAAGTACGCCCGCACGAGCGCGATCAACTGCCGCTCCCCGGCAGACAGTCGTTCGCCGCGCTCGCCGACTTCGGTGTCGAGTCCGGCCTGGAGCGAGAACAACCAGTCGTCGAGCTGGAGGCGGACGAAGGCATTGGAGATCTCGCGGCGGGAGAGCCCCGGCCGGGCAAACGCCAGGTTGGTCTCGATCGTGCCGTCGAACAAGAAGGGCTCCTGCGGCACCAGCATGGCTCTGCCGCGCAGATCAGCATTTGCGACATTGCGGAGGTCGACCCCGCCGACGCGCACCGCCCCAGCAGTGGGGTCGACGAGGCGGGACAGCAGCCTCGCCATCGTGCTCTTGCCCGAACCCGTTGCCCCCACCACGGCGACTCGTTGGGCCGGTGGGATCGAGAGACTGACGTCGATGAGCGCGGGAACGTCTTCCTCGTCGACTCCGGGGCGCGCGCGGTACATGAATGTCACCCGTTCGATGTCCACGCCGAGCGCTCCCGGCGGGAGCAGCTGGGGTGTGGATGCCTCCGCCGGCCCGACCGGCATGTCGAGGACTCCGAGAATCCGCCGCAGCCCGGCAACCGCGCTCTGGGTCTGGTCCATGATCTCGGTGAACTCCGCGATGGGTTCGAGGAAGCGATAGGTGAGGAACAGGAATCCAACCAGTGCCCCGGCGCTGAGACCCGAATCCGGACCGAGTGCCACCCCGATTGAGACCACCGCCGCAACGGTCAGCACCGAAAAGAGCTCGCCGGATGGGAAGAGGAATGCTGCGAGCCTGCTCGTATGCACCTGCGCTGCAGTCCTGCGCGCTGCCACACGGTGGGTGTCGTCGATGATGCGCCGCTCCACGCGATAGCTGCGCACCACGTGCGCCCCGGTCACCACCTCGGAGACCTGACCCATCGTGCTCCCGTTCATCTCCCGGGATGCGTGGTAGGCCAAGACCAGCCGACGCTGGACGAACCGGAGAACGAGGAAGAGCGGCGCTGCGACGACGAACGCGACACACGCCAGAACCCAGTTGTACGCCAGCATCACCCCGGAGACGAGCACCATGAGCGTGCCGTCGAGGAGCCAAGCGAGCCCTCCCCAGGCGAAGAACTGTGTGAGGGTCTCAATGTCGGACGTCACACGGGCAACCAAGGCGCCGCGCCGCTCCTCGGCGTGGTCTTCCATGCTCAGGCGATGGATGTGGCCGAATAGCCTCACGCGCAGTCCGTACAGCGCGTACTCGCTCCGCTTCCCGAGCCGGGCTACGGCGAACCGCTGGGCAGTCGTGGCGAGAAGCACCGCCGTGGAGGCGATGATGCCGAGCAGGACCACGCGCCCGAGGTCAACATTGCCCGGGCGGAGACCGTGGTCGACGGCCTGCTGGATCGCTATCGGCACTGTCACGCGCCCGGCGGCACCGATCACGGCGAGGAACACTGTGAGTCCGAGTCCCTGCCGCAGTTCGGGCACGGCGCGCACACCGCGACCGATCGTTGCCGCCGCACCGAGTTCGCCGTGGTCGAAGCTCATGGTGCATCCCGGTCGTGCTCGTACGCCTCGACCAGTTCCCGGTAGTCAGCATCGCTCTCGAGGAGAGACGCGTGGGTGCCATGTGCCCGGATCGTGCCGTCGACGACGAAGAGCACGGCGTCGGCAAGTGCGATGGTCGACGGACGTGATGCGACGAGCAACGTGGTGCTCGACGACAGCGCGGTCCTCAGGTTGGCGAGGATGCGGGACTCGGTGGAGGGATCGAGCGCCGACGTCGTATCGTCGAGCAGCAGCACCTCTGGGCGGCGCACGAGCGCACGGGCCAGTGCAACACGCTGCCGCTGACCCCCAGACAGACTGACACCGCGCTCGCCGACGATCGTCCCGGCCCCCGTCGGCAGGGTCGAGACGAACTCGGTCGCGTCTGCAAGACGGAGCGCCTCGTCGATCTCCGCCCCGTCGAACTGTCCCCCGAGGCCAACGTTGTCGGCGATCGAGCCGGAGAGCAGGAATGCCTCCTGGAACACCATGGACGGGGAGCGACCCGCCACCGCGATCGTTCCCCGGTCGGGCGCGAGGAGGCCGGCCACGAGCTCGAGCAACGTAGTCTTGCCGGAACCGGTGGCACCCACCACGGCAACCGTGCTGCCGACCGGGATGCTCGTCGTGAGATCCCTCACGACGGGGGTGTTCTCGTCGTACGAGAACGAGACACCCCGCAGGTCAACCCCGATGCCGGGTGCGGGTGCGAGCAATGCTTCCGTTGGGTCGGCGCCGATCGGCTCATCGAGGATCTCGCGGACACGATCCCACCCGGCCAGTGACGAGGGGAGTTGCGAGAGAGCCCATCCGATGAGACGCAGCGGGAAGACGAGCAACGTGAACATATACAGGAAGCTGGTGAGCGCCCCGACGGTCAGGGAGCCCGACTGGACGCGTGCCGTCCCGATGATGAGCAGCCCGATATTGCCGAGGGCCGGGATCGCGTCGAGCGCAGCCTCGAACGTCGCGCGCAGCGAGACCGTCCGCATCCGGGCCTCGCGCAGTCGTGCTGCAATCACAGCCAGACGATCAGCCTCTCGCGCCTCTGCCCCGAAGGCCTTTACCACCATCACGCCCTCGAAGCTCTCGTGCACGGCGGCAGAGAGCATTCCGAGCTGCGCCTGGGCCGCCCGGTAGTGGGGGGACACCTTCCGTTGGTAGATCACGTTCATCGACGTCAGGAGGGGGAACAGGATGACGGCAACGATCCCCAATGGAATGTCGGTGAGGAGCAGCCAGACGCTCGACATGACCACCATGAGCACCGTCCCCGCAGCGAACGGCAACGGCGAGAGGATCTCGGTGGCCATGTCTACGTCGACACCGGCCCTCGCGATGAGGTCGCCGGACTGGTGCCGTTGGTGCCACCGCAGCGGCTGAGAGACGAGACGCTCGACGACGGACATCGTGAGATCCTGCGCAACCCTCCACTTCACGATGCCCGCGAACGTCCTCCGCAGCACCACGCCGACCGCGCGCACCAGACCGATACAGATGACGAGCATGCATCCGGTCACGACAGCGCCGACGGCAACCCGCCCGTCCCGGAACCGAGGCAGGATCACGTGATCCACCACCCACTCGATCGCCTTCGATGAGGCGACCGTGCACGAGCCGAAGATGAACGCACCGAACACCGCGATGGCGAAGTCACGTGGGTGCATCCGGACGAGGGTGCGGGCCAGCAGGAATCCCCTGACGAGTGTCGAGCGCTGCCGCTCGACAGGGGGATTCGGGGCCATCGTCATCTTTCTAGCAGCGCACCCAGTGCCCCGCACCGGCCCCGACCGCAGTACACGCCGGCCGTGCACCCGCGGCTGGCATTGACCCACGTGCCGCGAACTCCGACGTACGGGGTCCTAACCTGACGTCAATGTCTGACCAGTCGAACCTTGCGCTGCTCGTCCTGCGCCTCGTCCTCGGGCTCTTCCTCGCCTACCACGGGTACAACAAGTTCTTCGGCGGCGGCCGCATCACGGGAACCGCACGCTGGTTCGCCTCGATCGGTTTCAGGGCGCCCTCACTGCAGGCCCTCCTGGCCGCGACCACCGAGGTGGGTGCAGGCGTGCTCCTCGCTGCAGGGCTGCTCACACCCCTCGCAGCAGCGGCAGTGATCGCGGTGATGATCGTCGCAATCGTCTCCAGCCACTGGAAGGTTGGCTTCTTCATCTTCAAAGATGGCGGCGGCTGGGAGTACTGCGCATCAATCGCCGTCGCGGCCTTTGCGATCGGCACCATCGGCGCTGGCGAGTGGTCGCTCGACCATGCCCTCGACATCGGGTTCCACGGCTGGGTCGGCGCCATCGTCACTGGTGCCGTCGGGATCGGCGGCGCGCTGGCCCAGTTACTCGTGTTCTACCGCCCGAAGGCCAGCACGTGAGCGCCGCCGTGCAGGACGCCGCTCCTCGCCGGACGCGACGAAGATGGCTCACCGCGCTCCTCGGGGTGATCGTGCTCGCGATCGCGGCCATGTGGGTCTACGCGTTCGGCTTCGCCCCGCGCGACGGCGTGAACCCGGTTCGGGACAAGGCATGGTCCGACGCAGCTGAGACACGGTGTGCTCTCGCCTCCGACCAGCTCACCCCGCTGGTGTTTCGGACGAAGATCACCGAGGAGAACAAGGCCAAGGATCTCCCCGCGTTCGTGGCAGTCCTCGACCGCAGCTACGCGATCATCCATTCGATGCTGGACGATGTCGAGCACCTCCCCCGGGCCTCGGAGAAGGCACAGGTCCTGATCCCCCAGTGGATGACGGACTACCGCATCTGGGAGAAGGACCTGAAGGAATGGATCGAGCAGTTGCGTGCAGGCACGATTGCGAAGTTCGGCGTTGCCGTCACGGACACCGGTATCCCCGTGAACGAACGGATCAACACCTTCGCCACCGAGAACCGCATCCTCAGTTGCAGCACGGACCTGCTGACCACCTGAGCACTGCGCGTGACATCAGCGGGTACTTACCCATCCCTCGCCCTCGACGTAGCGCCTGATCACCCTCGCAGGTGATCCCACCGCCACCGAGTAGTCCGGCAGATCCCCGTTCACGACACTGTTTGCCCCGACGACCACGTGCCTGCCGATCGTGGAACCCGGGAGCACCACCGTTCCGTGGCCGAGCCACGAGCCGTCGCCGATGGTCACCGGCCGCTCCGGCATGGACTGCCGGGAGATCGGCAGGGAGATGTCCTCGAACCCGTGGTTCTGGTCCGTGATGTACACGTGGTGACCGGTCCAGACGTCGTTGCCGATGTCGATCGCGAGGTGTCCAACGATGCCGCTGCCCCTGCCGATCAGACACCGGTCGCCGATCCGGACCACCGGATTGGTGACGCACTGCTGACCCGGCACCATGCCGGCCGACAGGGTTACCTGCGGCCCGATCATCGTGCCCGCGCCGATCTCGATGAACTGCTCGTTGAAGATGGCGTTCACGGGGAAGCAGATCACACTCCCGGCACCGAAGGCGCCGAAGCGCCGCCCGACCCGTGTAGCAGGACCGATTGCGCCGAGTTCAACAATGCCGTCCCACCCCCAGCGGACCGCCTCGCCGGAGGCCCGCTTCAGTACGCCGCGGACACGCCCCCACGCAGACGGTTCGGGGAGGTCCCTCGTGAGCACGGAAGGAGCCTAGGACGCCGACCTCCCGGGCGCGTAGCGTGTGCCCATGGGACAACACATCAGGCTTTCTGTTTCCGACCACGTCGCAACCATCACGATCGACCGGCCCGAGCGGAAGAACGCGATGACTTACGGGGTCCTGAACGACTTCATCGCCACAGTAAGTGCCGCGGGCGCCGACCCCGAGGTGCGGGTGGTCCTGGTGACCGGGGTGCCCGGATCGTTCTGCTCGGGCACCGACCTGTCGGACCTCAACGACACGCCCGAGGACGAACGAGGTCTGCGCGGCAGCGCCGCCGAGCGCCGTCGTTGGTGGCCCCTGATCGACATCCCCCAGCCCACCATCTGCGCGGTGGATGGCCCGGCCGTGGGCATGGGCGCGGAGTTCACGTCACAGTGCGATCTTCGCCTCTGCTCCCCGACCGCCCGGTTCGCCTGGAACTTCGTGCACCGGGGGCTCGTGCCGGACACCGGGGCGGGGACCTGGTTGCTGCCGAGGCTGCTCGGCCCGCAGCGTGCCATGGAGTTGATCTACACCGGACGTTTCCTCGGCGCTGACGAGGCGAAGTCGCTCGGTTACGTGCTCGACGTGATCCCGAGCGACGAACTCGTCCCCCGGGCACAGGACCTCGCACGCGCGATTGCGCTCGGCTCCTCCCCACTGTCCACACGGCTCGCAAAGTCGCTCGTGTACGAGGCCTTTGCCGGCGACGTGTCGGCCCACATGATTCGCCATACGGAGGCGATGACCACCTGCTTCGCCAGCGAGGACCACCACGAGGGAGTTGCCTCCTTCCTCGAGCGACGCCCGGCGAATTTCACCGGTCGATAAGGTCACCTCGAGAGAGCCGGGAGGCACCAGATGTTGCACGCCGACGAGATCAAGGTCCACAAGGGAATCAGGTTCGCCACCGCGGATCGCTTCGGGGCCCCCCGGGCGTTCGACAGTGACCTCGATGCACTCGACGTCGGCACCTACGGAGCGCAGTGCCCACAGCTCATCGGGATGATGGAGCAGATGCTCGGTCAGAGCAGCCTTCCCTCCGACGAAGACTGTTTCTTCCTCAATGTCTTCACGCCTGCCCGGGACGGTGCCCGCCGGCCGGTGATGGTGTGGGTCCACGGCGGGGCCTTCACGAACGGGACCGGGGCAACGCCTTGGTATCACGGTGTCTCGCTCGCCCGGCGCCATGACACGGTCGTCGTCACGATCAATTACCGACTCGGCGCTTTTGGCTTCCTGCACCTCTCGGACCACGGGAGCCCCGGGTTCGCCGATTCCGGCAACCTCGGCATCCTCGATCAGGTCGAGGCCCTGCGCTGGGTGCATCGCAACATCTCACGCTTCGGAGGCGATCCGGACAACGTCACGATCTTTGGTGAGTCCGCGGGCGGTGCGAGCGTGCTCGCCCTCATGGCGACGCCCCTCGGGGCGGGGTTGTTCCACCGGGCCATTGCGCTCAGTCCCTCGATGAACCAGTTCCGCACCCGCGAACGCGCGCACGAGGTCGGTATTCACCTGCTCGCGGCCGCGGGCGTGTCGGCGGAGGATCTGCACGCACTACCAACTGAGGCGGTGCTGTCCGCACAGAACCAGGTGCTCGGCCGAGCCGGGGCATTCACGGCCTTCTCCCCCACACCCGGGGAGCCGGCCATGCCGCTTCCCATTGCAGAGGCAGCCGCGCTCAATCCCGTTCCGCTCCTCATCGGTACGACCCGCGACGAAATGTTGCTCTTCACAGTCCCAGATCCGGCGTACCAGAACATGGACGACGCGGGCCTGCTCCGCTACGCAACCGAGCGCTTCGGGGACCGTGCCGGCGAGGCCATCGCCGCATACCGGCAAGGGCGTCCCGGATCCACCCCAGGCGCGATTGCCTCCGCCATCCTCACCGATGAGGCCTTCCGTGCCCCGGCACGCAGACTTGCCGAGCAGCGATCGCGGAACGGACATGCCACGTGGATGCACTGGTTCACGTGGGAGACACCCCAGTTCGGCGGCTTGCTCGGCTCCTGCCACGCACTCGACATCCCCTTCGTGTTCCACAACCTCGGGCGGAGCGGCGTCGAGGCATTCACCGGGAACGGCGAGGAACGCGCTCGCGTCGCCGATTGCTTCTCGACTGCCGTCACCTCGTTCGCACGCGATGGCAACCCGGGCTGGGATCGCTACGACCTCAACCGGCGGACCACGATGCGCATCGACTCCGACCCTCACACCATCGACGATCCGGAGCCCGACCTGCGACTCCTCTGGTCACCGGCCGCCTGAGCGCGCCCGCACCGGATGAACGCTTCGCTCACCGCACTCGAGGGAATCCGGGTCGGGCATCACCAACGGGTCGGTCGCGGATGGCTCACGGGAACCACGGTCGTGTTCGCACCCCGGGGCGTCACGGCCGGCGTCGATATCCGCGGCGGGGGTCCCGGAACCCGTGAGACCGAACTCCTGCGTCCCGAGAACCTTGTTCAACAGGTCCATGCAATCTGCCTGAGCGGAGGTAGTGCCTTCGGGCTGGCAGCAGCTGACGGGGTGATGCGCCGCTGCGCGGAGCTCGGCGTGGGGCTCCAGATCGGGGTCGCACCGCACGAGGTCGTACCGATCGTGCCCTCGGCCATCATCTTCGACCTCGGCCGAGGCGGAACGTTCGCCAACCACCCCACCGCCGAGTTCGGGTACCAGGCAACCGCAACGGCTTCGCGTCGACCCGTTCGGTCGGGCAACGTGGGCGCCGGCACCGGGGCTGTGACGTGTGGCCTCAAAGGCGGACTCGGCAATGCGTTGCGGTTGATCGAGCTGCCGCCAGCCTCCGACGATCCTTCTGTTCAGCCGGTCTACGTCGCGGCGCTCGCAGTGGTCAACGCTGCCGGGTCGCTGTTGAACCCCGAATCGGGCCTCCCCTGGCTGGTGCACGGCAAGGCCGGCGAGTTCGGGCTCCGCCGTCCGGACCGGGAGGACCGCAGACGCCTGCGCGAGGTACTCGCCGTGCGGCTCGCCGGGTTCGGTATCGGCACCGCCGGTGAGGCTTCCGGGGCGCCAGAGACGTCGTCCGCGCTCAACACGACAATCGGGGTGGTTGCGACCAACGCGGACCTCACCAAGGCCGAGTGCACCAAGCTTGCCCAGGTTGCCCACGACGGGCTCGCACGGGTCGCCAACCCGAGCCACCTCATGGTCGACGGCGACACCGTCTTTGCGCTCTCGACGGGCTCGCGGGCGGTCGCGCCTGCACCGGGGCGCCAGACCGGCAGGACGCTTGCGGGGCCGGGGAGCCGCGCCGAGTTCCTCAACCGATTGCTCGTCGGCGGTGCCGACGTTTTTGCTGCGGCGTGCCTCGACGCGCTGCTGGCTGCCCGGGGAGCCGGGGCATTCCCCTCGTACCGAGACATCTGTCCCACGGCGTTCATCACCCCATAGAAGTTTTCTCCTTGTACAAACCGCACCCCGGCGCCATATGGTTTGGGGGAGGACACTGCCTGAGTCCAGAGGCAGTGCTGGGTGAACTATGAGCACACTCCCCACGAACCGACCCAAGATCACCGTTCCAGCGATCATGCGCCGAAAGCAGACCGGCGAGAAGATCTCCATGATCACGGCCTATGACGCAACGTTCGCACGACTCGTCGATGAGGCCGGTGTGGACATGATCCTCGTCGGCGACTCGGTAGGAATGGTGGTACAGGGCGTCGAGAACACCCTTCCGGTAGGGCTCGCCGACATGGCGTACCACGTGGAGATCGTTGCCCGCACACGCCCCTCGGCCCTCGTCGTCGGTGATCTCCCATTCGGCTCGTACCAGGTCAGCCCCCAACAGGCTGTCGAGAGCTCGATCGTGCTCATGAAGCGAGGCGCAGAGTGCGTCAAGCTCGAGGGCGGCACGCACATGGCCGACACCATCGAGGCGATCTCGCGAGTCGATATCCCCGTTGTCGGCCACATCGGTCTCACCCCGCAGAGTGTCCACCGCATGGGTGGGCACAAGGTGCAGGGACGCAGCGCTGGTTACGAGGCCGGCGGTCGCGAGCGCCTGCTGGATGACGCCGTCGCCGTCGAGCGGGCCGGTGCGTTCGCCCTCGTGATCGAGGGTGTACCTCGGGACCTCGCGAAGGAGATCACCGCAAAGGTGTCAATCCCCACCATCGGCATCGGTGCAGGTCCCGATTGCGACGGTCAGGTGCTGGTGCTCCACGACGTCCTCGGGCTGAGTGCACACCGCTACAAGTTCGCCAAGGCCTACGCAGACCTCCGTCAACAGGTGCTCGACGCCACCTCGGCATACGTCGCCGATGTGCAGTCGGGCGTCTGGCCCGACGACACGCACTCCTTCCACTGACCTTGCGCGAAGCCCCGCGATGATCACGCTCGCTACACCCGCGGCCATGCAGCAATGGGCTCGCTCGCAACACGCGTCGGGCCGGCGCATCGCCTTCGTGCCCACCATGGGTGCATTGCACGAGGGACACCTGCACCTCATGCAGACTGCTCGCTCGTACGCCGACGTTGTGGTCGCCTCGATCTTCGTGAACCCGTTGCAGTTCAACAGCCGCGAGGACTTCGACACCTACCCGCGACCGATGGACGAAGACCTCGCGCTCTGCGACAGAGTTCAGGTCGATGCGGTCTACGCGCCGACCGCAGCCGCTATGTACCCAGTCGGCTTCGAGACCCACGTGGACCCGGGCTCGCTCGCCGTCCCGATGGAGGGGGCCATGCGTCCGGGCCACTTCCGCGGCGTGACCACGGTTGTCGCAAAGCTATTCGGCGCAGTGCGACCAGACGTCGCGCTGTTCGGCCAGAAGGACTTCCAGCAGCTCGCCGTGATCCGGCGCATGGCGATCGATCTGGACATGGGCATCGACATCATCAGTGTGCCGACCGTTCGCGAACCCGACGGCCTCGCGCTGTCGAGCCGAAACCGCAGGCTCAGCCTCGAGGACCGCCGGGCCTCGGTGGCCGTCCCCGATGCACTTCGCTCCGCGGTGGAGGCCCTGGCCACCGGCGAGACCAATGCGCAGGCACTCGAGCGCACCGCACTCCGTGTCCTTGCTGGCGAGCCGCTCGGCCGCGTGGAGTACGTGCGGGTGTTCGACGCCGCCACGCTCGAGCCGATCCCGGTCATCGACCGGGAGGCAGTGATCGCTGCTGCCGTGTGGTTCTCCGACGTCCGCATCATCGACAACATGCTCCTGCATCCCGCTACCGACACGACAGCCAGCACCGGGATGTAGCAAAGTGTCGACATGAGCACTGTCGATCTCACGCCCGAGGAATACGCCAACGAGTACGGGGAGTCGCGCCAGCGGATTCGGTCCATCGTGGAGGCGGCCGTCTCCAACCCGACAACGGCTCAGTCGATTGCCAGCGTGACGATCCCCGCCTGCCCCGACTGGACGCTGACGAACATCTGCTCGCACCTCGCCGGGATCTGCCGTGACCTCGTGGAGCGGAACAATCCAGGAGCGGACACGCAGGCATGGGTGGACCGTCAGGTTGCCGAGCGTGCAGACCGCAGCCTCGGGTCCCTCCTCGACGAATGGGACGAGTACTCACCCCGTTTCGAGACCCTCATCGCCAAGCACCCCCGGGGTTTCTCCGGCCTCGTCCTCGACGTGGTTGCCCACGAGCACGACATCTGCGGTGCACTCGGGATCGAGGGGGACCGCACCTCCCGCGGCGTGCACGCCTGCATGCTCATCGAGGCGCGCCAGATCCTCGACCGGGACCTGGTTGCCCACAGTCTCGGCGCCGCACGGTTCCTCGCGGACGGCGAGGAGTGGCTCTGCGGCACGGGCGATGTCGGCCTGACACTCGATCTGGGGGACCACCCGAGCGGCACGTGGGAACTCACGCGACTGCTTGGCTCGCGCCGCTCCCTCGCACAGTTGCGTGCCTACCCGTGGCAGGGCGACCTCGACCGCTACCTTCCCGGCATTGCCCACATGGACCTGCCGGCGTCGGATCTCGTGGAGTAATCAGCGGTGGATGTGCGGGCTGTCCTGCACGGCCCGGATCCGCAGCGTGAACGCCGAGTCGCCCCCAAGCACACCACTTCGAGCAAACAATCGGCCGTTCTCCCAGTTCGACAGCCCGAGTTCAGGCTTGTCCAGCGCGAACTGACCGTCAACCCAACGGGTGAAGCCGTTGCCGACGAACGGTGAGTTGATGGTGGACCAGAATTGTTCTTGCTCTGTGACGTCCTTCGAGATCATCGACGCAACGAGGCGCGGGCTGTAGGTGTTGAAGAGGCGTACCGCGTCGGCAACCGTGTCCACGACGCACAGCGAGACCTCGGGGGTGTCCTCCCACTCCCATTCGATCCCCAGTGCCTCGATCGCGATGGGCTCGGCGTGCGGCTCCAGCACTGCGCCCTCGGCGCGGCGCACCTCCACCTGTGAGTGGAACAACTGCGCGTCGACAAAGGGTGCTGCGCTGTCGGTGATGTGCAGCTTGGTGACGGTGTTGCGGCGCTCTCCTGCCGAAGTCGTTGCGAGGAGCACCTGCGGCACTAGCTCCGCGGCCCTTGATCTGGGCACGCAGATGACGTTGACCGTGTTGCACACCTTGCGGTCCAGCGAGTGGTACACCGCCTGGAACAGGTCGTCCCCGTCGGCGCGCTCGCCGGCAACGATCCACGCACCGCCCGTGCCGTGCAGGCTGACCGGCACGCCTGCCTGACGGGCTACCGCCCCCAGCTGATCCACAGCGGTTCCAGACCCACGAGCCACAGCAAGGGCGAGCCGGCGCTGGTCGAACAATGCCCACCCGCTCGCGCGGGAGGGGGAGTCAACGAGGACGGCCGACCCGGGCGGGAGGCCCGCATGGACGAGGGCCGGCGCGAGCGCGTGCTCGACGATCGACCGCGCGGTACCCAACGCATCGCTCCCGATCCGGAACACCACGGTGTTGCCGGTACGGATCACGCCGGTGGCGTCGGCGAAGACGTTCGGACGACCCTCGAAGACGAAGCCGATTACACCGAGTGGAGCCCGACGGACCTCGGCGGTCCAACCGTCGTGCTGAACAGCGTCGACCAGAGCGTCGCGACTCACCGGGAAGTCGCGCCACGTCCGCAACCCCCCAACCATGTCGGCTCGCATCTTCGGCGACAGCACGAGACGGGTCGTGGACCGCCCCTTCGCTCGTGCAGCCTCCACGTCGGCCTCGTTGGCCCGCAGGATCGGGGCGAACGACACATCGTCCTCGAGACGACGGGCGAACTCCTCGAAGAACGCACTGATGGCCGCATCCGGCACTCCCCCGAGTCCGGCGAACGCATCGTGAGCCCGCAGGACAGCCGCCTCGACCCGTTCGTATTCCGCCGCAGGTATGTGCAGCAGATCCCCGGAGGTCTGCACCACGACCACTCGGTCGCCGGGCACGAATGCCGCCGCCAAATCCGGTCCAACGGTGGCAACACGGTTCCCGGCGAACAGCACCGGTTGGCCGGGTTCGAGACGTTCCAAGCGATCACTCACGCTGGGCATTCTGCCGTTCCGGGGCGCCAAGAGGCATCATCGGGGGATGCAGACGGCCGAACATGCTGCACCGACGCTCCGGGTCGGTTGCCCGATGTGGGCGTTCAAGCCGTGGATCGGCACGCTGTACCCGCGGGGCACCCCGCAGAACCGGCTCCTCGGTGAGTACGCACGCTCCTTCGACACCGTGGAGGGCAACACGACGTTCTACGCGCTCCCCGAGGCCCGCTCCGTCGCCCGGTGGGCCGAGCAGGTACCAGAGAACTTCCGTTTCGTGCTGAAGATGCCCAAGCGCATCACGCACGAGCTTCGGCTCCGGGACGCGGGCCGGGAGGTTGCCGAGTTCATCGAGCGGTTCGAGCCCCTCGCCGACCGGCTCGGTCCAACCTTCGTGCAGCTTCCCGCATCGTTCGGCCCGGAAGACCTCGGGGTGTTGCATGACTTCCTCGCCGGCCTGCCGAGCGATCGGGAGTGGGCTCTCGAGGTTCGCCATCGCGACTTCTTCGTCGGTGGGCGCTACGAACAACCGCTCGACGAGATGCTCCGCAGGCTCGCGATCAACCGGGTCATCATGGATGCGCGGTGCGTGCATGCGGGGCCGTCACTGACGCCGCAGGAGCGCGACGAGATCCGCAGCAAGCCGAACCTGCCGGTGCGCCCTGTTGCGACCGGGCGCTCACCGATCGTCCGGTTCATCGGCCAAACTGACCCGAGCGCACACCCGGCCTTCTGGGCGCCGTGGGCAGACGTCTGCAGGCGATGGCTTGCCGAGGGGCTGAGCCCGTACGTCTTCATCCACACGCCCGACAATCTCGCGACACCCCGGCTTGCCGTGCAGTTCCGGGACGAGGTCGGCGGGAGCGCCTCCAGATAGCCGTCAGTCGAGTGCGTCGTGGACCGCTCGATTGATGCGCTGATGAGCGGCAACATTTGACGCCCGCTCGGACCGAACAAGTGTGACCGAGGTTCCCGGTCGGCCAAGGGCCAGCAACAGGCCGTCGACGTCGTTGACCGCGCTCGCGGCGATGCCGTGTGCAGAGCACAGGGCGAGCAGGTCGGTCCCGTGTGGGGTGCCGAACAGTTGCTCGAAGAGCTCGGCCCCAACGATCGCTGCCTGTGAGAGGAACGAGAAAATCCCACCGCCGTCGTTGTCCACGACAACGATGCGGAGGTCAACGTCCCGGTTTCTCAGAGCCGTGAGCGAACTGGCGTCGTGGAGAAACGCAACGTCGCCGATCAGCAGCACCGTTGGCCCGGCCGCGAGCGCCACGCCGATCGCGGAGGCGAGCACACCGTCGATGCCGTTGGCCCCGCGGTTGGCATAAACCTTCGCGAGGCGGTCGATCGGCGCGTACCACTCCACGTCACGGATCGGCATGGACGACGAGAGCACCAGATTGATCGGTACAGCGCCTTCACCGATCGACCTGCACACCGTCTGGGCAACGGCGGGTTCGGTGAGCACCCCCATCCCGAGGATCGATGCATCAATCGCCTCACGGGCGAACATCTCGTTGCGCCGCCACCGAGCCGCCCAGGTCGTGCCCGAAGCACCCCGCAGACGGTCCGCTAGCCAGCGGCAGACGGGCCCGACCGGGGCGGTTACCCATTGACTCATCACGTGGCCCGGATCGACAGGTCTGGGGATCGCGGACAGGTGAACGTGGAAGGCCCCCGACGAGGTGAGCCACTCGTTGACAACGCGGGATGCCCACGGCTCGCCGATGTGAAGCACCACCTCGGGGGCATGATCGCGGGCGAACCCGTCGTGGCGCAGGAGGGAGTCCGCCGTACGTACCGCGGCGTGCAGATGCCTGCAGCCCGAGCGGGGATCGGCAAGCACGGGCCAACCCGTTGCGCTGCTCAGCGCCTCCACCGCGTCCGAGTCGCTCTCTGCACCACCGGCTGTGCGACCCACCACGATCACACCGCGCTGACGGTCCAGCAGCGGTACGAGTGCATCCAGCGCACCAGGAGCGAACGACGGCGCCGAGGTGACGAGTGCCTGAGGCTCGCCCGGGGGCAATGGGCCCGGATCCCCAACGAGTGGCTCACGGAACGCGAGATTCAGGTGTACCGGGCCTGGTCGGGTGTCGACACTCGACCGATAGGTACGTCGCGCCAGCGATCGCCACGTCCGGGCGGTGTCGTCATCCGGCACGCCCGGGGCGTGGAACCACCGCACCGAGCGGCCGAACAGGTGGGTCTGGTCGATGGTCTGGGCGGCACCCACGTCGAGCAGTTCGGGCGGGCGGTCCGCGGTGAGGACGATCATCGGCACGCTCGAGAGGTCCGCCTCGACGACGGCGGCGTGGAAGTGCGTGCCGGCTGTGCCCGACGAGCAGAGAACTACCGCCGGCCTTCCCGTCGCCAGTCCATGACCGAGAGCGGCGAATGACGCCGAGCGCTCGTCGTGGAAGATCTCCACCTGGATACCGGGATGGTTGGCAAGTGCGAGCGCCATAGGGGTGGAGCGGGATCCGGGCGCCACCATGGCGGCCGAAACGCCGGCAACCACCCATTCGTCGACGAGGGTTGCGCAGAAGGTGGCGGCGGGGTTCACAGGCATGTTGCGTTGCGTCGTATCGTGTCAGGTATGCGAGTGGAGATCTGGTCCGATGTGATCTGTCCGTGGTGCTACATCGGCAAGCGTCGCTTCGAGCAGGCCCTTGAAGGTTACGAGCACCGTGACGGGATCGAGATCGTTTTCCGTCCGTATCAACTGGACCCCACGGCGCCGCCCGGTTCGTCCACGCCCGTGCGCGAGGCCTACGCCAAGAAGTTCGGGGGGTTCGAGAAGGCCGACGAGATCATGCAGCACGTCACCAGGGTTGCCGCCGACAGTGGCCTCGAGTTCCACCTCGAGCGCGCCCAGAGGGCCAATACGCTGCTCTCCCACCGTCTGCTCTGGGCTGCCGAGCACGAGGGCGGTGAGACCGTGCAGGTCGACCTCAAGGAGCGCCTGCTGCAGGCGTACTTCGTAGACGGCGACAACGTTGGTGATCCGGACACCCTCGCCCGGATCGCCGGCGAGGCGGGGCTGAGCCCAGCGGCGATTGCCGGAGTCCTCGAGGGCGAACTCGGCCTCGCAGAGGTCCAGGCAGACCTCGAACAGGCAACGGACCTCGGTATCACCGCCGTCCCCACGTTCGTGTTCGAGGGACGCTGGACCGTGCCCGGGGCCCAGGACGCAGACACCTTCATGAACGTGCTCCGTCGCGTAGAACAACTGGTTGCCGAGTCGACCGACCTCGCCGACGAGAGTGGCGAGACCTGCACCGACGATGCCTGCGGGACCTGAGTGACCAGTCGTCCGCGGCTCGTGCTCCTCCACGGGTTCACGCAGACTGGTAACTCTTGGAATGCCATCGCGGCGGACCTCGCCGGGGACTTCGAGGTGCTCGCCCCGGATGCGCCCGGCCACGGGGACTCCTCCGAACCCGCGTCCGATCTCTGGCACGCTGCCGACTCGATCACCGCCCGCTGCGGACGGGCCACCTACGTCGGATATTCGATGGGAGGGCGGATCGCGCTCCATGCAGCACTCGCCCGCCCCGATCTCGTCGAACGTCTGGTCCTGCTCGGGGCAACCCCCGGCATCCGCGACACACAGGAGCGCGAGGCACGCAGGCACAGCGATGAGGCGCTCGCACAGTCGATCGAGCGCGACGGGGTCGACGCCTTCCTGACGCGGTGGTTGTCGAACCCACTGTTCGAACACCTCCCGGCAGAGGCGTTGCTGCGGGAAGACCGTCAGCGGAACTCCGCAGAGGGACTCGCTGGCAGCCTGCGCACCTGCGGGACCGGTTCGCAGGACAACCTGTGGACCCGTCTGGCAGAACTACGGATGCCCGTGCTGCTGATGGCCGGCGCGCTCGATACGAAGTTCGCTGACCTGGCGCTCGAGATGGCGCCGCTCGCGGGAGCCCTGGCGACCACCGTGTTGCTCGACGGTGCCGGACACGCCGCACACCTCGAGAAGCCGCAGGCCTTCATCGCCGCCCTCAGCGGCTGGCTACACCAGACTGCTTGAGCGTCAGCCGAGCGCGAGCCCAACAGCGAACGCGAGGCCGTACACCATCTGGAGCCTGCCCGTTCCCCCGAGCGCCTCGATCAGTTCGCGACCCGTGGCGCCGCGCCGCACAACCTTGAGCGGCGGGATCGACAGCGGGATCGACGCAAGCCCGAGGAGGGCCCACGGGCGCGAGATCCCACACGCAACCACCGATGCGAAGGCCCCGCCAACGAGCGAGATGTAGAACACGCGCGTCCACGCGTCGCCGAGGCGCACGGCGAGGGTCTTCTTGCCGCTGACCCGATCCGTGGGGATGTCCCGGAGGTTGTTCACGGCGAGCAGCGCACAAGCGAGCGAACCCGCACCGCAACCGGCGACCACGCTTATCCATGTCACCTGCTCGACCAGCACGTACGTCGTGCCAACCGTCGCGACGAGGCCGAAGAAGACGAACACGAAGATCTCCCCGAGGCCGAGGTATCCGTACGGCTTGGGGCCGCCCGTGTAGAACCAACCGGCGGCAACCGCCGCCACCCCGACCGGGATCAGTTCCCAGCCGACGAACACCACGAGTACAGCGCCCGCGAGGACAGCAAACCCGAACGCTGCGAACGCAGCCCGCTTCACCGCTGCGGCCGGCTTGATCCCACCGCCCACCAGTCGTGCGGGGCCCACACGGACATCGTCGGTACCGCGCACCCCGTCGCTGTAGTCGTTCGCGTAATTGACGCCGATCTGCAGAGCGAGCGACACGACCAGGGCGAGAGCAGTCCGCCACCAATCGGCACCGCCGACCCCGACAGCGGCTGCCGCTCCGATGGCCACGGGAACCACGGCAGCAGGGAGCGTGCGGGGGCGGGCGCCGAGAATCCACGGGTTCACGGGAATTGACGCTACGCGGCCGGGAGAGGCTTGACTGGTATCGCCATGAACGAACTCATCGTGCTCGACCTCCCTGGCGGCCCGGCGTTCGTCGATGCGCTCAGGCGGACCTGGGACGACGGGGACGCTGCATTCGTCCTCGACCAGCGCCTCCCACGCGCAGCCGCGCTGCGCATCGTCGAGGCGATGGCTCCCTCAGTCATCCGCACCGCAACGTCGGATACCCCGGTCGCGAATTCCCTCCCCGTCGAGCCGGGCGATGCCGTGGTGATCGCCACCAGCGGCACCTCGGGCGAGCCCAAGGGCGTGGTACTCACCCACGACGCCGTTCGTGCATCGGCCGAGGCGACCACCGACCGAATCGGGATCGAGCAGGACGATCACTGGCTCGCATGTCTCCCGGTTGCGCACGTCGGTGGCCTCTCGGTGATCACCAAGGCGCTTCACACCGGGACACGGCTCACCGTGCTGCCGGCGTTCGACGCAGCGCTCGCCATGGGGTCCGGGGCAACGCTCGCGAGCCTCGTGCCGACGGCGTTCGCCCGGATCGATCCGTACCGCTTCCGGGTCCTGCTCGTCGGCGGAGCGAAGCCGCCCGAGGACATGCCATCGCACTGCTATACGACGTACGGGATGACCGAGACCGGCAGCGGCTGCGTGTACAGCGGCGTACCGCTCAAGGGTGTCGACGTCCGCATCGACGATGAGGGCCAGATCCACCTGCGTGGACCGATGCTCCTGCGGACCTACCGCAACGTGGGTGACCCGAAGGACGCCGACGGTTGGCTCGCAACCGGGGACCTCGGCGAGTGGGTGGAACGGGATGGGACGCGCCGCCTCGCCGTCCACGGCAGACGGGGCGAACTGATCAACACCGGCGGCGAGAAGGTGTGGCCCGAGACTGTCGAGCGCCTGCTGCTCGCGCATCCGTCGGTGGCCGATGCCGCCGTGGCGGGGGTGGCAGATGACGAATGGGGGCAGCGCGTGGTTGCCTACGTAGCAACCCACAGCGGTACCCACGCCCCGACACTCGACGAACTCCGCGCCCTCGTCAAGGAATCGCTCCCGGCCTACTGCGCCCCCCGTCAACTGGTAGTGGTGGATGCCATCCCGAAGACTGCCGTCGGCAAGATCCGCCGGAACGAGCTCGTCCGGGACACACCCCCGGCCTGAGTGCATGACACGACGCACCGGCACTCCCGGGGGTTGCTCGGTACCGTGAACGGCGTGAACCGCCTCGCGAACGAGACCAGCCCCTACCTGCGACAGCACCGGGACAACCCGGTCGACTGGTACCCGTGGGGCACCGAGGCGTTCGACGAGGCGAGGGCCCGGAACGTTCCGGTGCTGCTCTCGGTCGGGTACTCCAGTTGCCACTGGTGTCACGTGATGGCACACGAGTGCTTCGAGGACGTCGAGGTTGCCGGTGTGATGAACCGTCTCTTCGTGAACGTCAAGGTGGACCGCGAGGAGCGCCCCGACGTCGACGCCGTGTACATGGACGCCGTGCAGGCGCTCACCCAGCGCGGCGGATGGCCGATGACGGTCTTTCTCGCTCCCGACGGGTCTCCCTTCTACGGCGGTACGTATTTTCCCAAGTCCGGTTTCCTCAAGCTGATGGAGGCAGTTGACGACGCCTGGCACAACAAGCGCACCGACATCGATACCAACATCGCTGCGCTCGGTGACGCCATTCGCCGCACGAGCCGGATCGAGCCGGACTCGAAGCTTCCCGGTGCCGATGTGGTCACCCACGCCATGCAGCAGCTCGCGGAGACGTTCGACCCCGAATGGGGAGGCTTTGGTGTCGCCCCGAAGTTCCCCGCAACGATGAACCTCGACCTGTTGATCCGCGCCTACGTGGAGACGAGGGACGCAGGGATCGAGCAGGTGATCACCACCTCGCTCGACGCAATGGCGAGCGGTGGTGTGTACGACCATCTCGGTGCCGGGTTCGCCCGGTACTCGGTGGACGAGAAGTGGCTCGTACCGCATTTCGAAAAGATGCTCTACGACCAGGCCCTGCTGCTGAGGCTGTACGTCCACGCCTGGCAGGTGTTCGGGCACGACCGCTGGCGCCAGGTCGCCGAGGAGATCATTGAGTACGTGCTGCGTGACCTCTCGCACGAACAGGGTGGCTTCTGCTCGGCCGAGGACGCCGACAGCCTCGACGACCACGGACACAGTCACGAGGGCTGGTTCTACCTGTGGAGCGTCGCCCAGATCCGCGCCGCCCTGCCCAAGCATCTCTCGGCCGCCGCACTCGCGTGGTTCGGGGTTACCGAGGAAGGAAACTTCGAGGGCTCCAACATCCTCAACCGCATGCACGCACGCGGTCACCTTGCACGGACGCCCGAGATGAACGAGGCTCGGTTGCTGCTGCTCGAGGCACGCGGCCGGAGGCCGAGACCAGGGCTCGACGACAAGGTCCTTGCGGAGTGGAACGCGATGTTCCTCGCGTCGCTCGCCGAGGCATCGTCTGCCCTGCAGCGACCGGACTGGCTCGCTGCGGCCGTGAGGAACGGCGAGTTCCTCGTCGGTGCGCTCCGTCAGGCCGATGGCAAGTGGATGCGGTCGTGGCAGGCCGACGGCGGCGCCAGACACCACGCGCTCGCTGCCGACTATGCGCACTTGGTCGATGCCTTCACCCGCCTCGGCGAGGCATCGGGGCAGGCCCGATGGACCGAACATGCCCGGCAGTGCGCGGACCAACTGCTCGACCGTTTCTGGGATGCCGAACGCGGCGGGGTCTTCACCACTGCCGACGACGTCGATGCGCTCGTCGTCCGCCAGAAAGACGTCTTCGACAATGCAACGCCCTCTGCCAACTCGACGGCAGCGGTTGCGCTCTACCGACTCGCCGCACTCACGGGCGAATCGCGCTACGAGCACCAGGCCGACCGGATCCTGCAACTGCTCGGTCGGGTGGTCCACAACGCCCCAACCGCGTTCGCAAACCTCCTCGTCGCTGTCGCCATGCACCACCACGGTCTCGGGGAGGTTGCCGTCGTGGGGAACCGCCCGGACCTCGTGTCCGCGGTACAGCGCGAGTTCCTGCCCTACGGCGTGCTCGCGTGGGGGGAGCAGTTCGACTCGCCGCTGTGGCAACACCGGGTGGAGGGTTTCGCCTACGTGTGCCGCAAGTACGCCTGCTTGACGCCATCGGATTCGGTGGAGCAACTCCGCACCCAACTGGTGGCCCGCTGATGCCGAGCGACATCCTCGCTGCGGGCGGGATTGTGTGGCGAACTGTTGACGGCGAACGGCGCCTCGGCGTGGTGCGAAGGCTCCGCTACGGCGGGGACATCTCGCTGCCCAAGGGCAAGGTGGAGCCCGGCGAGGGATTCCGCGCGTGTGCCGTGCGCGAGGTTGCCGAGGAGCTCGGAGTGGACGTCGAACTCGGTGGGTTCGCCGGGCTGCTGATCTACCACGTCGGCGACCGGGACAAGTTCGTGCTGTTCTGGGAGATGGAATTCGTTGCGGAACGCAACGAGGAGCCGGACGGCAAGGAGGTGGCGGAACGGCTGTGGCTCTCACCGGGCGCCGCACTGGAGACGCTCACGTTCCGCACCGATCGAACGCTCCTCACGGACCTGCTCGCAAGGCGCGTCAGGTAGACCCGAGGCGCATCGTCTCGGCCACAACCCGGGTGATCACGCCCTTGGCGTTGGCAATCACGTAGCCGCCGAGGCTCTGTGCGCTGCTCACGTAGAAGCGCATCGTGAAGCCGTCCGTCCCGTACAGGCCTGCATCGATCTGCAGGTAGCGAACGTCTGCATCGGTGACATTGAGGCGCTTCACTGCCTCCTCCATCAGACCGGGCAACGTCGACCACGGCACGTCAGACGCAGCGAACGTCGGCAACTGCGATGCAGAACTGTCGAGCGGCACGCGCGCTGTCGTGAACTCGTCCCGCCTCCACTCGGCATGCACCGCAACCGAGGGGTCCGCCGGGTCCTGCGACGTGGCGAATGCGTAGTCGGTATAGATGTTCATCTCGAGGAATCGGGTGGGGGTGCCCGGCAACTGTCCCTCCAGATATGCACCGAGTTCGGCCGCTGCGCCGACCTCCCAGAGATACTCCACGTCGCCGCGTGCCCCAATCATCCGTCGGTCCGTGTTCGACAGGGTCGGATCATTGATCCCCTCTCCGGCCTCGCTGCGGGACTGAACCACACCGCGCACGGCAACCGTCAGACCCACGACCGCCACCACCAGCACCGACGACAGGGCCAACGCCGCAAAATACGGCCTGCGTGGCTGGGCGGGTTGATCGACGTGGTTCACCACGTGTTACCAACGCCCTCGGTGGATGATCTCTTCCGCACTGCGGCGACGACGTGGTGCCGAACGGCCGGGCCGAACGACATCCTGCTGCGCATAACCGAGCGCTATCGCCCCGAGCAGATCGAGACGGGCCGGTATCCCGAGGCGCTCACGCAGCACCGGTTCGTTCCGGCTCACCGCGAAGAACAGTGTCCCGAGCCCATGGTCCTGGGCCCCGAGCAGGAGCGTCATGATCGCCATCGACGTATCGATCGTCCAGTACGGGGCGGACCACGCGCCCACATCGTCGCCCCAACCGGTTGCGACCTTGTCTGTCTCGCTGTATCGGTCGAGGTACGCCTGCGGATCGGCGAGGGGCAGCAGGATCACGGGTGCTGCCAGCAGCCCGGGCCACACAAAGCCCTGTCTGCGTTCCTGCGGCAGCGTGATATCCCAGAACCCGGCGGTCTGCCCCCCCTCAAGGACGACGACGTGCCAGCCTTGGGTCTTTCCCGCACTGGGTGCACGTGCAGCCAAGGCCACCAGATGCTCGATCACGTCAGCAGGCACCGGCCGGGTGGCGTCGAAACTTCGGGTCATCCGCCTCGAGCGGACCACCGACTCAAAACTGTCGGAGGGGTTCAGCGCTTCCCGAGCTTCACGAGGTTCTCCGCCATCGTCCATCCGTGGACGATCAAGGCACCGCCCCTGTCGGCCTTGACACCGCTGAACAGCAGCGTCACTTCCTCGGTGATCTTCTCCGGCTTGAGCGACACGTGGTCCAAGAAACCCGTCTGACCGGCGGACTTCACGACGAAGGACTGCTCGTCGTACATCGGGTCGACGCCGAAGCGCTTGGCGAGCCGGCGGCCCCAGGCGCGCTCCTCGCCAACAGCACGGTGGCCGGGCCGGGGGATGATGTCGCTCAGCGACTTGAAGGATTCCCACGCGTCCGCGGAGATCATGCGCGTACCCACCACGACGTCCTCGTCGGGGAAGGCCATCAGCGCACGATGGTACGCCTCGGCCGTCAGTCCCTTGAGGACGGCGTCACGCTTGGCGGTGCGCTTCACACTGAGCAGACCGATGAGCACACACGGGGTTCCACCGATGCGCTCGAGCGTGGCGAACATCACCCCGTTCAGCTTGCCGTCCAACCGTGCACGGGTGCAGAGCACCCAATCCTCTTTGGCCTTGGTGAACCGGGCGACATCGAACGCGGTGCCCATGGCAGCCATCTCGTCGAGATCGGGGTCCGTCACGGCGATGCAATCTCGCGTCTCGACTTCGACACCCATAGTTCTCTCAGACCCCCCTCGAGGTGCATGCCGGAGCGCCCGGCCAGCCGTACGAGACTTGACCATTCTGCCACCAATCGGGCCCATTCCCCAAGATAGCTGCACTTGAGGGGTGCGAATTCACGTCCAAGAGCGGGTCAGGAGGCAATTGCGTCATGTCCAAAGGCGACCCGGATCTCGCCAATTGCCTTGTCCCGGTTGACGTTGAACTGATCATTGAGGCGCAGCACCCTGCCCTCCCCTAGGTCAAGGAACACGGGTGACTCCCCCGGGAACTCGCTGAGGATCGCCTTGAGCCGGTCGAGGCGCGGCTCGTTGAGCGCAGATGCGGGGATGTGAAGGCGGAGGGGGGGGTTGGCCGCCAATTCCGCCACGTCCACCACCGACACCTCCTGAGCCATCAGTTTCGGCGTGTCGTCCCTGCGGTCGAGCCGAGCGCGGATGATGACCACGGCGTCGTCGGCGAGTTTGTGACCGTGCTCGAGCATCATCCGGGGGAACACCGTGACCTCCACCGAGTCCTGCAGGTCCTCGAGCACGAAGACTGCCATCGGGTCGCCCTTCTTGGTGTACTTGCGCGAGAGCCCGGTGATCAGCCCACCGACAGTCACGAACCCGCCGTCCTCGCGCTCGGCGAGATCGCCGATGGAGCAATCGCTGCGACGTCGCAGGACGCCCTCAACGCCGAAGAGAGGGTGGTCCGAGACGTAGAGACCAAGCATCTCTTTCTCAAACTTCAGGCGTAGCGACTTGTCGAACTCCACATCGGGAATGGCGATCCGCTGGTCCATGACCGGCGGCGCACCGTCGCCGAGGTCGTCGAACAGCGACATGACACCCTGGTCGCGCTCCCGACGTTTCGTGACCGTGGTGTCGATCACCTGCTCGAACACTGCCAGCAGACCCTTGCGGGGGTGGCCGAGCGAGTCGAAGCCTCCACCCTTGATGAGGGACTCCACCAGACGCTTGTTGAGGACCTGCTCGGGAACCCGTTCAACGAAGTCGTAGAACGACTCGTACGGCCCGTTCACTGCACGCTCGTCGAGCAACTGTTGCACGAGTCCCTCGCCCACGTTTCGCACTGCCGACAGCCCGAACAGGATCGCCGATTGCTCCACCCGGTCCGGGGCGAAGTCCGTCTCGGACCGATTGACGTCGGGGACGAGCACCCGGATGTCGGAGGCCCGGGCGTCCGCGAGGTAGATGCCCGCCTTATCGAGATTGGACTTTACCGAGGTGAGCAGGCACGACAGGTACTCAACGGGATAGTTCGCCTTCAGGTAGGCCGTCTGGTACGTAATGAGGCCGTATCCGTAGCTGTGGCTCTTGTTGAACGCGTAGTCGGCGAACTTCTCGATGACGTCGAAAAGTTCCTTGCCGAGCGCCCTGCCGTAGCCGGTGGTCTCGCAACCCTCCTCGAACTTGCCGCGCTCTTGTTCCATCAGCTCGCGGATCTTCTTGCCGCAGGCCTTGCGCAGGTTGTCGGCCTCCGCCATCGAGTAGCCAGCGAACTTCTGGCTCACACGCATCACGCTCTCCTGATAGATCATCAGGCCATACGTGTCGCCGAGCACCGCCTCGGCATCCGGGTGGAAGTACTCGACGGGCTTGCGCCGGTTCTTGCGGTCCGCGTAGTCGTAGTGCATGTTGACGCCCATCGGACCAGGGCGGTACAGCGCGATCAGCGCAGACACGTCGTCGAAGGAGTTCGGCGCCATCGCCCGGATGAGTGCCCGCATCGGGGTCGACTCCAGCTGGAACACACCGATCGTGTCACCCCGACCGAGCAGCTCGTACGTACGGGCATCCTCGAGTGAGAGCCCGTCCACCTCGAAGTCCGGGTCGTGCCTCTGCTGGATCATCTTCACGGTGTCGGTGATGACGTCGAGGTTCCTCAGCCCGAGGAAGTCCATCTTGAGGAGACCGAGTTCCTCCACGCCGTGCATCTCGTACTGCGTGACGATCGGGGAGTTCTCGGGCTTGCCACCCGGATCAGGCTTGCGCTGGATCGGCAGGTACTCGGTGAGCGGGCCCCGTGTAATCACCACCGCCGCGGCGTGAATCCCGTCCTGACGACGGAGTCCCTCAAGCCCGCGTGCCACGTCGACGACACGCTTGACGTCAGGGTCCACCTCGTACATGGCGCGCAGTTCGACGGCCGCCTTGTACCCGTCCTCGAACTTGGGGTGCAGTTCCAGACATGCGTACAGCGGGGTGTCACGGCCCATGACGAGCGGGGGCATCGCCTTGGCGATCTTGTCGCCGACGCTGTACGGGTAGCCGAGCACGCGAGCCGCGTCTCGCGCCGCGGCACGTGCCTTGATGGTGGAAAAGGTGACGATCTGAGCCACGTGGTCGCGGCCGTAACGCTCCGCTGCGTAGCGGATCATCTCGTCCCGGTACCGGGAGTCGAAGTCCATGTCGATATCGGGCATGGACACACGGCTGGGATTGAGGAACCGCTCGAAGATCAAGTCGTACTTGATGGGGTCGAGGTCCGTGATCCGGAGGCTGTACGCAACCGCACAGCCCGCCGCCGAGCCCCGACCGGGACCGACACGGATCCCGGAATCGCGGGCATGCTTGATGAGGTCCCACACGATCAGGAAGTACGACGAGAACCCCATGTCCGCGATGACCTTGAGCTCGTACGCGAGACGCTCTACCACCGATGGTGCGAGGTTGTCGCCCCAACGCTTGCGGGCACCCTCCCACGCGAGGAAGTTGAGGTAGTCCGTGTCGTCCTTGTAGCCCTCGGGAATCGGGAAGAGCGGGAGCTGGGCCGTGCCGAACTCGATCTTGACGTCCGCGCGCTCTGCTACCCACAGCGTGTTGTCGCACGCCTCGGGATAGTGCCGGAAGAGGCTCCTCATCTCGGCGGAAGTCTTGAGGTAGTGCTCGTTCCCCTCGAACTTGAAGCGCTTTGGGTCGCTCATGAGCGCACCGGTCTGTACGCAGAGCAGCGCGTCGTGGGCCTCGTGGTCCGAGCGGTGGGTGTAGTGCGAGTCGTTCGTCGCGATGATCGGGGCCCCGATACGTCGGGCGATCTCGATGAGCTTCGGATTGGTCTCGTGCTGGGCAGCGAGGCCGTGGTCCTGCAACTCGACGAAAAGGTTGTCCCGCCCGAAGATGTCCTGCAGGCGGGCTGCCTTCTCGAGCGCGCCCTTCTCGTCCCCGTTGAGGAGGCTCTGCAGCACGTGTCCACCGAGGCAGCCAGTGGTGGCGATCAAGCCCGAGGAGTACTTCTCCAGCAGCTCCCAGTCCATCCGCGGCTTGTAGTAGTAGCCCTCAAGGAACGCAAGGCTCGACAACTGGATGAGGTTGCGGTAGCCCTCATTGCTCTCGGCGAGCAGCGTGAGGTGGTAGTACAACTTCTTGCCGCCCTCGGTGTCGCCCCCCGAGTCGTCAACCTTGCCCCTGCGAGGCGGGCGTTCGCTCCGGTGATCGTGGGCGAGGTATGCCTCGATGCCGAGAACCGGCTTGATCCCCTGCTTGTGGCACTCCTTGTAGAAGTCGAGGATCCCGTACATGTTGCCGTGGTCGGTAATACCGACCGCGGGCTGACCGTCAGAGACCGCCTTGGCCACGAGGGCATCGAGCCGTGCCGCACCGTCGAGCATCGAGTACTCGGTGTGGACGTGGAGGTGGGTGAATGACTCCCCCACGGCGGGCTCCTTGACGATCGGGCGGGCACGCGTACGCGGCCCACGACTTACAGCAATGTGATTCGTCAGGCTAGCAGGAGGCCGTCAGGCCCCGGATCCGAGCCCTGCCCCGTCCCGGCTAGGAGGCTTTCTACCGAGGGAGATCGCCTCAGAGGTAGGTGCCGGGGCGTTCGGTCTGGCCCGGTTCGATGCCCGGCGGCATCGCCCCATTCGGTCCCAGTCTGCGGACCCCGCCCGGCCCAAGCTGGCCGCGCATCTGCTCGAGCTGCTGACGCGCAACCATCTGCTGGGCGAACAGCGTGGCCTGGATCCCGTGGAAGAGCCCCTCCAGCCAGCCGACCAACTGGGCCTGGACAATCCGGAGCTCTGCGTCGCTCGGCACGACTCCGGGCTCAAACGGCGGGGCCATCGCCCGGAGCTCGGCCGCGAGGTCCGCCGACATCGACGTGACGAGTTCCTCGATCGAACGCTGGTACACGTGGGCGAGGCGCTCGCGGCTGCGGTCGTCCAAGGGGGCGGCCTTCACCTCGTCCAACAACTGCTTGATCATCGAGCCAACCCGCATCACCTTTGCCGGCTCGCTCACCGTCTCGGTGATCGTGCCGTCCGGCCCGACGTTCGTCGGCCCCGCCAGCAGGACGACATCGGGTTGATCGACCTCCACGAGGCCGTCCAGTTCCTCATCAGACCCAAGAGTCATGCTCGAACCTCCACTCTCATCGACGCGATCCAGCGACAAAGGGTACGTACATCTCGGCCGGCGTGAGTGAACCGTGCCGGCAGACGAGTACGAACGGGCCGCTGTCGGCAGGGTCCTCGAACGAGACATCCTCCCTCGCCACGAGCGCCACGTCGCCGAGGCGCTTGGAGACCGCTGTCGACATGTACGGGCCGAACCACCCCTCGTCCAACACCCGCTCGCGGGGAGCCACCCACGCAACGTCCTGATGGGCGGCGCAGGCCTCCACCAGCGCTGCAGCCGACCCCGGGCGGGCGTGGAGCCAGCGGAACCGACCCTCACCGCTCTGGTGACGGGTCAGCGCGAGGGCACTTGCACACGGTGCGAGCACGCGATCTCCGACATGGACCTGGCCGTGGTCTGCCGTCACGCAGAGGACGGCGCCACTCGGCAACAGGTCCAGCAGATCACCCACCATGCGATCGATCGTCCGGAGTTCAGCGTCGTAGAAGGGGCCGAACCCGAACTCGTGCGCAACCTTGTCGAGACCGTCGTAGTACGCGTACACGAACCGCTCGCCCCGTTCGAGGAGACCCTGTACCTCGACGGCAAGATTGGAAGGCACGCGCCAACCGTGATGGCGAACCCCGTAGAGATGCGCCTCGGTAAACGCCGAGTTCTGCAGGTCTGCCTTGCTCACCACCGGTACTGATGTGCCGAGAAATGCCCGTTGGGGCTGGAGATCGCGGGGCGGCACACGGTGCCGCGCATCACCCTTCGATGAGGACCAACGCAGCATGTTCACCACCTCCCCACCGAGGTCGACGCGGTAGCCGAGGATCCCGTGCTCGGCAGGCGTCAGTCCCGTTGCGATCGACGTGAGCGCTGTCGCCGTGGTGCTCGGTGCCACGGTGGTAATCGGGCCACCCTCCATGGCAGCGATCGTCGGTGCGATTTCCGCCCACCGCTGGAGTTGATCCCAACCGAGACCATCGACGACGAAGAGGACCACCTGATTCGCCCCGGTCACGCACTGCGGGAACCACGCGGGGAGCGAGGTCCTCCCGGCTGTACCGCCCAGGAGCCCCGGCACAATCGCGCCCACATTGGCGCCGGAGTAGTCGGGAAGGATCGGGTTTGTATCCACAGCGTCCCTAGTTGACCACTGCGGGGAACCCGAAACAACCGCACGCGCCCGGACCATTGGCGCACCGTGACGGTGCATCACCCTCTACGATGCTGGGCGTGCGGGTCTCGACGAGGGGTGACTATGCGTGTAGGGCCCTGCTCTCGCTGACACTGCACACCGACACCACTGGGCCAACGTCGGTCCGAGACATCGCGGAACGCACTGGACTGCCCCAGCCGTACCTCGAGCAGATCCTCCTCGCCCTCAAGGGTGCCGGCCTCGTTCGGTCCAAGCGTGGTGTGGGTGGTGGGTACGTCCTCAGCCGGCCTCCGGACCAGATCCGACTCTCGGAAATCGTCTCGGCCGTCGATGGACCCATCACGCTGGGCGACTTCGGACAGCCTCACCAAGACGGTGCGTGCGACCACGAGGGCCAGTGCGTGCTTCTGGCTGTCTGGCAAGAGGCCGGCGAGCACATGCGGCGTCACCTCGAGAGTTACACGCTTGCGGCTATCGCTGCGTCTGCCCGTGGCGAGGCCGTATGGCCGTCGCTGGAGCACGGTCACACGCACTGAGCCCAGACCTAGCGGGGGCCTCGCTCAGCCGATCTCGCCTGAGTGCAGGCCGTCCAGGATTGTCTGTAGGTCCGCAGGCAGCAGCGACTCGAACTCGAGCGCCTCACCGGTGGCAGGGTGCACGAAGCCGAGACGGGCTGCGTGGAGAAACGGCCGTTCGAGACGGATCTGGCTGCGCGAACCTCCGTACGTGGCGTCGCCAACCACCGGGTGACCGGCACCCTCCAGGTGAACCCGGATCTGGTGGGTGCGGCCGGTCTCGAGCCGACAACGGACCAGTGCCACCTTCGGGCGGCCAAACCGTTCCAGCACTTCGAACCGCGTGCGCGCGGGCCGGCCGCTGGCCACGATCGCCATCTTCAGGGGATCCCGGGGGTCACGGCCCAACGGGGCATCAATCACGCCCTGGTTCGCCTCGGGATGTCCCCAGACCAGAGCGAGGTACTCACGCGTCACCGTCCGTTGTGAAAGGGCCTCCACCAACGACTCATACGCCTGTTGCGTTCGCGCAACAACCAGCAGGCCCGTGGTACCGATGTCGAGGCGGTGCACGATCCCGGGCCGCCCATCCTCGCCGACACCGTCGAGTTCGGGGTACCGGGCGAGCAGGCCGTTCACGAGCGTCCCGGTCGGGTTCCCGGCGCCGGGGTGCACCACCTGGCCAACCGGTTTGTCCACCACAACGACGTGGTCGTCCTCGAACACCACGTTGCAGGGCACCGTTGCGTCTGCGACGGGGCGAACCGGGCCGGGAACGCCAGTCTCGTCGATGGCGATGCGCTGACCCGCCGCCAGACGGACCTTGCCCACATGGCTCGGCTCGCCGTCAACCAGCACGAAGCCGTCGGCAACGAGCGCTGCTGCCTCCGAGCGCGTCACGTCCGCGAGCAGGCTCACCACGCGGTCAAGTCGTTGACCCGCGAGCGCCGGGGGAATCTCCTCGGTGATCATCGTGCAGGCCGATCTGAGCGCAGGAAGAGCGAGCCGACCACGAGCAGCAAACCACCAACGGTGACGCCGATGTCAGCAACGTTGAAGACCGGCCACCACCGCAGATCAATGAAGTCCACCACGCTCCCGCGGAACCAACCGGAGCCACGGAAGAGTCGGTCGCACACGTTGCCCGCGGCGCCGCCCATCACTAGACCCACCGCGATGGTGCTCAGCCTGCTGCCCTCGGTACGCAGACCGATGAGCAGATAGACGATCACGACAAGCGCAACCACACCGATCACTGGGCCGAGACCCTGACCGCGACCGAACGCCATGCCGCTGTTGTACGACAGACTGAACTGCAGCGATCCGAGGACGTGAACAACGCGCCCGCCCGAGAGCCGGGCGACCGCCCAGGACTTGGTGATCTCATCAAGGGCGAGCGTCACGGCTGCGACGATCAGGCTCAGCGTCTGCACCCTTCGGTGCCACCGTGACGCGTTGCGAGGAGGCTGCTCCGACGTGCTGGAAAGACCCTCTGTGGGGTCGGGAGGGGATTGTTCGATCATCGAGGGGAGGTGGGTACCGTGGCGCGCTCAGCGGCGCCCGATACCCCCGGCCTTCTCGTCCACGCGCAGTGTTGCCCACGGGATCGCCCGCAGACGTTCCTTCGGGATCGGGCTCCCCGACAGGGTCGAGTAGCCATACGTGCCGTTGGCGACGCGAATGATCGCATCGTCGATCTCGCTGACGATCTGGCGGGCCTGCGCCGAGAGGGCAAGATCACGCTCACGCTCCACCACCATGGTGTCACCCTCGCCGCTCTCATCGTCGAACTGGACGTCGCCCATCTCGACGTCTTCGATCAGCGAATTGGCCTCGTCCTCGAGACGATTCGCCTGACCCGTCAATTGCACACGCTCCTCAACCAGCACGGCGCGCTGGGTCTCGAGGAACTTCGCGTCAAAGTCCTTCGAAGGGGTCACAGTGACGCCGGGCTTGGGGATGATCGCCTTGGGGCCGAGGTAAACGGGAGCGACCACCTTCTTGACGATGCGCCTCAGCGGCGGCAGTTTCGGCGTCGGAGGGCTCACGACCCGCTCCGCGATCTTTACAGTCGGTGTCGACGCTTCGGGGGGCGCAACCTGCTTCGCGGGCACCTTGACGGCGGGGGTCGGCTTTGCAACAACCTTCGCAGCGGGTGCAGCCTTCTTGGCGGGTACAGCCTTCTTGGCGGGTACAGCCTTCTTGGCGGGTACAGCCT
>CAEZYY010000013.1_pt1 | contig 54266 bp, 51 predicted proteins | sample 7265861 | NCBI WGS metagenome assembly CAEZYY01 (sample SAMEA6813946, study PRJEB35770) | freshwater metagenome | biome: Freshwater; feature: Freshwater reservoir; material: water | place: Czech Republic | collected 2016-08-15 | depth 30m m | reverse complement strand
GCCCCCCGTCAGCGAAGTCGCTGCGTCAGTGCATCAGGTGCAGGTCGTGACGCCCGTCTTGACGGTCACCGCACCGTCTGAGCCGACCTTGTACCAGGCCGACTCGGCGTGCAGGTAGCCGTTGGCGACCAGCGAGCTGGACACGTCGGCGGAGGCCGGGGTGGTCAGGTCGAGGCCGTTGGCGAGAGCCGTCTCGTAAGAGGTCTCGAGCGACTTCTTGTCGCTGGAGCAGGCAGACGACTGGCCACGGTCCTGGATACCACGGACCGACAGCACGACGATGGTGCTGAGGATGCCGAGGATGGCGATGACGATGAGCAATTCGATGAGCGTGAAGCCCTTGTCCTTGCGCTTCTTGGCGATGAGTGCTTTGCGGTCCATGTAAGTTCCCTCCAACTTGTTGAGTGGCGGAGTTGCCACCCTCAGTCCACGAGACGCTGACGGTGTCCCTTGACTGCTACGTAGTGTAGTTGGTCCACCACGCTCTGGCAATATCTGGCGGGAAGATTTTTGTGACGATTTGGTCACGGTCCGTGAGTAGGGGAAACGAGTACAGTCCCCCGCCCATGGGACAGCTCTCGATCAGTCGTGCAATCAGCTCCAAAGCCGCCGCGGACCCTCACCGGCCGGCGATCACCTGTGGCGACAGCACCATGACCCGCCGCGACCTCGATCTCCGGACCAATCGCTTGGCCCGAGCCTTTGCGGACCTAGGCGTGACGGCCGGCAGCTACGTCACCATCGGCCTTCCTAATTCGATTGCGTTCTATGAGGTCGCGATTGCCGCATGGAAACTCGGTGCAGTGCCCCAACCGATCTCGCACCGTCTCCCCGATCGCGAGCGCCAGGCGATCGTCGACCTTGCACAACCCGCACTCGTTGTCGGTGCCGATCCAGCAAAGCACCCGGGCTTCACCGTGATCCCGGTCGGCTGGGAGCCAGACAGCAAGTACGCGGACACCGAGCTTGCCGATGTCGTGTCCCCGACGTGGAAGGCGCCGACATCGGGTGGCTCCACCGGTCGCCCCAAACTCATCGTGTCGGGCGACCCCGGTGTGGTGAACGAAGGTCAGACAGCGCAGGGCATCAAGGTGGACGGCAGCGTGTGCGTGCCGGGGCCGCTCTATCACAACGCTCCGTTCGGCTTCTCCACGCAAGCGCTGTTCCACGGCAATCACATCAGCATCCTCGAGAAGTTCGATGCCGAGAGCACCCTTGCGGAGATCCAGCGCCACCGCGCCGACTGGTTGTTGCTCGTGCCAACGATGATGCTGCGTATCTGGCGCCTGCCCGACGACGTGCGCAATCGCTACGACCTCTCGTCGCTCGAAACCGTGTGGCACATGGCGGCGCCGTGCCCACCGTGGCTGAAGCAGGCGTGGATCGAATGGCTCGGCGGCGAGAGGATCTGGGAGCTGTACGCCGGCACCGAGGCGCAGGCGATCACCATCATCCGTGGCGACGAGTGGCTCACACACAGGGGTTCGGTCGGTCGCTGTCTCGTCGGCGAGATGAAGGTCCTCGACCCGGAGACCTTCGTGGAGGTGCCCATCGGCAACGAGGGCGAGGTGTTCATGCGCTCGCTGTCGGCCAACCCGACCTACCGGTACGTGGGCGCTGATGCCCGCCTCTCCCCCGACGGCTGGGAGAGCCTTGGCGACATGGGCCATTTCGACGGGGAGGGTTACCTGTATCTCGGCGACCGCAGGAGCGACATGATCCTCTCGGGTGGTGCCAACATCTACCCGGCCGAGGTGGAGGCTGCCATCGACGAGCACCCCGCCGTGCGCTCGTGCGCCGTGGTGGGCATTCCCGACGACGACCTCGGCAATCGGATCCACGCCGTCGTTCAGACGGTGTCCCCCGTCACCGACGATGAACTGCGTACGTTCCTTGCCGAGCGCCTCGTGCGCTACAAGATCCCGCGTACCTTCGAGTACACGAGCGAGGCCGTGCGGGACGACGCTGGCAAGGTGCGCCGCTCCGCCTTGCGCGCCGAACGAAGCTGATCACGTCGATGCATTCGCCAGCCAGAAGTCAATAACGGCGCGGTCGCCGAACACCTCGAAGCGGCCGCTGTCCAGCGATCCGCGACCCTGCAGCAGCAGGTAGAGATCCACCGCTGTACCGCGCACCGCCACCGATCCCTTGCCGTGCGAATGATTGAACGTGTAGCCGCTGTCGTTCATCTGGATCATCCACTCGGCACCCTCGGTGTCGGTGCCGTGCAGGTGGATGGAATCGGTGCCGCGCAGGTTCGCGACCGTGGGCGACCATGTAGCGAACGGAAGATTCCCGAGGCTCTCGTCAATGCCGTCAACGGCGATGGGTGCCTCGATCTGCGGGTCCACGCCGAGCGCGATCGCCGCATCCGCGTAGTGCACGGCTGTCTCGTGGACGAGGCGTCGGGTCCAGAAGCCCACCGTCTGCTCCTTGCCCCACGACCACATGCGGTCGTTCGGGTCCGCAGTGACGAGACCAGCAACGGGGAGGGCACCTGCCGCCAGCCACGCAACAAGATCGTCGCCGCGTTCGCCCTTGGTAGGTGCGACCCGCTCCTGGGCCCGGGCCTCCACCAACTGGACCGCCCAACGGTGAATGCCGCCCACGTGGGTGATCAACCGTGCGAGATCCCATCCCGGACACGTGGGGACCGGGGTCGACAGGTCTGCCTCGCTCAGCAGCCCTGCCATGCGATCGATGAGCGTGGCGGCGATTGCGCAGTTCTGCTGGTGATCCATAGGCCTATCCTGCCACCGCGCCGCACACCAAGGCACAAGCGCCACACCGAGATTCCGCGAGGAACTGCGCCGCATCCCCAACGTGCGCAATGCGCTGTCTGTCGTGTCGACCTGTGTCCAGACGGTGGCGATCCTGCGGGCTGCAGCGTGGACCACGCCGTGGGCGTGGTGGCCGCCTGCATGGTTCGTCGCCGTGTTGCTGCTCGGACGTACCAACGCCCAGTTCGCGTCGCTCATGCACGAGGCTGCGCATCGCCTGCTGTTTAGCAACAAGGTGGCCAACGACGTTGTTGGCCGATGGAGGGTGCGCCTCACGTTCCTGAAGATCGTGCTCGTGCAGATCGTGCTCGCGGTGCTGATGACCTTGTTCGGGCACCCGCTCATGTACCCGCTGCTCTGGCTGCTGCCGTACCGCATCGGCTGGCACCTCGCCCACCACGTCGACAGCGGCATCCCGTTCCGGAATCTCCCCGAGTGCCACCGGGCGCTGGTGGAGGCTGGCTACGCCAGCGACGCGCTCGAATACCCCTCCTACCGGGCACTCTGGTCCCGTCTGTGCTCCGGGAACTGACCCGCCGCACGCCCCCAGACGTTTCCCCTACGCGGATAGTGGAAATCCCGGGCCGGAAATAGACTGAGGAGCGTGACCGACACGGCTGCCGACCTGCTGCGCATTGAGGACCTCCATGCCCGACCGACACCAGAGGAGGGCGCCGACCCCGGTGCCGACATCCTGAAGGGGCTCGATCTCGTGGTTCGCCGCGGCGAGGTGCACGCAATCATGGGGCCCAACGGCTCGGGCAAGTCCACCCTCGCCAACACCCTGCTCGGCAACCCGGCGTACGAGGTCACCAGCGGCCGCATCCTGTACGACGGCGACGACGTCACCGAGTGGCCCACCGATGTACGGGCCAAGAGCGGCATGTTCCTCGCGTTCCAGTACCCGCAGGAGATCCAGGGCGTCTCGGTCATCCAGTTCCTCCGACAGGCCCTGTCTGCCCGCAAGGGCATTGACCTCTCAGTGCTCGAACTGCGCCTCGCCACCATGGACTGGATGAAGCGCCTCGGCATGGACTCGTCCTTCGTTGACCGGTACCTGAACGAGGGGTTCTCCGGTGGCGAGAAGAAGCGCAACGAGATCATGCAGATGGCGATCCTCGAGCCCGAACTCGCGATCCTCGACGAGACCGACTCCGGGCTCGACATCGACGCGCTGCGGGTTGTCGCCACCGGCATCCGTGAGATCCGCAAGGACCGCTCGCAGCTCGGAATCCTACTCATCACGCACTACCAGCGCCTGCTCGACGAGCTACAGCCGGACTTCGTGCACATCATGGTGGCGGGTCGTATCGTTGCCTCCGGCGGCATGGAGCTTGCCGAACGCCTCGAGCGGGACGGCTACGAAGCCTTCCGCGGGGCCGACTGAGGGACACTGCACCATGGGCCTGCACGCCGCAACGATCAAGGGCGACTTCCCGATCCTCGATCGCATGATCGACGGCAAACGGCTCGTGTTCCTTGACTCGGCTAACTCCACCCAGAAGCCCCGACAGGTCATCGAAGCGATGGCCGAGTTCATGCGTAATTCGTACGCGCCGGTGAACCGCAGTTCGTACCGACTCGCTGCCGAGTCGAACGATTGCTACGAGCGGGCCCGGGCCGTCACACAGCGATTCATCAACGCCCGCAAGCCCCACGAGGTCATCTTCACGAAGAACGCCACGGAGGCCCTCAACCTCGTGGTGCAGTCATGGGGCCGCGCCAACCTGTCGAGCGAGGACGCGGTGCTGCTTACCCACATGGAGCATCATGCCAACATCGTGCCGTGGCAGATGCTCCAGGCAGAGAAGGGTTTCGCCATCCGTTGGGTGCCGCTCACCACAGACGGGCAGCTGGACCTCACGGATCTTGATCGCCTGCTCGTAGGGGTCAAGGCCTTCTCGTTCACCGCGATGTCCAACGTGCTCGGCACCATCACGCCGGTGCGTCGCCTCACGGATGCCGCACACGCGGCCGGAGCGATCGCGATCGTGGACGGCTGCCAGTACGTCCCGCACCATGCGACCGACGTGAGCGCCATGGGTGCAGACTTCCTCGCGTTCTCCTCGCACAAGCTGTGCGGGCCCACGGGCATCGGGGTGCTGTGGGCCCATGAGGCACTGCTGGACGCCATGCCACCCTTCCTCGGCGGCGGCAACATGATCAGCGACGTGCGGCTCGATGGGTTCGACACCGCCGAACTGCCTGCCAAGTTCGAGGCGGGCACCCCACCCATCATCGAAGCAGTCGGCCTCGGTGCGGCGATCGAGTACCTCGAGTCGATCGGCATGGCCGAGATCCGCCAGCATGAGATGGACCTCACCGTGTACGCCCTGAACCTGCTGAAGGATCGATTCGGCGACGACATACACATCTACGGTCCCGACAACATCGAGGTCCGCGGGGCCACCCTGTCGTTCGACTTCCGCGGCATCCACCCACACGACGTCAGCCAGGTGCTGGACCAGACGAATGTGTGCGTTCGTGCCGGCCACCACTGCGCCAAGCCGCTCATGCGGATCCTCGGTACACCCGCCACCACCCGGGCGAGTTTTTATATCTACAACGACGAGAGCGACGCCGACGCACTGGCGGACGCCCTCGACTCGGCCACCGATATCTTCGGTTTCTGATCGAAAGGACCTGCTGTGCCCGGACTCGAAGACCTCTATAGGGAGATCATCCTCGACCACTACCGCACCCCGCGGAACCGTGGTGCGCTCGAGACACCGCCGGCAGTCGTGGCCCAGGGTCACAATCCGCTGTGCGGCGATGAGATCCAAGTGTACCTCCTCGTCGAGGACGGTGTCGTGAGGGACGTGAAAGTTGGCGGCCAGGGCTGTTCAATCAGCCAGTCCTCCGCGTCGATGATGACCCAGGCCGTGAAAGGCAAACCCGTCGCCGATGCACACCGGGTGCTCGATGCATTCCGGCGCATGATGGGCCTCGACGTCGACGGGGAACCGGAGGACGTGAACCTCGGAGACCTTGAAGCACTCCAGGGTGTCGTGAAGTTCCCCGTAAGGATCAAGTGCGCGACCCTCGCGTGGACAACGCTCGCTCAGGCGATGGACGAAGCCGGCGCCTGAGGACCTTCCCACCCATCAGCCCCGCTGATCATGAGTGGAAAGTGTTTCTGGGTGCCGTAAACTCCCCATCCAAGAAGGGGAGTATTCCTCCGCATTGCAGTCGTCATCACGGTGGAAACACCCGGTTGCAGTGGGTCCAGCTAGTTGGGCCGGGAAAGACCTTCGGAAAACGAACATCGTCGTTTGACCGAAGGAACCCTCGTGAGCGCTGCCGCTTCCAACCTCCCCGCTGAAACCGCACCGAACAGTGGTGATGCTTCGCTTGGGCTCTCCACGCAGGAAGCAGCGCTCCGCCTCGACTCCCACGGGCCGAACGAACTCGTAGCCGCGGCCGGTGTGCCCGCATGGCGGCGCCTGCTCGCCGGTTTCACCGACAGGCTCATCCTGCTCCTCATCACGGCCGCCGTCGTCGCCTGGCTCGTGTCGGGAGAGCTCAAGACCCCGGCGATCGTCCTCACCGTCGTTGTCCTCAACGTGGTGATCGGTTTCCTGCAGGAACAGCGCGCCGAGAAGTCGGTTGACGCACTTCGGAACTCGATGACCTCCCGAGCCCGGGTCCGCCGGGACGGCTCGCTGCTGTACGTCGAGTCCCGCGAGGTCGTACCCGGCGACATCGTGCTGCTCGAGGCTGGTGATCGGGTGCCGGCTGACGGGCGGCTGATCTCCGCAGCGAATCTTGAGGCAGCAGAGTCCGCGCTCACCGGCGAGAGCACGCCGGTGGTCAAGGCCGTGGGCGGGCCCACCGACGAGTCGGTCCCGCTCGGCGACCGAAGCGGCATGGTGTTCATGAACAGCGCAATCACCCGCGGGCGCGGCGAGTTCGTGGCAACCGGCACCGGGATGCAGACCCAGATCGGTCGACTGGCAACGTTGCTCAGGGAAACCGAGCCGGGTGACACGCCGTTGCAGAAACAGCTCCACGGTCTGGCCAACAGCGTCGCCAAGCTCGCCATGGGCATCGTCGCCGTTGTCTTCATCATCGGGCTGATCCGCGGAGAGCCCCTGAGCAAGGTGATCCTCACCTCGGTAGCGCTCGCGGTCGCCGCCATCCCCGAGGGACTGCCCGCCGTCACCGTTGTCACGCTCGCCGTCGGGGTCTCCAAGCTCGCCAAGCGCAACGCCATCGTGAAGCGACTCGCCTCGGTCGAGACGCTCGGCTGCGCAACCGTGATCTGCAGCGACAAGACCGGAACGCTGACGCTCAACGAGATGACCGCTGTGGAGCTGGTTACGCAGTTGCACGAGCATGCGGTGAGCGGCCTCGGGTACTCCCCGGAGGGGGAGATCCGCCGCAAGAACGACGACGACCCCGTTGGGCTCGATACTGCACTCGTCGCGATGGTCCTCTGCAACGATGCCGAGATCCGGCGCAACGAGAACGACTGGCAGTTGGTCGGCGACCCGACGGAGGGAGCGCTCGTGGCGCTCGCCGCGAAGGGCGGCGTAGAGGCCGGCCCGCTACGCACCCGGCATCCGCGGATTGCGGAGGTGCCGTTCGACTCGACGCACAAGTTCATGGCGACGGTGCACGAGCTCGCCGACAGCAACGGCGACGTGATGGTGCGGGTCCTCGTCAAGGGCGCCCCCGACGTGCTCCTCGCACGCACCACGAGCGTCATCGACCGTTCGGGCGCCGCCGTGGACATCAACGAGCACCGCGCTGTGCTCGAGGCGCACAACAGCCGCCTCGGCGACAACGGATACCGCGTGCTGGCCATCGCCCAGCGGGAACTGCCGCTCGACGCCTGGCAGGAGTTCCAGTCAAGCGGGGGCGAGCCGATGGGCCTCGTCCGTGACCTCACGCTCCTCGCGTTGGTCGGAATCGTCGACCCCGCACGGGCAGAGGCAAGGGACGCGATCGTGCAGGCGCACCGGGCTGGTATCGCCGTGAAGATGATCACGGGAGACCACGCGTCCACCGCCACCGCCATCGCTCGGGAACTGGGCCTCGAGGGAGACGTGCTGTCGGGCGCAGACCTCGAGGCGATGAGCGACGAGGAACTCGCCGAGCGCGTGGACGAGGTTGCGGTGTTCGCCCGTGTCTCTCCCGAGCACAAGCTGCGGCTCGTCCGCATCCTGCAGCACCGGGGCCACGTGGTTGCCATGACCGGTGACGGGGTGAACGACGCGCCGGCACTCAAGCAGGCGGACCTCGGTATCGCCATGGGGATCACCGGAACGGATGTGAGCAAGGAGGCCGCCACCATGGTGCTGGCCGACGACAACTTCGCCACGATCGTCAGCGCCGTCGGGCGGGGGCGGGCGATCTACGCCAACATTGTGAAGTTCGTCCGCTTCCAGCTCAGCACAACGCTCGGGTTCGCCGTGCTGTTCCTGCTTGCGTCGATAATCGGCATCGCGAGCGGCAAGCCGTTCACTGCCGTAGCAATCCTCTGGGTCAACCTCATCATGGACGGCCCCCCGGCCATGGCGCTCGGTCTTGACGCAGAAGAACCGGACGCGATGCACGCGGCACCGCGACCGGCAGACGAGCGGATCCTGACGCGCGGCCGCTGGGCCAGCGTCGGGCTCTCCGCCCTGGTGATGGCCGTCGGCACGCTCCTCGTGCTCGAGTTCGCACCCGGGCCCGCACTCAGCGCAGGCACGGCCTCGATCGCTGGGACGATGGCATTCAACACCTTCGTGCTCTTCCAGTTCTTCAACATCCTCAATGCCCGCCACGACACGCGCAGCGTGTTCAGGCGCTCGACCCTGCGGAACCGTTGGCTGTGGGTCTCGCTTGCCGCCGTGCTCCTCCTGCAGGTCGGCGTCACGCATTTCGGCCCGATGCAGAGCCTGTTCGACACCATGTCGATCAGCCTCGCCCAGTGGTTCGTGTGCATCGCGGTGGCCAGCAGCGTGCTGGTCGCCGAGGAGGCCCGCAAGTTCATCTCTGCCCGTACCCGCAACACCCGTTAGGAAGGATCCTCACGTGTTCAAGAACACCGCAAAGACAACCGTGCTCCTCGCCGCACTCGGCGGGCTCATCGTGGCCGTCGCCGGCTTGCTCGGCGGCGGAAGCAGCGGAGCACTCACCATCGGACTGCTCATCGCCTTCGTCATGGTCGGCGGTTCCTACTGGTTCAGCGACCGCCTTGCGCTCCGTGCGGCCAAGGCGAGGGTGATCGAGCGCTCCGACAACCCCGACTTCTACGACATGATCGCCTCGCTCGCCACCCGGGCAAACCTCCCGATGCCCCGGGTGGCAATCGCCCCAAGCGAGCAACCGAATGCGTTCGCCACCGGTCGCGGCCCCAGCAAGGCGGTGGTCTGCGCCACCGAGGGTCTCCTGCGGGCCATGCCGCGCGACGAGATCGAGGCGGTCATGGCGCACGAACTGATGCACGTTCGCCACCGGGACATCCTCATCGGTTCGGTGGCTGCTGCCATCTCGACCGCGATCTCCTACATCGCACAGATGGCAATGTTCGCGAGCATGTTCGGCGGTGGCCGCGACGACGAGGACCGACCGAACCCGTTCGCGATGTTGCTCATGTCGCTGCTCGCGCCCATCGCCGCGTCGCTCATCCAGATGGCCGTCAGCCGCTCGCGCGAGTTCGAGGCCGACCGCGGCGCGGCACAGTTGCTCGGCTCCGGTGCATCGCTCGCAACCGCTCTCGAACGCATCGAGTTGCTTGCCGCCAAGGCGCCCATGTCCGTCGCACCGGCCCAGGCGTACGCCTACATCCACAACCCACTCAGCGAGTTCCGCGGCGGGCGGAACGCCAGCATGGCCAGGCTCTTCAGCAGTCATCCGCCCACCGAGGAGCGCATCGCCCGACTGCGGGCGATGACCTTCTAAACCATGCGAGCGCAGCCGTCAGATCGGCAGTAGTGGCAGCACCACCGCCGCGAAAGCGGCCGCGCTCCCGGCAACGAGCAGTGGGAGCACCCCGTGCCCGGGGCCGACGTTCCAGAGCAGCCCGGCCCACAGCCCCGCCACAAGCACTGCCCCGTTGTTCAGCGCCTGGAACACGCCCTGCGCTCGCCCCGCACGCTCACGCGAAACGAGGGAAGCGACCCATGCCTTGCCGACACCGTCGGTGAATGCGGGAAACAGCCCGTACACACCGATGACCACAAACACCCCGATACCCCGGTCCAGCAGACCGAGCCCGATGTAGCCCGCGGCGAAGGCGACGAGGCCAATGGCGTAGACAGTCGAGCGCGGCATGCGGTCGGCGAGCGTGCCTGCTGGATACGAGGCAAGTGTGTAGACGCTGTTGAACACCACGTAGGCGAGCACGACCTGGGTGGTGGAGTAGCCGAGCTGCACAACGCGCAGCAGCAGCAGCGCATCGGAGAAGTTCACGAGGGCAATGATCACCACGGCGAGCGTGGCGAGCCAGAACGGCCTCGGGAACGGTTCCGCTGTGTCCGGCGCCCGCTCCCCGGGACTATCAGCCCCATCTGCGTCGTTCGGCAGCGGCGGCCGACGGTCACGCACGAACGCAACGAGTGCGGTCGAGATCACCGCCGGGACGATCGCCCACCACATGGCCGATCGCACGTTTCCGTGGACAACCGACAGCGCCAACAAGCCGATCAACGGACCAACGACCGCACCGAGGCTGTCACCGGCGCGGTGGAACCCGAATGCCTTGCCGAGCGATTCCGGGGGCGTGTCCGCAGCGATCAATGCATCGCGGGGCGCTGAACGGAGTCCTTTTCCGAAGCGGTCGCTGACGCGACCGAGCAGCACCATCGGCCACGCCACCGAGGAAGCGACCAACACCTTGCCGACGGCGGCCATTCCGTAGCCATACGCAATGAATGGTTTGCGTCCGTGCCGGTCGGACCATTTCCCGGCAAAGAACTTGGTGACACCAGCAGTCGCATCCGCGACCCCCTCGATCACACCGACGAGTACTGGTGGCGCCGCAAGGACTCCGGTGAGGAATATCGGCAGCAATGGATAGACCAAATCGCTCGCCGTGTCCTGGAAGAACGACACGAGCGTGAGTACGACGAGCGTTCTTGTGCACCACGACCGCCGTTGGGGTTCCCCCACTTCAGCGATCCCGTCGGCATGCTCACTCACCTCGACAGCGTACTGAGGCCTTATTTGCTGCTGCCGTGCCGGGGCGTGCGCGCGACCGGGGAGAACTCGACCCCTAGGACGCGGATGCGCGCATCCCGCGGCCCGGTCTAGCGCGCGAAGAGGTCGTCGAGACCAGTGCGCTTGCCGGCGGCGGGTGCCTCGGGCTCGCTGCCGAGGTACTTCGCGTAACCGTCACGCTCGAGCTCATCGGCGAGTTCTGGGCTGCCGCTCGCAACCACGCGGCCCCTCACCAGGATGTGCACGGTGTCGGGTCGAAGCTCTTCGAAGAGCCGGCTGTAGTGGGTGATTGCAAGGACGCCGAGCCCGGCGTTCGACGCGGCCTCCACCCGGCGGGCACAGTCGCGGAGGGCGTCAATATCGAGACCCGAGTCCAGTTCGTCGAGAATCGCGAATTTGGGCTCGAGGACCGCGAGTTGCAGTGTCTCGTTGCGCTTCTTCTCGCCACCCGAAAGGTCCACGTTGAGGGCACGGTGGAGAAGTTCGGTGTCTAAACCGATTCGTGCGGCCTCGGCGCGCAGGAGGTTCTCCAGCCCGTTCGCGCTGCGCCCGCGTGACACGAGTGCCTCGGCAAGAACGTCGTCGAGCTTCACGCCCGGGACCTCGGTGGGGTACTGCATGATGAGATGTACGCCCGCGGCCGCCCGCTTCCAGGTGGGCAGAGCAAGGAGATCCTCGCCGTCGAGGGTGACCGACCCGGCGAGCACGTGATACCCCGGGCGGCCTAAGAGGACCGCCGACAGCGTCGACTTGCCGGCGCCGTTGGGCCCCATCACAGCGTGCACCTCACCGGAGGAAACCGTGAGGTCCACACCGAAGAGGATCTGCTTGCCCTCGACGGCGGCCTCGAGGCCGCGGATCTCGAGGGTGTGTCGTTCGTTGCCACTCATGAGATCTCCAACTCCACTTCGCCGTTCACCACACGGACGTCGTAGACGGGCACTGGCTGGGTTGCCGGCAGGGTCTGGGGCACCCCAGAGGTGAGGCTGAAGCGGCTTCCGTGCTTGGGGCACTCGAGTGCGCACTCGTCGTCCAACACCTCGCCGCCGCTCAACGACACGTCGGCGTGCGAGCAAACGTCGCCGATGGCGTACACGCTGTCTCCGATGCGCACGAGGGCAATGGCTTGGCCGTCGATCTCCACCCGGCGCGCCGAACCGGACTCGAACTGCGCAAGCGGACCGAGATGGTGGACGGCGCTCATCCGCCCACCGAACCAGCGAGCACTGCCGGCACGCCGTCGAGTTTGGCCGCCACGCGCGCACGCAACTGGGCCGCGAGCGCCGGCAACGGAAGCTGTTCGAGTACCTCGTCGAAGAAGCCGAGCACGATCAGTCGCTCTGCGATCTCCGGGGACACGCCACGGCTCTCGAGGTAGAAGCGCTGCTCCACGTCGATCGGGCCCACGGTGCTCGCATGGCTGCAGCGCACGTCGTTGGTCTCGATGTCGAGGTTGGGGACACTCTCGGCCCACGCCCCTGCCGACAGTGTGAGGTTGCGGTTCGTCTGGAACGCTGAGGAGCCCTTGGCCTCGTGACCGATCCGGATGAGGCCGGTGTAGACGCTCCGGGCCGTGTCCTTCACTGCGCCCTTGAACAGCAGGTTCGACTGTGTGCGCGGTGCGATGTGCGACTGGATCGTGCGGAAATCGTGCATCTGAGTGCCGTCCGCGAAGTAGAGGGCCGTCTGCTTCGTCGAGGAACCCTGCCCATTGGCCACGGCCTCGGTCCGCACACGGGCGTAGTCCCCGCCGAGGGCCACCGACGACAGCGAGACGGTGCTGTCGCGGTCCGCCCAGGCGAGTTGGTGCCCGATCAGCCACACATCCGTGCCGAGTTCGTTGATCGCGACGTACTTCACCCTCGCAGCAGGACCGGCGTGAATCTCGACCACCGGGGCGACGAGTGCAGCGCCCGAGGCGTCGCTGCGGAACCGCTCGACCACCGTGATCTCGCTGTCGGCCGCCGCATGGATCACGAGACGCGGGAACGTGATCTGTCCCTCGCTGACCGAATGCTCAACCACGACCGGCACCTCGAGCACCTGACCGCGGACCGTGCGCAGCACGATCGGCTCGCTGAGGGCTGTGTTCCACTCGGCAAACACGTCGGGGGCAGGCGCCACGGGGTCCGTCTCGAGGGGTTCGGACAAACACTCGCCGGCGCCGCTGATCGACGATGCGGCGGGCGAGTAGGCGTAGCGGTCGAGGTTGAGTTCGTCGATCCGGCTGTACCGCCAGATCTCCTCGTCCACCTGGGGCATCGCTGAGGCGGTAGCCCGCACGGCAGCGGCAGTCCTTCGCTCGATCAGCCAGCTCGGGCCGGGGATCGCGCTCGCAAGTTCGGGGTTCATCGGCGGTCCTGAGGGGGTCGGGAGCAGGGGAAATACTACCATCGCCGTAGGGGAAATCCCCCGGCCCGCTGGGGCTCAGGACCTGCCGCGACGCCGGAAAAAGCGGCCAAAACCCTTCTTGCGCTGGTTCTCGGCGAGCACCTCCGCGAGCACCTCGGGCACGATCGCGTTGATGATCTCCTCAGCCTCGTCGAGGACCGCCGCAGCGGTTCCGTCATCGAGTCCCGGCGGTTCCTCCGGTGTACTCGGCGGCGTCAGACTCCCGTAGGTCCAGCCACCGTCGATGATCCGCCGCTGGTAGCCCGCGCACTGATCGGGGCAGCGCCACGGTGCATCGGGGGCGAGGTCGACGTTGCACTTCTGCACGGTCTCGCCGTTGGCATAGGTGCGGCTCTCGAAGTTCTTGCATTCCTGACGCATCGGCACCCCGACATTCTGGCTCGTCGCTGGCCCCATGGTGTCGCAATCGCGCTGCTTCGTGGCACGATCATGCATAGTGATCTGTCGCACACGCCACCTGCTCGTCCTCCTACCGCTCGCTCTCCTAGCGGCCTGTGGGTCTTCAACCCCGGCCGGGGGCCCGACCACCGCACTGGTATCCGTGGCCCCGTCCACGAGCAGCGTCGCCGGCACCACAGCGCCCGCGCCGTCCGAGAGTGCCGCACCGACCACCGAGGCCACCGGTGCCCAGACCATCAAGCCCGGGTTCGGCTACCTGACGGTCCGAGACGGCGTCACGCTGTCGATCAACGTGATGCTCCCGGGGACGGAGAAGTCCGGCCCCTACCCGACCGTGGTCGAGTACTCGGGATACGACCCGAGCAACCCCGACAACACAACATCGTCGGCGCTCTATAACGCATTGGGCTACGCCCACGTCGGCATCAACGTGCGCGGTACCGGCTGCTCGGGCGGTGCGTTCAGGTTCTTCGAGGACAAGCAGCTCACCGACGGCTACGACGCGATCGAGACCATCGCGTCGCAACCGTGGGTGCTGCACAACAAGGTCGGCATGGTCGGCATCTCGTATCCCGGCATCACGCAGCTCTTTGTTGCATCCACACAGCCGCCGAGCCTTACATCAATCGCACCGTTCTCGGTGAGCGACGACCTCTATCGCTCCACGCTGTATCCGGGCGGGATCCTCAACACGGGCTTCGCCGTGATGTGGAGCACCGAGCGCGGCAAGGAGGCACAGCCCTTCGGTCAGGCATGGACCAAGAAGCGTGCTGACGCGGGCGACACAACCTGCATCACCAACCAGGATGCGCGCTCGGGCAATCTGGACCCCGCGAAGGAGATCGCGGACAACCCCTTCTACAACCCGGGCGTCTCCGATGTGCTGAACCCGTCGCTGCTCGTCGGGAAGATCACGGTGCCGGTATTCCTCGCCGGGGCGTGGCAGGACGAGCAGACCGGCGGGCGCTTCCCGGCGCTGCTCGACAAGTTCACGTCGTCACCGCATGTGTACGCCACCATGTCGAACGGCCTGCATACCGAGGCGCTCGGTGTCGGTTTCCTAAACCGCTACCACGAGTTCCTCGAGCTCTACGTCGCACAGCGCACCCCACAGTTGAGCATCATGGCCGGGTTCATTCCATCGGTGCTCTACAAGACCGTGTTCAACGTGAGCGGGCTCGGCTTCGCCCCGCTCCGGTTCACCGGCAAGACGTATGAACAAGCGCTGGCGGCCTTCGAGTCCGAGCCTCCGGTGCGCATCCTGTTCGAGGAGGGCGCAGCCGACGGCCTGCCCGCCGGTGCACCCGCTCCTCGCTTCGAGGCGTCGTTCCCGTCGTGGCCGATCCCGAGCACCGAACCGACACCGATGCTGCTCACCGCGAAGGGTGGCGCCGCTGCGTACACCTACGATCCCGATGCAACTGCCGACACGTATTACACCGGGTCGCTCGCCGAGATCTGGAACGCCGACGTGAAGTGGGACTGGAAGCCTGCGCCGAAAGGCGCCGTAGTGGCATTTGAGGGTCCGACGCTGGGGGCCGATCAGGTGCTCGTCGGGCCCGCTTCGGCCGATCTCTGGATCTCCTCCTCTGCCCCCGACACCGATCTCGAGGTGACAATCACCGAGGTCCGCCCCGACGGGCAGGAGGTCTACGTGCAATCAGGCTGGCTGCGTGCCAGTCGGCGGGCACTCGATACCGCAGCCTCCACCGAACTGCGGCCGGTGCACACCCATCTCCAGCGGGACGCGGCTCCACTCGTTGCCGGCGAGCCGACTCTCGTACGCGTGGAACTTTTCCCCTTTGCCCACGTGTTCCGCAAGGGCTCCCGTGTCCGGGTGCTCGTCGGCTCCCCCGGCGGCAACCGCGCACAATGGATCTTCCAGGGCCTCCCGGCCGGAGGCACGGTTACGGTGCTGACCGACAAGCAACACCCGTCGCGCATCGTGCTTCCCGTACTGAAGGGCATTGCGGCACCGGCCGGGCTGGCACCTTGCGGATCGCTGCGCGGCCAGCCGTGTCGCATCTACACCAAACTCGGCTAGCCGACCGAGCCTTCCATCTGCAGCTCAATGAGGCGGCTCCACTCGACCGCGTACTCCATCGGCAACGTGCGGGTGACCGGCTCGATGAACCCGTTGACCACCATCGACATGGCCTGCTCCTGGGAGAGCCCACGGCTCATCAGGTAGAACAACTGCTCGTCGGCGATCTTGGACACGGTTGCCTCGTGGCCGATCTGCGCGTCCTTCTCGCCCACTTCCATGTACGGGAACGTGCGTGAGGTGGAGTCCTCGTCAAGGATGAGTGCGTCGCACTGCACGTGGCTCTTGCAGCCGTACGCGCCTTCCTCGACACGAACGAGGCCGCGGTAGGTGGTGATCCCACCGTCCTTGCTGATCGACTTCGACACGATCTTCGACGTGGTCTCCGGCGCGGCGTGCACCATCTTGGCCCCCGCGTCCTGGTGCTGGCCCTCGCCGGCGTACGCCACCGAGAGCACCTCTCCGGTTGCCTTCGGTCCGACGAGGTACACGCTCGGGTACTTCATCGTGAGCTTGGAGCCGATGTTGCCGTCGATCCACTCCATGTGGCCCTCGGCCTCGACGCGTGCGCGCTTGGTGACGAGGTTGTAGACGTTCGGCGACCAGTTCTGGATGGTGGTGTAGGTGACTCGGGCCGAAGGCTTCACGATGATCTCCACCACAGCGGAGTGCAGCGCTTCCTTCGCGTACACGGGTGCGGAGCAGCCCTCGATGTAGTGCACCTTCGAGCCCTCGTCGGCGATGATGAGCGTGCGCTCGAACTGGCCGGCGCTCTCGGAGTTGATGCGGAAGTACGCCTGCAGCGGCATCTCGCACTCGACACCCGGTGGCACGTAGATGAACGAGCCACCGCTCCAGACCGCCGAATTCAGCGCCGAGAACTTGTTGTCGGCCGGGGGGATGACGGAGCCGAAGTGCTGCTTGACGAGGTCCGGGTACTCGCGCAGGGCGGTGTCCATGTCGCAGAACAGGATCCCCTGAGCAGCGAGCTCGTCACGGTTCTTGTGGTAGACGACCTCGGAGTCGTACTGGCTGGTGACACCGGCGAGGTACTTGCGCTCCGCCTCCGGGATACCGAGCTTCTCGTAGGTCTGCTTGATCTTCTCGGGGAGGTCTTCCCACTCGTCCACCACACCGCCGTCGGTCGGCTTGATGTAGTAGTAGATGTCGTCGAAGTTGATGTCGGGCATGTTGATCGCGAACCACGCGGCCATCGGCTTCTTCTCGAACACGTTGAAGCTGCGCTCGCGAAACTTGCGCATCCACTCGGGCTCGCCCTTCCAGCGCGACATCTGGTTGACGACATCGGTGCTAATGCCCTTCGCCGGCCGGAATACGTACTCTTCACCGTCGTTCCAGCCGAGGCTGTACTTGCTGAGGTCGAGATCAATGGCGGTCATCGTGAGACTCCTCGGAGAGGTGCATCCCGAATGGGGAACCCGGGATTTCCACTACCGCCATAGTAACAATTCCTCGGCCGAAAACCCCGAGCCAGACCGTCGGTTCAGCGCATCTCGATGAAGATGCACTCCCCGGGACACTCCTCTGCGGCGTCGACAACCTGCTGGTACAGCCGTTCGGGGACGAAGGCGAGACTCCCTGAGCCTCCCGGGTCGTTGAGGATCTGATCGGCCTCTTTGACGTAGGCGATCCCATCCTCGAGCAGGGCGAACACATCAGGGGCGTGGTCCTCGCACAGACCGTCGCCCGTGCACAGGTCCTGATCGATCCACACCCTCATCGCGGCCCGCCGTGAGTAACCATGGTGACCCGCAGGGTACATGGCGCCTGCCGTTAGCGTGCCCGGCGTGCAACCCCCCCTCGCCGAACGCCGTGCCCACACCTGGCAACGCCCCACCGGGCCGACCGAGGACCCGTACGCCTGGCTGAGCAACCCGCAGGACCCGGCGACCCTTGGCTACCTCCACGCAGAGAACGCGTATTGCGAGGAGTGGTTCGGCCCCCACGCTGCGCTCAAAGAGACGTTGTTCGGCGAGATCCGGTCGCGTATCCAGGAGACCGACCAGTCCGTCCCGGTGCGCAAGGGACCGTGGTGGTACGTCGGGCGCACGATCGAGGGGCTGTCCTACGGGGTTCACTGCCGCGGCAACTCGGCCGGGACCGCGTCGTCGCACGTGCTCCTCGACGAGAACCGGGAGGCGGAGGGGTCCGATTATTTCGCACTCGGAGCCTTCGACATCAGCCCCAACCATCGTCTGCTCGCGTGGTCGCACGATCTGGACGGCTCGGAGGAGTACGTCCTGCGGGTGAGGGACCTCGACACCGGGGCGGACCTCGCCGACCGGGTTGAGCGCACGTACTACGGAACCGCGTGGTCCGCCGACAACGAGTGGATTTTCTACACGGTGCCCGACGAGGCGATGCGACCGTATCAACTGTGGCGCCACCGCATCGGCACGGAGCAGTCCGCTGACGTCCTCGTGCTCGAGGAACCCGACGAGCGGTTCTTCCTCGAGGTGGACCTGAGCCGCAGTGGGGCCTGGATCATCGTCACGCTGGAATCGAAGGAATCCTCCGAGGTGTGGCTCATCCGGGCCGACAACCCGACGGGAGAGCCGTTGCGTGTCCGTGAACGACTCGACAAGCACGAGTACGCGGTGGATCACTGGGGGGACTGCTTCGTCGTACTGACCAATCTCGACGCAGAGGACTTCCGCGTGATGACCGCGTCGATCGACGACCCGGCCGCTTGGACCGAATTGGTTCCGCACGAATCCGGACGCCGCATCACCGGGGTAGAACCCTTCGCCACCCATCTTGTCCTCCACCAGTGGGCCGACGCCCAGCCCGGGCTGCGCGTGATGTTCCGCGACCGGTCAACGCGGCGCATCGACGTTGGCGACAGCCCGTGCGACGTCGAGTTCTCCGCGAACCCCGAGTACGACACGGAACTGCTCCGCTTCGACTACCAGTCGCTCATGCAGCCACGCGGCACGTTCGAGGAGAACGTGCGCACCGGCGAGCGGGCGCTGCTCAAGCAGACGCCAACGCCCAACGTGGACCTCGCTGCGTACGAGACCACCCGCACGTGGGCAACATCCAGCGACGGTGAGCGCGTACCAGTCGACCTCGTGTGGCGCAGGGGAACCGAGCGCAATTCCACCGCTCCCCTACTGCTCTACGGCTACGGCTCGTACGAGATGTCGATCGCCCCATGGTTCTCGGTAGGCCGCCTCTCACTCCTCGACAGAGGGTGGGTGTGGGCACTTGCGCACCCGAGGGGTGGCGGCGAACTGGGCCGGCGCTGGTACCGGAACGGCAAGTTGCTCAACAAGCGCAACACCTTCGAGGACTTCATCGCCTGCGCGGAGCACCTCGTCGCCGAGGGTTGGGCGCACCCGAGCCGTGTGGCGATCGAGGGAGGCTCGGCCGGCGGCCTGCTCGTCGGTGCCTGCGCCACGATGCGTCCGGAACTCTTTGCGTCCGTGGTTGCCGAGGTTCCCTTCCTCGACATCGTCACGACGATGAGCGACCCGACCCTCCCGCTGACGGTGACGGAGTGGGAGGAGTGGGGAGACCCGCGCAGCGAGCCGTTCGCGTCGTACATGCTCGGCTACTCGCCGTACGACAACACCGATGCGGCCGACTATCCGGCCACGTACGTCACTGCGGGCCTCAACGACCCCAGGGTGAGTTACCACGAGCCAGCAAAGTGGGTGGCACGCCTGCGGTCGGTGAATACGGGGTCGAGGCCGATCGTGTTCAAGACCGAGATGGGCGCCGGCCACGGTGGGCCCTCGGGCCGCTACGACGCTTGGCGCGATCTGGCCCAGACGTTCGTCTTCCTCCTCGCCACCACCTAGCTCAACCCATCTTGACGCTGCAGACCTTGCCCTTGAAGAAGGTCATGGCGTCGCTCACGTCGTCCTCGCAGTGCAGATCCCCCACACGGCCGAGCACGAACCAGTGGTCACCCATCTCAATGACCTGCTCCGTGCTGCAGTCAATCCACCCGATTGCACCCGGCAGGATGGGCGAGCCGCTCGGGGCCTTCTGCCAGTCGATGCCGTCGAAGCGACCCTCTGAGTCCTTGGCGAACCTCCAGCAGAGTTCTCCCTGTTCGGCCCCGAGGATGTTCACGCAGAACGACCCGCCGGGAGCGATGTCCGCCCAACTGCGCGAATTGACGGCCGGCAGGAACCCCACCAGCGGCGGCTCGAGCGAGACCGAGCAGAACGAACCGATGGTGAGCCCCCCCGGCTCCCCCGAGGTAGACAGGCCCGTCACGATCGTGACCCCGGTGGGGAGGTGTCCGAGGACCTGACGGAAGCGCGCGGTATCGAAGTTGCTCACGTGCTCACGTTAGGCGACGGCGCCACACCGGTCAGGAACAACTTCGCCCCCCGCGCCACTCGGTACGCAACCGACGGACCGACCGATGCGACTGGCTACTGGTCGGCATCCATAGCCGCCACGAGTTCGTCGTGGCTCATCGATCCCGGGGCGGGTCCGTCGACGAGCATGCGGTGCATCAGGCGCTGGAGGAACGCGTTCGCGGGGGTCGGGATTCCGCGCAACCGGCCGAGGAGCACGATCTCACCGTTGAGATAGTCGGTCTCGGCGCTGCCGCGGTTGCGCAAGAAGCTCTGCCACGTTGATCCGCCGCCGCGGTCCTGCCCCTCGATGAGGTGGAAGCGGAGTTTGTCCCCACGGTGGGCGACATCCTCGTCGCGTCCCACGTACTCGATCCCCGCGGCACTCAGGCACGCCTCCCCCTCAGCGCGCACACGTCGGTACGCCTCGGAGTATCCGAACCCGGGGCCGACGGCCACCTCGATTGCGTTGTTGAGGTTCATGAGCAGCTTGCCGTACTTCCACCGCATGATGTCCGGTCGGGCTGCGGACTCGAATCCCGAGTGTTTGAGCGCAGCACAGATCGCACGGCTCGTGTCATCCACCCCATTGGGGTACCGACCGATGTCGAGGATCCCGTTGAGCGGCGACGTATACACCTGCACCACCCCGGGCTTCAGGTGCGTGCCGATGAGCATCACGTTCATCCCGTACACGTTGGGGAAGAGCCGGAGCGCACTCGGCTCGTTGCACACTGCGTTCTGGGCACACACCACCGGCGTACCCCACGGCATCGTCCGGGCCAGCCGCTCGAGTACCGGGGGGAGGTCCTGGGACTTCACCGAGATGACCACGACGTCCCCCACGCCGAACACGATGTCGCCCGGGTCCGTGACCACCGGCAGCCGCACGTGAACCGCACCCGTGGGCGTCTCGAGCACCAACCCATCCCGCGCCATCGCCGTGGCATGCTCGCCGCGGGCCACCGCAACCACGTCGTGTCCGTTCTGCACCAGCTTTGCGGCGATCGGGCCCCCGACCGCACCTGTTCCGTAGACGATGAACCTCATGTGCCCCCGACCGTAGCCATCATGCGGCCCGGAATCAGAAGTTGAACTTGCCGATGGCGCTGACGTCTGTGGGATTCAGGAACTTGTCCGAGGTCCAGCCATCGAGGTCGTACTCAGACATCGCGCGATCCGCCATGCCCTCCATCATCTCGAGGGTCCCGGTCATGCTGGCCACGCCCACGCACTGGATTCGTGCGTCCTCGTGGCTTCCCGAGTAATTGCGCTCGTACAACTCGTGGCGACCGCCGAACTCGCTGCCGATGCAATCCCACAACAGTTTCATGATCTTCACGCGGTCGAGGGCACCGATGCCGTTGGACCCACGGACGTACTTCTCGAGGTACGGGCGGATCTCGTCGGACTTGAAGTCGGCAGCGTTCGAGTTCACGTAGATGAGGCCGGATGCGACCACCTGCTCGATGATCTCCTTGATCCTCGGGTACAGCCACGGGGCCATGACCCGGTACGACATCCCGGTCTCGAGGTTCGGCTGCAAGCAGCCGTTCGCCCACATGGTCGGCGACTTGCACATCTGGTCACTCATCGCCCAGAACATGTTGCGGATTGCGATGCACTCGCCGAGGTTCGCCTGAACGCCGCGGAACTCGCTCGCGCCGGTGGCGCGCAGGGCCTTGGCGAGCACTCCGATGATGAAGTCGAGTTTGACGCAGAGGCGTGTGAGCCCGTGCAGGGTGAACCGCGGAGTGAAGCCCGAACCACCCGCCCACGACGTTGCCTCGTCGGCCCCGTACATGAAGACGTTCTCCCACGGGATGAGCACCTTGTCGAACACGAGGATCGAGTCGTTCTCGTCCAGCCGGCTCGACAGTGGGTAGTCAAATGGGCTGCCGGTAACAGCCGCCTGGAACTCGAAGGAGTTGCGGCAGATCAGTTTGACCCCGGGTGCGTCCATCGGCGTTGTGCACACGATTCCGTACGCCTTGTGCCTCACCGGCAGTCCGTAGTGGGCGATGAAGTTGTAGTGCGTGAGTGCCGAGCCGGTTGCGACCACCTTCGCACCCGACACGACGAGGCCGTTGTCGGTCTCTTTCTCGACGTGCATGCAAACCCCCGCCGACTCGTCGGCGGGCAGGTTGCGGTCCACGGGCGGGTGGACGATTGCGTGGTTCCAGTATGGAACGGTCTCCTGCGTCTCTTTGTACCAGTGCAGCGCGTTGGCCTGGTACGGGGCGTAGAACTCGCTGTTGGCGCCGAGGGTGCCGAGGAACGCCGCCTTGTAGTCGGGCGCCCGACCCATCCATCCATGGACGAGGCGCTGCCAGCAGGCGATGGCGTCACGGCCGCCGATGAGGTCCTCCACCGTCCGGGGAACCTTGAAGAACCGATGCGTACGGCCGCCGCTCCCGGTGTCGGTCTCGGTGGTGAGGATGTCCCGGGTGGCTGGGTCGTGCAGTGCGTCGTACATCGTCGCGATGGACCTCACGCTGTTGCGGAACGCCGGGTGCGTGGTGACGTCCTTGACCCGCTCACCCTGGAAGTACACCGTGCGGCCGTCGCGCAGGCTCTCGATGTACTCGGCGCCCGTGTACGCACGACGTGCGGTGGACGAGGTCGGCTGACTCTCGGTTGCTGTCACGTTGATCCCCCGGTCGCATCGGCCCAGCACGGCGGTGGTCCTTGTGCTTGCCTGCCCACCCAATCAGCGTAACCACGCAGCGACTCGCTCTGCAGCGGGACGGATCGCCCGAGCCTCGAACCGTTGCCCCATCTCGGGCGATCTCGTAGTCTCCGAAGCGGGAAATCTTCTCGATCTGGGGAACTGTCATGCCTTCTGCACACCCGTACGGCCCGTCCGTCAATCACCTCGTCCTCACCGTCCGGGACATCGAGGCGTCGCATCGGTTCTACACCGAGGTCCTCGGCTTCACGCGCAACGGTGAACTCACCGGACCGCTCGCCGGCTCCACGATGTGGTTCTACCAGGGCCACCCCGACTCGCATCACGACATTGCGCTCGTCCAGGGGAAGGGCACCCTCGAGCCCGCTGAACCGTGGGGCGGCTTCTTCCCCGAGGCCAAGGTCGGCCTGAACCACGTTGCCATCGGCTACCCGACACGGGAGGAATGGCTGGCGCGCATCGAGCACATCCAGGACATCGGGGTGAAGTTCATCATTCGCGGCAACCACGGCATGACCCACAGCGTCTACATCAGCGACCCCGACGGCAACGGCATCGAGGTGCTCTACGAGGTGCCCAAGGAGGTCTGGGAGCACGACGTGAACGGCGCACTCAACTACTTCGAGATGCTGCCCACCGAGGGCCCCGGCTCCATCATGGACACCACGGACTACCACCGGTTCGAGACTGCCAAGTAACTCGCCGCAGCTACACGAGCCCGAGGTTGCTACGGAGGCGGGCGAGCTCTGAGCGGTAGTGCTCCACCGTGCGCAGTTTGATCTGCTCATACCCACCGACGAGTTCCGGCAGACCAGCCAGCTCCACCGCTGCCGCCACCGTGCCGTCGTTGACCCGGGTAGATACCTGCCCGATCAGTGACACGTACTCGTTGATGAGCCCACGCTCCACCCGACGGACCTCGGCCTTGCCGAAGGGATCGGCCCACGTGCCCCGCAGGCCGCGCCCTGCGCGCAGCATGCCGAGGATCGGGCGGGCCCACGGACCCAGCGCAATCTTGTTCTTCATACCGAGGCTGCGCAGGAGCGGCGGATGGAAGTTGAAGTACACCTTGACGTTCGCGCCGACGGCATTCTCCACCTCGGCGCGGGCCCCCTCCTCCAGATGGAGCCGGGCAACCTCGTACTCGTCCTTGTACGCCATCAGCCGGTAGAGACCGCGAGCAACGGCCTCGGCGAAGGCAATGCTGCCCGTACCGGCGGCCTGCTTCACCACATCGAGATAGGAGCCTGCGTACTTCTCGTTCTGGTAGACGACGAGATCCCCTGCGCGCAGGCGAACGATCCGACCCAGTTCCCCGTCGCCGAGACCCATGGAGACAATCGCTTCCTCGATGCGCTGCGTGGGCTTGGGGAGGTAGTCCTCCGCGAACACCGAGTGCTCGCGGACCCTCGCCGGATCGACGGCCCAGAGCCGCCCCCAGCGGAACGCAAGCTTGTTGGCCTCGACCGCTGCACCGTTTAGCTCGATTGCCGATTCGATCGCCCCAGCAGATACGGGCAGTGCCCCCAACTGGTACGCAATACCGAGCTGGAAGATGTTCGCCGTTGTCGACTCCCCAAAGAGTGCCTCGGTGACGGCGATCGTGTCGAGGAAACGGTTGTCCGCCGCACGCGTCGCCTGGTTCATGTCGGACTGCAGGTCCGCGAGATTCGGGTACACCGCGCTCGCATCCCGCACCATGAGCCCGGTGGGGCTCTTCGAGGTGGAGACCACCGCAACCGTCCGGGCAGGTGACACCCCAACCAGGTTGCCCGGCGAGAGACCGACGAGGAGGTCGAACACGAGGTAGAGATCCGCCCCACCCGCAGTGATCTTGTTCGTTCCCTCGATGGGCGTGGAGGAGATGTGCACGTCGGAAACCACCGGCCCGGCCTTCTGCGAGAGACCGGTCTGGTCGAGGCCACCGACGTGCTTGCCATCGAGGGTTGCGGCCGTGCCGACGATCTGGGCAACAGTGACCACGCCCGTACCGCCTACCCCGGGCATCCGGAGTGTGACGTTGTCTGTGGGCACGATCGGTGTCGGCTCAGGGAGCAGCGACAGGTCGAACGTCGGGCGACGGCGGGCCCCGCCCTCGGCCCGTGTCGCTTTTTTCGACCTCGCGGAGGATTTCTTGGGCACCACGGTGAGGAACGAGGGGCAATCACCCTCGAGGCAGGAATAGTCCTTGTTGCAGGACGACTGGTGAATTGCCGTCTTGCGCCCGAACTCGGTATCCAAGGGCTGAACGGAGAGACAGTTCGACTTCACGCCGCAGTCTCCACATCCCTCGCACACGCGCTGGTTGATGACAACCCGGCGTGCCGGATCTACGGCGTTGCCGCGCTTGCGGTCCCGACGCTTTTCCGCTGCGCACTGCTGGTCGTGGATGAGCAGAGTGACGCCGGGGAGCTTCGCGAGTACTTCCTGTGCCTCGACGATTCGGGAGCGGTCCCACACCTCGACACCGGACGACAGTTTGACGCCCCGGTACCTCGACAACTCGTCGGTGGTGATGATGACCCGCTTGACGCCTTCGCACAGCGCCCACGACGAGAGACGGTCGACGGGCATCGCGCCTGCTGCGTCCTGACCGCCGGTCATTGCCACGGCGCTGTTGTAGAGCAGTTTGAATGTCATGTTCGCGTCCGCGGCGACTGCCTGGCGGATGGCGAGCGAGCCCGAGTGGGCGAAGGTGCCGTCCCCGATGTTCTGGATGAAGTGTTCGGTCTCGACGAACGGGGCAACCCCAATCCACTGGACGCCCTCGCCACCCATCTGCGTGCCGCCCATGATCTGGCCCACGCGCTCGGGGGCGAGGAACACCACGAGACCGTGGCAGCCGATTCCGGAGCCGACCAGCGAGCCCTCTGGCACCTTGGTGCTCGTGGAGTGCGGGCACCCGGAGCAGAAGTACGGCGTGCGGTTCGGGAGCACCTCGATCTTGCGCTTGATCTGCAGGGCCGACGAGGACGGAGTGGCCGGTGTCATCTGCGCAGAGTCGAGGCGCGCTGCGAGACGCCGGCGCAGGGGGTCGACGAGGTAGTCGGCATCGAGGGCTCCCGTGCCGGGCACGAGCAGGGCACCCTCGTGGTCCCGCTTGCCGAAGATCCTCGGCGCGTTCGTCATGCCGTACAGGGCGTCACGGAGGTACGTCTCGATGAACGGGCGCTTCTCCTCGACGACGACGATCTCCTCGAGGCCCTGCGCGAAGCGGCGCACCACGTCGCGCTCCAACGGGTAGAGCATGCCGAGCTGCAGGAGTCGGATACCGAATCTGGAGACGTCCGCCCGGCTGAGGCCGAGGAGATGAAGCGCCTCAAGGGTCTCGTAGTAACAACGACCCGATGCAACAATGCCGATCCATGCCTGCGGTGGGTCGACCGTGATCCGGTTGAGGTTGTTGGCCGACGCATACATCTCGGCGAGCGGGATCCGTGCCTCGAAGATCTCCTTCTCCAGCGGACCTGAGGTCCAGGGCCCGACATTGCCCTCGACGGTCGGCCGATACGGCTTGCCGTTCCAGATGAGCTCCGGTAGCACCGGGGCGAACCGGCCGGGACCGACCTCGATGGTTGCCGTGCCGTCGGCAACCGCCGAAACGATCTTCATGCCGGTCCAGAGCCCGACGAGTCGGGATATCGCAATGCCGTGCAGACCGAGGTCCAGGCTCTCCTGCACGTTTCCGGGCTGGAGGGTGGGGATGTGCAGATCCGCCATCGACCACTCCGATGACGACGGCAGAGTGGACGACTTGCAGGCCGGATCGTCCCCGACCAGCGCGAGCACACCGCCGTGACGGGTGGTGCCGCCGTACTGCGCGTGGCGGATCGCGTCGCCCGAGCGGTCGAGACCCGGCGCCTTGCCGTACCAGACGCCGAGGACACCGTCATATTTCTGTCCCGGGAACGTTGCCGAGATCTGGCTGCCGAGCACCGCGGTTGCGCCGAGCTCCTCGTTCAGGCCGGGCACATGCACGAAGTTCCACGGTTCGAGGAGCTTCTTGTGCGCAATAAGTTCTCGGTCGTAACCGCCGAGCGGCGAGCCCTGATAGCCGGAGATGAAGGTCGCCGTGTTCAGACCCGCGTCCCGGTCCGCACGCATCTGGTCGATCGGCACGCGGACGAGGGCCTGTACCCCAGTGAAGTAGAAACTGCCGTCGGGCTCGCGGTACTTCGCGTCGAGGTCCCCGGCGTGCTGGCCGCCCCGCCTCTGAACTACGTCAGTCATGATCGTCCCTTCACACCCGGTTCCCGCCAGCGAACTGCCGACACTGCGGATCTGGGCGAGACCCTCTTCAGCGGTTGACCCTAGTCCGTCAACCCGGGGAGCAGTCGCCCGGCACGTACTCATCAGCGCAACCGCGCGCAGAACCACAGCGGGCTAGCGTCGCCGGCATGGGCGCCCGCGACGAACCGGTTCTCCGGCGGGAGGACCCCCGATTCCTCACGGGACGGGGCACGTTCATCTCCGGCCTCCACCACCCTGCACTCACGGGTGCCGCCCACTGTGCATTCGTCCGTTCAACCGAACCACACGGCCGCATCACATCCATCGATACGAGCGAGGCGGTGTCGATGCCGGGCGTGATCGCTGTGTTCACCGGGGCGCACAGCGGGACAGAACTGTGGCCGCTCATGCCGCGACTGCAGTTCATGAACCAGAAGATGTACCGACCCATGCTGGCCACAGACACAGTCCGTTTCGTGGGCGAACCCCTTGCCATCGTGGTTGCCGAGACCGCCTACCTGGCCGCAGACGCAGCGGAGGCTGTAGTCGCCCACTACGAATCGCTGCCCGCTGTCGTCTCCCTCGACGATGCCCTCGCCAGTACGGTGGTCCTCCACGACGCCGCTGGGACCAACGTGTCGTGGGAGTGGTCCACACCGGCTTTCGAGGACGACCCGTTCGAGGCCTGCGACGTAATCGTCGAGTTCTCCCTTCGCCACCCAAGGCTCAACCCCGGACCGATGGAACCGCGCGCCGGCGCCGTCGCCTGGTACGACAACGGACGGTGCATCTCATGGGTCACGTCACAGCGACCCGCCGGGGCGAAGCACATCATCGAGTCATCGCTCGGCCTCGCACCCGGAACGGTTCGGGTGATCGCCCCTGATGTCGGGGGAGGATTCGGCTCCAAGAGTGGCTTTGGCTGCTACCCCGAGGATGTCGTGCTCGCCTGGGCCTCCCGCCGAATCGGCCGCCCGCTGCGGTGGACCGAGTCGCGCACGGAGGCCATGGTCGCCATGGGGCACGGCCGAGCCTCCACCCACCGCATTCGTCTGGGCGGCACGGGCGACGGCACTGTGCTTGCCTACAGCGTCGAAGCGTTCCAGGACAGCGGTGCCTACCCGGCAATGGGAACCTTCACGGTCTCCAACCTGCGCAACTCGGGAACGGGCGTGTACGACATCCCTGCTGCCCGGGTTTCGGGTACTTCCCTCGTCACGAACACCACGCCCACCGTTGCGTTCCGCGGCGCCGGGCGACCCGAGGCAGCATGCGACATCGAGCGCGCGATGGACCGCTTCGCCCTTGCTCTCGGCATCGACCCCGTGGATGTCCGGCTCAGGAACGTCGTTGCCCCGGACCGCTTCCCCTACAGGACCGCCGTCGGTTCCACCTACGACAGTGGCGAGTACGCACGGGCGATCAACAAGGTGGTCGAGAGCTCTCGCTATCGCGCACTCCGCTCGGAGCAGGCGACCCGCCGCGCCCGGGGCGACCGCACCCAGATCGGTGTCGGCATGGCGTGCACGACCGAGATTACGGGCGGGGGTGAGGAGCTCGCCGAGTGCAGGGTGAACGACGACGGCACGGTGGACGTGATCGTCGGCACGTCACCGCACGGTCAGGGCCACGAGACCACCTTCGCCGAGATCGTCATGAGCGAACTCGGCATCCACCGAGACAGGATTCGCGTCCTCCACAGCGACACCGACCTCGCCCCCTTCGGTGGGGGCACCATCGGCTCCCGATCCGCCCAGCTCGGCGGCTCGTCTGCGTACGGAGCAGCACGTGCTGCGGTAGAGGCGGCCAGGCAGGTGGCGGCTGACCTCCTCGAGGCGAGCGAGGCCGACATCGAGTTCGACAAGGCGCACGGCACGTTCGCTGTGGTCGGCACACCGGCGAGGTCGCTCGCCTGGGCGGACCTCGGAGCGATCGAGGCATCCCACAGGTTCGAGTCGCCCGGTACCTTCGCCTTCGGCGCCTGCATCGCGGTGATCGAGCTTGACACCGAGACCGGCTGCGTCCGGGTCCGCGAGATGCACACAGTGGACGACGCAGGAACGATCCTCAATCACCAGATCGCCGAGGGCCAGGTGCACGGGGGCCTCGGACTCGCGGTCGGTGCCGCCCTCTACGAGGAGATGCACTACGGCAACGACGGGGTTCCGCGGACCGCAAACTTCGCTGATTACGCGTTGGTGTCGTCCTGCGAGATGCCGCTCTTCCACACGGACGGCACCGAGACGCCGTCGCCGTGCAACCCGCTCGGCGTGAAGGGCATCGGCGAGTCCGGCACCGTGGTGGGTACCCCTGCGCTGCAGAGTGCCGTGATGGACGCCCTGTCAGTGCTCGGGGTGGAGCACCTCGACATGCCCTACACACCCCTGCGTGTCTGGGAAGCCCTCCAGCAGGTGTCGTAGACCTGTTGGGCTGTCGCCCTAGTTCGACAGCTCGACGGTGAGACCCTCGCTGGCAGCGAAGACCTCCACACCCTGCTCACGGCCGGACTCGCGAGCGGCGCACAACAGCGCGTCCACATCGTCGTCGTGGCGGGTCGGGTCGTGATGGAACAGAGCGAGTCTCTTCGCGCCCGCTGTTGCGGCGAGCCACACGGCATAGTCCACCGTGCAGTGCCCCCACGTGCTCTTCATCTCGAACTCTTCCGGCGTGTACTGCGCATCGTGGATCACGAGATCGGCACCGCGCACGAGGTCCATCGCCCCGTCGGTGGCGCCGAACGAGCCGTCGTAGGGCTGTTGGTGATCCGACAGGTAGGCAATCGACAGCCCGTTCCACTCCACCCGGAAGCCGAGCGTGTTGCCGACGTGTGGAATCAAGCGGGATCGAACTGCGAAACCACCCACGAAGAAATCGTGGTCGCCCACATCAAAGAAGTTGATCGCACCGGGAAGCTTGTCCAGCTCCACCGGGAAGTGCGGCGGGGCCATGAAGCGGCTCATCGCGGTACGGACGGTGGCCCCGTCCTCCTGGGTTGGCCCGTAGATGTCGAGCTTGGCGCCGTTGCGCAGGATTGGAACGAAGAACGGGAGACCCTGGGTGTGGTCCCAGTGCAGGTGCGTGAGGAGGCACGTCCCGGTGAACGAGCCGTCTTGGGGCTGCTGGCGGCCGAAGTAGCGCAATCCGGTGCCGAGGTCGAACACGAGCGGGTCCTCGCCGGGCGCGTCAACAGACACGCATGACGTGTTCCCGCCGTACCGACGGACTTCGTCACCGTGACACGGCGTCGACCCACGGACGCCGTGGAACGTGATTCGAACGGTGTTCCCCACAACGGATCAGACGCTACGGGCACCGCCGGACCCTGTCTAGGGGCGGGACTGTGGCACATGTCGCACCGGAGCACTACCGTCCGGGGCAATGTCCGCTGAGCCGCACGCCGTCACCCCGACCGCCGCACCTGTCCTGCCCGACGGACTCGTCGTGGTCGTCAAGCAGGACTGCGCCACGTGCCGCATGGTCGTGCCCGTACTTGAACAACTGGGTGCCTCGGCAACCCCGCTCACGATCTACGTACAGGACGATGCGTCTTTTCTCAGCGGCTTGCCGTCACTCCCGGACGCCGACCTCGCTGTCAGCTGGCACCACGAGATCGAGACCGTCCCCACGCTCATCCGTGTAAGCGGGGGTCAAGAGACCGACCGCACAGTTGGCTGGTCCCGTACCGACTGGGAGCAGGTCAGCGGCGTTGCGGGGCTAGCACCCGATCTTCCGGTGATGCGCCCGGGTTGCGGGTCGAAGTCGGTGGATCCCGACCTTGCCGACGAACTGCGCGTCCGCTTCACCGGATCAAAATTGCGTGCACGCCGCATCGAACTCGCAACGCTCGAGGACGAGATGGAGACATTGTTCGAGCGCGGCTGGACCGACGGCCTCCCCGTCGTGCCGCCCACCGAGGCCCGCGTGCTGCGCATGCTCGAGGGAACCTCGCACGCTCCGGACGAACTCGTTGCGATCGTGCCACCGGACCTCGTGGAGATCACGGTGGAGAAGGTTGCGATCAACGCCGTCATGGCCGGTTGCAAACCCGAGTATTTCCCGTGGGTGCTTACTGCCGTGCAGGCCGCGTGCACCGACGAGTTCAACATCCACGGCGTGCTGGCCACCACGATGCCGGTGGGTCCGGTCATCATCTGTAACGGTCCGGGCACGCAGGCCATCGGTATGAACAGCGGTGTCAACGTGCTCGGCCAGGGCAACCGCGCCAACCTCACCATCGGCAGGGCCTTGCAACTCGTGATCCGCAATGTCGGCGGTGGCCGTCCGGGCGGCGTGGACCGCGCGGCACACGGCAATCCTGGGAAGATCTCGTTCTGCTTCCCCGAGGACGAAGTGGGCTCGCCGTGGACCTCGCTCGCCACCGAACGCGGGATCACCCCGGGCACGGACGCCATCACGCTGTTTGCCGGCGAAGGCCCCAAGGTGATTGTGGATCAGTTGTCACGCACACCCGAGTCGCTGGCCAACTCGTTGGCTGCTGCATTGCGCGCCATGACGCATCCGAAGCTTGTCATCGCCTTTGACGTCGTCCTCATCCTCGGCCCGGAGCACGCCCGTGTGTTCGCGGACGCCGGGTGGGACCGAACCCGCATCCTCGCCGAGCTCCACGAGCGCACGCAGATAGCGGGTGCGGACATCATCCGCGGGGCCGCCGGTATCGCCGAGGGCGTGCCGGAGGGCCTGAAAGACCAAACACTCCCGAAGTTCCGGCAGGGCGGCATCCTCTTGGTGCATGCTGGTGGCGGTGCCGGGTTGTTCTCCACCATGATCGGTGGCTGGCTAAACGGTGCGGCGGGCAGCCAGCCCGTCACACGAGAAGTGACTTGGCGATGAACCGACGACACAGAATTGACGACACGAGGAGATGAGCACGTGACCACGACCATCTTGGATCCCACGAGTGAGCGCACCGTCGCCCACCGGACGCTCCTCGAGCGACCGACGACGCTGTCCGGCATGACCGTCGGTCTGCTCGACATCTCCAAGGCGCGCGGCGACGTGTTCCTCGACCGGCTCGAGCAGCGTCTCACCGAGGTCGGGGCGAAGGTGAAACGCTTCAAGAAGCCCACCTTCACCAAGCCGGCCCCCGTGGACCTCCGCCACGAGATCGCCAGCCAGTGCCAGGTGGTTATCGAAGCACTCGCCGATTGAGGCAGTTGTACGTCGTGCAGTGTGCACGACATCAGTGATCTCGAGTCCCGCGGTGTGGTCGGCATGTTCATTGCCTCCACCGAGTTCGTTCAGGCCGCCGAGGCGCAATCAGCGGCACTCGGCTTCACGCCGGCGAGCGTGTTCGTGCCACATCCCATTCAGGACCGCACCGACGACGAGATGCGCGCCAAGGCCGACGAGGCCTTCGCCGAGATCCTGCGCGCCGTCACCCGCTGAGCAGGCCCTACGGGAGCCGGAGCGACTCACCGTTGCCGACAACAAGACCCTCGGCGACGAGCGCTGAGACGAGTCGCTCGGCGCGTTCTGCGTCCACCTGCATCGCGGCCGCAGCCTCGGCAGCCGAGAGGGGGCCCGCAACAAGCCTCGCCATCAGTCGGCCGCGGGCCTGACGGTCCGATCCCTCGAAACGCGCCTGCTTGCCACTGACGCCGGCCGTGCCGATCGCAGGGTCTGGATCCGGCTGACCCGACGCAGTCCATACGCACTGCTGCTGGATCGGACACTCAGCACAGCGAGGCGCTGGCCTGCACAGGACGGCACCGAGGTCCATGATCACCTGGTTCCACACCCACGAATCCTCGGGCGGGCAGAGTTCGTCGGCAATCGACTGCGCACGTTTCGCCGTGAGCCGCTCCCCCACCGTCCTTGCGAGCACCCGTGCGATGTTCGTGTCCACCACGGCCGCCGGCGACTCAAACGCGAAGGCGAGCACCGCACGCGCCGTGTACTGACCGACCCCGGGCAGGCTCAGCAGCCCGTCAAGCGTGGACGGGAATACGCCGAGCTCCACCACGCGGTTCGCTGACTCGTGGAGATGCCTTGCTCGCCTCGGGTACCCGAGGCCCTGCCACTCGCGCAGGATGTCACCGAGCGGTGCGGCTGCGCACGCGGCCGGAGTGGGGAAGCGCTCGAGGAACCGGTCCCAGCGCTGCACCACCCGGTCCACCTGCGTCTGTTGGGCCATCACCTCTGCGACGAGGATGCCCCACGGGTCCCGGGACTGCCGCCACGGCAGATCCCGCATGCGGGGCACACCCCACGCCAGCACACGGCCGACGAGGTCGGCCATGTTCAACGCGGGATCAGCCGGCCCAGACGTCCTGGCCGTCATACGGGCGCTCCCGCGAGGGGGCGAACTCGCGCTTCCACACCATCACGCGACGGCGGAAGTAACACACTTCCTTGCCGTCCTGGTTGAACGCCTTTGTCTCGACGGTGACGACACCGCGGTCGTTGCGAGACTTCGATTCCTGCACGTCGAGGACACGGGTCTCGGCGTGAATGGTGTCCCCGTGGAATGTGGGGAACTTGTGCTGCAGCGTCTCCACCTCGAGGTTGGCGATGGCGGCACCGCTCACGTCGGGGACACTCATGCCGAGCGTGAGGGAGTACACGAGGTTGCCGACCACCACATTGCGACCCTGAACGCTCTTGGCTGCAAACCAGTCGTTGGTGTGCAACGGGTGATGATTCATGGTGATCATGCAGAAGAGGTGGTCGTCGTACTCGGTGATGGTCTTGCCGGGCCAGTGCCGGTAGATGTCACCAACTGCGAAGTCTTCGAGGCAGCGGCCGAAGGGGCGATCGTGGACGGTCATAGGACCCAAACGCTACGTGCCCGGACGGCGCTGTGCGTATTTCTCGGCCCACTCCAGCGAGTCGGTGGTGTCCATGATCGAGTCATGGGCCACCTGGCGCAGTCGGGCGAGGCGGTCCCGGCGCTCCATCGACCACGGGCCGACTCGCAGCGAGACGTAACAGAGACCACCGATCAGCATCGGCACCCAGTACTGGGCCAGCCGATAGCCGAGCACGCCGAGCGACGACTGGCTTCGAGTCAGGCCAAACCCGGTGAGTGCGGGGATGTAGACACCCTCGACTATCCCGAGGCCGCCCGGGGTGATCGGGATGACGGCCAGCACGTTCGCCAGACAGAACGCCACGAGCAGGCCGTCCACGGCGATGGAACCGCCGAACGCGCGCAGGAAGAACCAGAGGGCCGCCGCGTCGAGCAACCAGTTGAGCGCCGCCCACACCGCGACACGTGCCAACAGCTGGCGGTCCCTCAGGAGGTACCGCATGCGATCGGCCACGTGACGGATGACAGCGACCGCGCGGTCCGGGTCGAAGCGCAGCCGCCGTGCGACCCAGCGCACGAGCCGCTCGGCGCGTGTCTGGCCCTGCAGCAGGCCGACAACGACACCGGCCGAGAACACCAGAAGGATGACCCCGACCACCGCAGCCGAGCCGTAGACGGGGTTGAAGCCGCGAAGCGGGATGGACACCATCAACGCGAAGAACAGCAAGATGTTGAGCATCACGGCAGACCCGAGGCCCACGGTGGCGAGGGCGAACCCGGCGTCTGCTGCCGGAACCCCCGAGGTTGTGAGCAAGCGGTAGCCGAGTGCGGAACCTGCCGCCGACCCACCAGGCATGAGTGAAGACACCGCCCGGGTCGACAGCTGGATGCGGAACAACCGCAGTGGCTTGGGCGAGGGCGCCCCGAGCGCGGCGTGTGTCAGCATCGAGTAGCAGAACAGGGCGACGCCCTCGAGGACAAAGCCCACGCCGAGGAACCAGAAGTTCGAGTTCTGCAGGTCGCTGCTCGCCTTCCGGAAGCCCGGGATGAGCGGAAGGATGAGGAACCAGAAGACGAAGAACGACGCCATCACCTTGAGGCTTCCGCGCACGTACCACCAGTGGCGCCGGCGCGTTCGCCTCGGTGTCACGGTCTCGTCCACACTCATTTGCTAGCCGATCCAGCAAACGGGGCGAGGCATCCCACGATCCCGGCGAGTGCCGCATCGACCTTCGGCACCTGCTCAGCGGCGGGGTTGAACAACGTGTCGACCAAACGCTCAAGGCACGACGGATCGGACGGCGCTGGCATCGGGTGCCACCGTACTCTCCACCCAGAAACGGTGTCGGGACTGTGTGGGCGGCCATGACACCCATCACTAATCTCGTGACGTTCGGCACACCGTTGCCTAGGATTGCGCAGTCCGGCCCAGTCCGCCGGATCCGAGGAGGGATCCCGTGTCCACACCGAGCCATCTGAACTGGGCCACCGACTACGACGTGGTTGACCCGGAGTTCGTGAAGGACCCGTACCCCGTGTACGAGGAACTGCGCGGCACCTGCCCGGTGGCGCATACCGATCGCTGGGGTGGGTCGTGGATGCCCACCAAGTACGACGACGTGGTGGCGATCGCCCACGACGTCGAGCACTTCAGTTCCGCAGAGGTCGGCGTGATCCGTGCACCCGAGGGCGCACCCGACCCGTTCCCGCTGGGACTCCCGCCGATCACGAGCGACCCGCCGGTGCACACCTGGTCGCGTCGCCTCCTGCTCCCCTGGTTCTCCCACACCAGGGTGGCCGAGTACGAGGTCATTACGCGTGAACTGTGCCGCAGCCTCATTCGCGGCTTTATCGAGGATGGCAAGGCCGACGCCGCACAGGACTACGCCCAGCAGATCCCAGTGCGCATCATCGCCAAGGTGCTCGGCGTACCCGCCGAGATGTCCGACGACTTCACCAGCTGGGTGCGTGACGTGCTCGAGTTCGCCTACGACCCCGAGCGCCTCCAGCGCGGGCAGATCAATATCTTCACCTTCTTCATGCAGGCCCTCGAGGAGCGCAAGGTCAACCCGGGCGACGATCTCATCAGCGAGCTTGCGCACACCAAGGTGGAGGGCGAGGCCATTCCCGATGCCCACGTGCTCGGCACGGCAGCGCTCACGCTCCTCGCCGGGGTGGACACCACCTGGAGCGCCATCGGTTCCGCGCTGTGGCACCTCGCTACGCACCCCGCCGACCGGCAACGGCTCATCGACGACCCCGAGATCATGCCGTTCGCGCTCGAGGAACTGCTCCGCGCGTACTCGCCGGTCACCATGGCCCGCATCGTCACCGAGGACTTCGAGTACAACGGCTGTCCGATGCACAAGGGCGACAACGTGCTGCTCCCCTTCCCTGCCGCCAACCGGGACCCGGACGTGTTCCCGAATCCCGACGTGGTGGACTTCGACCGTGAGCAGAACCGCCACATCGCGTTCGGATCGGGCATCCACCGCTGCGCAGGCGCCAACCTCGCTCGCATGGAACTGCGCGTCGCCGTCGAGGAATGGCTCGCGATGATCCCCGAGTTCGGCCTTACCAAGGGCGCAGAAGTCACTTGGGCCGGCGGTCAGGTGCGCGGACCGCGCATGTGCCCGGTCTCCTTCGGCAAGTAACCCCGGGGGGGGGTTCCGCTACTTCTTGGACTCGGTGGGTGGCGGGATGGCGGCGGCGAGATCGATCGCCTCCGCAACCGACCGTGCCCGTTGCGCCAGCCCGCGGTGCTTGGGGCGCAGCAGACCCGCCTCGCTCATCACGTCGATCTGGGCGAACATCGGGTCCCAGAACCCCTCGACGTCGAGGAAGATCGCCGGCTTGCTCAGGTAGCCGAGTTGATTCCACGAGAGGATCTCGAAGATCTCGTCGAGTGTGCCGAACCCGCCCGGGAGGGCGATGAATGCATCAGACAGTTCAGCCATGCGGAACTTGCGGGCGTGCATCGAGTCCACGACGATCAACTCGTTCAGCCCCCGGTGGGCCACCTCAAGGGGGATCATCGCCTCGGGGATCACCCCAATCACCTCGCCGCCCCCCGCGAGCACGGCGTCAGCAATGATGCCCATGAGGCCGACGTCACCCCCGCCGTAGACCAACCCGATCCCCCGGCTGGCCATCTCGGCGCCTAGTTCCACGGCCAGTCGCTGGAAGGTCTCGGGGCCCTTGCTCGAGCCGCAGTACACACAGATCCGCATCGACCCAGTCTGACGCCCGACGCCCTCCCCTGCGGCCATCTATGAGGCGGTCGCCGACGGAGTGTTGCGGGCGGTCTGCTCGGTAGGTTGTGGAACTATGACCGCCCACGATCTGCAGGCTGCCGTTTCCGTCATCGAGCTGGCCGAGGGGGTTGTCGGCAAGGCCGTACGGCGCCTCGCCGACCTCGGTGGACCAGACTCCCAGCAGGTGCTGGCGTACGACGTGGCTCATGCCGCCTCCGCCGTGTCCACTGCCCGGTCGATGCTCGACTACGGGGCAAAGGGCGCCGTCGAATCCGCGCTCACCTGTGCCTTTGTCGCTGATGCCGTTCACGACCTCGTGTGCAAGCTGGTCGGGCGCGAACAGCTGTGGGGCGTTGACGCGAATGCGCTCACACCGGCACACGGCTTCGTGGCCACGTACCGCGACCCGTCGTTCATCGCATCGCTTGCGACTACACCCGGCCCACGTCATCTGGACTCCGACTTCGAAATGGTGCAGGACACGTTCCGCGCGTTCGGTGACAAGGTCATCGCCCCGCATGCCGAGCATGTGCACCGCTGCAACGAGGACGTCCCCGAGAACATCATCAGCGGACTCGCCGAGATCGGCGCATTCGGCCTCTCGATCCCCGAGGAGTACGGCGGGTTCTCCACCGGCGGCGACGGCGAGTACACCGCGATGGTCATCGCCACCGAGGAACTGAGCCGCGCCAGCCTCGGCATCGGCGGCTCGCTCATTACCCGCCCCGAGATCCTCACGCGTGCGCTCGTCAAGGGCGGCACCGAGGAGCAGAAGCAGGAGTGGCTGCCCAAGCTCGCTACTGCTGAGGTGATGTGCGCCGTGGCCGTCACCGAGCCCGATTACGGCTCCGACGTTGCCGGCATCAAGGTCACGGGCACCCCGGCCGCAGGCCCCAACGGCGAGGCCGGGTACGTGATCAACGGCGTGAAGACCTGGTGCACGTTCGCCGCCCGCGCGAATGTGCTCATGCTGCTCGCCCGCACCGATCCGGACCGCACCAAGACCCACCGCGGCCTGTCGGTGTTCATCGTGCCCAAGCCGCTCGGCGATGCCCACGGCTTCCAGTTCAGCCAGCCCGGTGGCGGCAAGATGGAAGGCCGCCCGATCGACACCATTGGTTACCGCGGCATGCACTCCTACGAGATCGCACTCGACGCCTGGTGGGTGCCCGCCGAGAACCTCATCGGCCTCGAGGACGGCATGGGCAAGGGCTTCTATTACCAGATGGAGGGATTCGAGAACGGCCGTCTGCAGACCGCTGCACGCGCCGTTGGCGTGATGCAGGCTGCGTACGAGGCTGCGCTCACCTACTCCCAGGACCGCACCGTGTTTGGCAACACCGTGGGCGACTACGAACTCACGAAGGTGAAGCTCGGGCGCATGGCATTCGTTATCCAGGCCTCCCGCCAGTTCTCCTACGCCGTGGCGACGCTCATGGCCAAGGGACAGGGCCAGATGGAGGCCTCGATGGTGAAGGCCTACGTGTGCAAGGCCGCCGAGTGGGTTACCCGTGAGGCCATGCAAATCCACGGCGGCTACGGCTACGCCGAGGAGTACAGCGTGAGCCGGCTGTTCGTTGATGCACGCGTGCTCAGCATCTTCGAGGGTGCAGACGAGACCCTGTGCCTCAAGGTGGTCGCCCGCCGCCTGGTCGACTCGCTCGCCAAGTAACCCTCCCTCACCAAGTTCTGGGTCTACATCGGGCGACCCCTCCGCCAGAAGTAGACCGAGATCCCTGAGGGGTTAGGGCTGGCGGTGGATGCTGACGGCATAGTCCCCGCCAGCACCGTCGGCGCCAGCACCGTCGCCGCCAGCAAACGGTGCTCGCTCCCAGGTGGCGTAGCGCGCCTCCAGCACCAGGCCCGCTGCAGCGCACAGTTCGTCGTAACGCTCGACGGGATAGCCCTGCGCGTCGAGGCTGAAGCCTGCGACGAGTCGACCGCCGGGTTCGAGGTGGTGCGAAAGATTCGCGACGATCGCCCCACGGTCCTCGGGCTTGCAGAACAGCAGGATGTTGCCCGCCATCACCACGATCGGGAACGTGCGGCCGAGCTGCACGGTGGCGAGATCCGCAACGTGCCAGTCGATCTGCGGGGCCTTGCGGCGTGCACGGTCCACCATGTCCACATCGAGGTCCACGCCGACAACCTCGCGACCACGGTGTGCGAGTTCGATCGCGAGACGACCCGTGCCGCAACCCGCATCGAGCACCGCACCTGCACCGAGCGTGTCGAGGAAATCCGCCTCGCCGTGCGCCGCCTCGCCAGCGTCCACCATTCGCTGCCAGCGTGCGTCGTACTCGTCGAGGTTGATCGCGCGGCGCCACTTCACCCAGCGCGCCGACACCTCGCTGCCCGGCACACGCGCTTGCTGCTCGTCACCACCGGGCACGTTCAGGTCACACCCAGTCGAGCAGGTCGTGCAGCGACTGGATCCGCTCGTGGCCGAGGTCGTCGTACAGGCCGTACGGATCGAGGTGCAGGGGCACGAGACCGGCGGCCGCAGCGCCGGCAACGTCGTTGATGAACGAGTCTCCGATGTAGCCGATACGCGAGCCGTCGGTGATCCCCTGCGCCGCCAGAACGGCGAGCGCCGGCTCGAACACACGCGGATCGGGCTTCGCGAAACCGACCACGTGCGAGTCGCTCACCACGCTCACGGGAACCCCGGCTCCGGCACCTACCTGGCAGATGCCCTGGGTGGCAAGGATGCCCTCGATTTGTCCGCTCGCGTTGGAGACCACACCGATCGGCACCTTGCGGTTGAACAACTTCCACAGTGCAGCGACGGACTCCTCGATCCGTGCACGCCAGAGCAGCGCTGTCCACACACGGCGAAGGCGGTCCTCGACGGTGTCCGGTGCGGAGTCACCGATTGCCTTGGCCCACGCACCGCGGTACACGGACCAGTCGAGGTGCTCGATGCCGTCAGCGTCCTTCGCCTTGTTCGACAGCGCGTCACGCTCGAGCGCGCTGAGCGCGTAGTAGTGCGCACGGTGCCCGTCGAGCGAGTTGGGCCGGTGGCCGAGTGCGTCGCCCAGTGCGATGTGGTCCGGCACGACGAAGACGCCACCGGCGTCGAACAGCAGTGCGTCGAAGCGCTTCTGGCTCATGGTGCGTCGATCAGGACGCAGCGCTGCGCACGAGGCCCGCGCGCTCGCCGCGGGAGATGAACTTGAGCGCCATCTTGCGGCTTGCCTCGTCGATCATCTCCTCGCCGAACATCACCGCGCCCTTGCCCTCGTCCTCGGTGGCGAAGTTGTAGGCATCGAGGATTGCGTGCGCACGGTCGAACTGCTCCTGCGTGGGCGAGAACACCTCGTTGAGGATGGCGACCTGGTCGGGGTGCAGTGCCCACTTGCCGTCGTAGCCGAGCGTGCGGGTGCGGTTGCAGTAGTCGCGGAAGCCCTCGCCGTCACGGATGTACAGGTACGGGCCGTCGATGACCTGCAGGCCGTTGGCGCGGCCGGCCATGAGGATCTTGGAGAACACGTAGTGGAAGTGGTCGCCCGGGTACTGCGGGATCTGCACGCCACCGGTGAGCACCGGCATCTCCATGCTGGCAGCGAAGTCGGCGGGCCCGAAGATGATGGTCTCGAGGCGGGGCGACGCTGCGCAGATCTCCTCGACGTTGATGAGGCCGCGTGCGGTCTCGATCTGTGCCTCGATACCGATGTGGCCGACGGGCAGGCCAGCGGCGATCTCCACCTGACGCAGGAGCATGTCGGTGGCGACGATCTGCGCCGCGGACTCCACCTTCGGGAGCATGATCTCGTCGAGACGCAGGCCGGAGTTGCCGACCACCTCGATGATGTCGTACGCCGTCCACTTCGTGGACCAGTCGTTGACGCGGACGCACATCACCTTGTCGCCCCAGTCAAGCGTGCGCAGCGCGTGGGCAATCTTGCCGCGGGCTGCTTCCTTCTCCTTCGGGGCAACAGCGTCCTCGAGATCGAGAAAGACCATGTCAGCGGGGATGCCGGGGCCCTTTCCGACCATCTTCTCCGAGGAACCGGGGATGGAGAGGCAGGAGCGGCGCGGAAGTTCACGGGAACGGGGGGACATGAGCGAGAACGCTACTCCCGGCGCCCAACCTGCGGCCAAGCCACGAGGGCGAAAACCCCGTGGTGGTCGCTCGGGTTGATGCCGGTGATCGGGTTCGGCCCGACGAGTTCACAGTGCAACACCTTGCCCGTGCCGTCCCCCGGGGCGGCCCCGGGCGCCGACGGGGCGTTGAGCGGGAAGTGGTCCCCCACGAGTACGTAGTCCACCCGCTTGGGGTGCAGGTGCAGCGCTGCAGCGAATGGATTCCCCGGGTCCCACGTGTGGCCCGGCCCACCGTCGCCCGCGACGGCCCAGGCGTCCTGGTAGTACGTGCTGCGGCCCTCCAGGCTCTGCAGCCCGGCCAGGAAGCGGATCTCGCTCGACTCGGGCGCAGCGTTGAGATCGCCGCCGAGGATCACCGGCAGGGGCGAGCCGGGATTGCGGTGCTCGCGTACGAAGGTGTCCACCTCGAGCACCTGACGCTCACGCCACACGCCATCGTGCTGGGCCGGGGTGAGGTGGGTGGAGAACACGTCGAGGCCATTGGTGCGGGCGTGGAGCACCAACCACATGCTCGGATAGCCGTCCTGCAGCAGTCGGGAGTGCTGGGCCTCGATCGGCCAACGGCTGAGCACGGCCACGCCCCAGAGCGCTCCGTCGGGCACACCGAGAACCTCCTCGGGGTACGGCGTGCCGGCGTAGGCCACATGCCACGCGGGCGGGCTGGCCCTCACCAGTTCGTCGGCCAGGATGTGGGCCGTCGATCGGCCGTCAGGTCCGCTGACTACTTCCTGCAGGCAGATGACGTCCGGTTGCAGCCGGAGCACCTGTGCAACGACTTCGGCGAGGCGTTGCGGCCACGGCCCCTCCACGTTCCAGGTGTTCAGCTGCAGGACACGCAGCGCGTCGTGGGCGGACACGGCGGGTACTGCTCAGCGGCTGACGAGCTTCAGGAGTTCCGGGGCCGCCGGGCACTCGGGCACGTCGAGGTCCGCTGTGCCGGGCCTCAAACCGTCCGGTCCGACGACGTGGCTGATCGTTCCGGCGGGAACGACCTCGTCATCGAGTTCCCAGGGATCGGCGCTGCGCTCGAGGCGGTTGAGGAGCGCGCTCCACAGGGGTCCCGGAAGCCTTCGCCCCTGGCCGACGACGGCCCAAACGGGGAGCTCGCTGCAGTAGGCAACGGCAGCGGCCGCACGCGATCCCGCCACGGCAAGGATCCCCCCGGGACCGGCGGCGGACGCCTCGAGCAGCACGAGGTCAGCAGCACCGACTGCCGCACCGAGCCCGGCGGGGGCCACGACCCCGGCATCGACGTCGGCCCGGCGGAGTCGCTGCACGAACCCCGACCCCTCACCGAGCATGTCCACGGCGAGCACGCAGACGTCGCCTCGGCGCAAGATGGCCTCGCCCACCAGATCCGGCCAGCCGAGCACACAGACGGTGGCGTCCTGCGGAATCGCGTCGTAGAGCAGTTCCGGGGTCGGATCCTCGTCGACCTGGCGCGCGAACAGACCGAGTTCCTGGCCCGGGTCCGTTGCGGTCAGGGTTCGTGCCGCCAGCGCCCAGAGGGCCCCTGAGGTGGGATGACGCTCGAGAATCCGCCTGCAGGACACCAGGAGTCCGGTTGGGTCACCACGCAGCCCACGGAGCGCCATCGCGGTCTCCCGAACGAGACTGCGCTGGTCCACCCCGGACGATCGCGCCACATATCTCAGCCGCTCAATCGGGTGCACTTGGGGGACACTATCGCCGCTGCGCTACCGTCTCAGCCGATGGCGACCGATCCCTCAGGCGACCTCGTGCTCACCCCGCTGCACGGAGACCCCCGCTCACTCAACGAGTGGCTCACCACCTTTCACTTCACGTCGGTGGTACTCGACCCGTACACGAACCAGTCGTCGTGGATCCTCCCGACGGCACGACGGATCCTCCATGCATTCCGTGGTGCAGCGGTCCGGGCGAACTTCCTGATGACCTGCGGCCCCGACGAGGCGCGCGAGTTCCTCGGGCCGCTCGCAGAAGAATTCCTCGTGTTCTGCGACCCAGACCGCGCGGCGGTCCGTTCGCTCGGCCTCTCGTCGCTGCCCGCCTTCGTCTTCGTCCGCGGTGACGGCAAGCTCGCTGCGGTCGCCGAGGGCTGGGACCCGGCTGCGTGGCGCAAGGTGGCGCGTGAGATCGCCACCACTACTGCGTGGTCGTATCCGACGATCCCCGAGACCGGCGACCCGTCGCCGTTCGAGGGCTCACCCGCCATCGGCTGACGCGCCGGGACAACGACAGCGCAGTCGCTTGCGAACACCCGGGGCTCAACCGTCCCGGGCACCGCGATACCGTTGCCTACATGACCGGGTCCGAGAGCGGGTTCATCGAAGTACTCGATCTCGGCAACGATTACGCCCTGACCCCGGAGGTCACAGAGATGCCCGAGTTCGAGTTCACCGAACTGCTCCCGCTCGCACACGACGACACGCCGTACCGTCTCGTCTCCACCGAGGGCGTCACCACCTTCGATACCCCCGAGGGCCGCTTCCTCCGGGTGGACGCCGAGGCGCTCACACGCATCACCGGGGAGGCGATGCGCGATATCGCGCACCTGCTGCGCCCCGGTCACCTGCAGCAGTTGCGCAACATCCTCGACGACCCCGAGGCGAGTGACAACGACCGATTCGTTGCGCTCGACCTGCTGAAGAACGCCTGCATCTCCGCAGGCGGTGTGCTCCCGATGTGCCAGGACACCGGTACCGCCATCGTGAAGGCCAAGAAGGGGCAGTTCGTGTTTACCGGTGGCGGCGACGAGTCGGCAATCGCCCGGGGCGTGTTCAACACCTACCAGACGAGCAACCTGCGCTACAGCCAGATGGCGCCGCTCGACATGTACGAGGAGAAGAACACCGGCAACAACCTTCCCGCCGAGATCAAGATCTCTGCGGTGGACGGCGACGCCTACAAGTTCCTCTTCATGGCCAAGGGTGGCGGCAGCGCCAACAAGAGCTACCTGTACCAGGAGACCAAGGCACTGCTGAACCCAAAGGCACTCGGCCCGTGGATCTTCGACAAGATCAAGACGCTCGGCACCGCGGCATGCCCGCCGTACCACCTTGCGATTGCCATCGGCGGCACGTCGGCCGAGTCTGCGCTCGAGACGGCCAAGCTCGCGAGTGCCCGCTACCTGGACTCGCTGCCCACGAAGGGTTCGGCACTCGGCAACGGCTTCCGCGATGTCGAGCTTGAGCGGGAGGTGCTGAAACTCGCGCAGCAGACCGGCATCGGCGCACAGTTCGGCGGCAAGTACTTCTGCCACGACGTGCGCATCATCCGACTCCCCCGCCACGGTGCATCGTGCCCAGTCGCCATCGCCGTGTCGTGTTCAGCAGATCGCCAAGCGCTCGGCAAGATCACCGCAGATGGCATCTTCCTCGAGCAGCTCGAGACGGACCCGGCCCGCTTCCTCCCGGAGACGACGCACGACGAGCTTGCCGACGCCGCCGTAGTACAGATCAACCTCAACAAGCCGATGAGCGAGATCCGCGCCGAGCTGTCGAAGTACCCGGTCAAGACCCGGGTGATGCTCACAGGCTCGCTCGTAGTTGCGCGCGACATCGCTCACGCCAAAATCAAGGAGCGGCTGGACTCCGGTCTCGGCATGCCGGACTACCTCGCCAACATGTGCGTGTACTACGCCGGTCCCGCGAAGACGCCCAAGGGCATGGCATCGGGTGCCTTCGGGCCCACAACCGCGGGCCGCATGGACAGTTACGTGGACGAGTTCCAGGCCGCGGGTGGCTCATTCGTCATGCTCGCCAAGGGCAACCGTTCCAAGCAGGTCACCGACGCGTGCAAGAAGCACGGTGGCTTCTACCTCGGCTCGATCGGCGGCCCCGCAGCACGCCTCGCACAGGACTGCATCACCAAGGTCGAGGTGCTCGAGTACCCCGAACTTGGCATGGAGGCCGTGTGGAAGATCGAGGTGAAGGACTTCCCTGCGTTCATCGTGGTGGACGACAAGGGCAACGACTTCTTCGACATGGTGAACAAGGCGCCCTCCGGTACCCCCATCACCCTCAAGTAGCCCCCCGAGAACTCGAGAGGGGCTAGGCGAAGCGGTGCGCGAGGGCCTCTCGGGTGGGCTCGAGGTCGTCGGTATAGGTGATGCCCATCCACGAACCCGTGGTGCGCACCACGTCAACCGAAGCCCGTACGGTCGCGACGAGATCATTGAGCACCTCGGGAAGGCGGCACTCATCTTCCTCGTCGTGCACCTTGCCGGGGATCCACGCTTCCCAGTCGGCACGCACGAGATCGAGCACGCTCGGGTCGAACCCGAACAGGTTCATGGACGCCGATGCATCGTCGGCCAGCACACCGTTTTCAGAATGCACCAGACCGTCGGCCTCGCGTGCAATCTTCAAGTTCTCCACGCAGCGCAGCAACTCACCGCTCGCACCCACCTCGCAGATGCCGCGGCTGACGGTGCCACGATCGGAGAGCGTGTCGCCGAGGCGGTACGCCACGAGGCACGCAGCGTTCGGGCGGCGCCGGTTCGTGAGCCAGTCCGCGAGCGCGGCGATCCCGTCGACGTCGTAGTAGTCGTCCGCGTTCGCGATGCCGAACGGCCGGTCCTCGAGCAGCGACGCAGCGCTGAGCAGCGCGTGCGCAGTGCCCCACGGCTTGTCCCGCCGCGGCAGCAGGTCGTCCTGGAACGCGAGCCGCAGCGGGATGGGGCTGCGCTGCTCGATGTGCGTACGGATCTCGTCAGCGATGGAGTGGCGAACGATGGCCACCACCTCCTCGAAGCCCGCTGCAGCAGCATCGGCGATGGTGAGGTCGATGATGGCCTCACCGTTCGGACCCACCGGAGCGAGTTGTTTGAGGCCACCGTAGCGACGGCCGATTCCTGCAGCGAGCAGGACGAACGAGGGACCCACCGTCATGCCACCCTTCGCCGGATCAGACCAGCGACTTCAGCACGGCGCGGGTACGGCCGGCCTCGTCAGGATTGGACGGGAACGCTGCAGCGGCGAAGTCGGTGACCCCTGCGGAGACGAGGTCCTTGATGCGGTCCGACACCTCCGCCTCGCTGCCGACGATGGCGAGCCCGCTGGCGTCCGCGACACCCTCTTTGTCCATCATCGCCCGGTAACTGGGCAACTGCGCGTAGATGGCGAACAGCTGGGCGGCCCGTGCCCGGGCAGCGTCTGCATCGTCGGTGACGCACACGGGGAACGAGGCCTCGACGCGGGGAGCAGGGCGTCCGGCGGCCTCGGCGGCCTCGCGCAGCGTGGGCACCGTGAACGAGCGGAGCGTTTCGGGCCCGACACACCACGTGGACGTACCGTCGGTGAGCGCACCGCACAGGCGCAGCATCTGGGCACCGAGCGCCGCTACGAGCACCGACGGCCGGGTGCCACCGATAACCGACGCCCCAGCATGCACCTTGTACGTCTCGCCATCGAACGCGACCGGCTTGCCGTCGAGCATCGGCATGAGCACGTTCAGGTACTCACGCATGTGGCGTACGGGCTTGTCGAACGAGATTCCCCACATGGACTCCACGACGATCTGGTGGCTCAACCCGATGCCGAGAGCAAGTCGGCCCCCGGTGGCGGCCTGCACCGTGAGCGCCTGCTGGGCGAGCATCATCGGGTGGCGCGGATAGGTGGGCACCACTGCCGTCCCAAGTTCGATACCGGGAACCTCGCGGCCGACGAGAGCGAGCACGGTGAGCGCGTCGAACCCGAAGATCTGGGACGACCAGAAGGTGTGGAAGCCGTCCTGGGCCGCAATCCGGGCCTCCTCGATCACGTCCTCGAGGGATCCGGTTCCGATGGCGTTACTGACGAGTCCGATGCGCATGGGCAGCACGGTATCCGGCCGGGCAGACCGGCGACTCACGCGAGCAGGACGAGTTCCAACCATCCGGCGTTGAAGTAGTCCACCTGACCGTCCGGCATGAGCAGCACCTTGGTGGGCGAGAGCGCCTCAACGAACTCGGTGTCGTGGCTCACCAGAACCATCGACCCCTTCCACTCCGTGAGGGCGTCCGCAACGGCCCGGCGCGAGCCGGGATCGAGGTTGTTGGTGGGCTCGTCGAGCAACAACAGGTTGTTCCGGCCGACCATCAGCATTGCGAGCGCGAGTTTGGTCTTCTCGCCACCGGACAGCGTGCCGGACTCCTGGAACACCTTCGGGCCGGAGAGCCCGAACATACCGAGCAGCCCACGGAGATACGTCTCGGTGACCTGCGGGCCCGAGGGGGCGTCTCTACGGATGTTGTCGAGCAGCGAAGCGTGAGGGTCGAGGTTGTCGTGCTCCTGCGCGTAATAGCCGCTGGACACCTGGTGGCCGAGGTGGAACGTGCCACTGTCGGGCTGGGTCTCGCCGGCGAGGATACGCAGAAGGCTCGTCTTGCCAGCCCCGTTGAGGCCGAGCACGAGGATGCGCTCACCCCGACCGAGGTCGAACGACACCTTCTCGAACACCTTGGGCCCGCCGTAGGACTTCGCGAGGCCCGACACGGTGAGCACAGTGGCGCCACAGGGCGGCGGATCGGGAAACTTCACGCGCATCGAGCGTGAGGCCTTGGGCCCGTCGGAGACACCCGAGGACTCGAGTCGCGTGATTCGCTTCTCGATGCTGTGCGCCATCGCGGCCTTCGTCGCCTTGGCGCCGAAACGGTCAACGATCCCCTGCAGACGGGCGATCTCCTTCGCCTGCGCAGCGGCCAACTTGGCAAGGCGCTCCTCGTCCTTGGCGCGGGCGGCGTGGTATTGGCTGTACGTGCCGCGGTACTCCACGATCTCGCCGAGCGCGTCCTCTCCGGCACGGTCCAGGTGGATGACGCGGGTGATTGCCTCGTCGAGGAGGTCGAGGTCGTGGGAGATGACGAGAAGCGCTCCCCGGTACGACCGCAGGAACCCCATCAACCAGTTCTTCGCGTCCACGTCGAGGTGGTTCGTTGGCTCGTCGAGCAGCAACACGTCGGAACCGGCGAACAGGATCCGGGACAGCTCCACCCTGCGGCGCTCGCCACCGGACAGGTCCTTCACCGCGAGGTCTAGACGGTCCGCCTTCAGGCCGAGACCCGCCGCTATCGAACGCGCCTCACTGTCGGCCGCGTACCCGCCCTTGGTGGCGAACTCCTCTTCGGCCTTGGCGAAGCGCCGGACGTTGCGGTCGTTCGGGTCCTCCTCCATCGCGATCCGAAGCTTCTCGATACGCACGAGGTCATCGTCGACACCGCGTCCCGACAGGATGTGGGTGACAGCGGTGCGGCCGTCCATCGCACCGGCGGTGCGGGGGTCCTGCGGCAGGTAGCCGAAGCCGCCCTTCTTCATGATGTTGCCGGCGGCAGGCTCCAGTTCGCCGCCGAGCGTGCGGAACAGGCTCGTCTTGCCCGCTCCGTTGCGACCGACCAGACCCACCTTGTCCCGGGGCATGATCGTGAACGACGCGCCCTCGAGCACGACTCGACCACCCACCTCCACCGAAAGACCCGATACCTGTAGCAAGGTATTCGAGGCTACGGCACCGAAAGGTCAGCGATCGCGCAGGGCGTCGCGAATCTCAGTGAGCAGCCCCACCTCGGCCGAAACGGTGGGCTCCGGGGTTGGCTCCTCCTTCGGTCGCCTCAGCCGGTTGTAGGTGCGGACGCACAGGAACAGCACCAAACCCACCAGAACCAGGTTGATCACCTGCGTGAGGACAGCACCGAACGAGATGATCGACTCGTTCTCCTGCCCCCTGCGCATCGTGATGGTGAGGAAACTGTCGAGGTTCGGCTTGCCGACGATCGCCCCGATCAACGGGTTCACCACGGCCTCCATGAAACGGTCGATCACGGCCTTGACGGCTGCGCCGAGCACGACTGCGACCGCGAGGTCGATGACGTTGCCCGTGGCGATGAAATCGCGGAACTCCTTGATGAATCTCTTCATCGGCTCAGTAGAGCACGCCCGATGATTCGCCGTGAGGGACCCCCGTACCTGTTCAGCGTGTCACGGTGATGTCGTCGAACCGGTCGACATTGCGGAGCGCCGGGAACCTCACCCACCAGAACCCAACGATCGCGAGGGTTGCGAAGCCGCCGCCGACGACTGCCCAAGACGCCCCGAACGCCTGACCGGCCATACCGCTCTCCCAGGCTCCGAGCTCGTTCGAGCCACCGATGAACAGGTTCTCCACCGCGAGCACCCGGCCCCGCATGTCGTCCGGCGTTGCCAGAGGCACGATCGTCCCGCGAATGAACACGCTGACCATGTCCGCCCCCATGAGTACCACCATCGCGACGAACGCAACCCAGTACTGACGCGTAGCGCCGAGCAGGATGGTGCCGAGACCGAAGACGGCAACAGCAACGAGCAGTTTGCGTCCGAGGTACCGGCTGAGCGGTTTCCACGCGAGCATGACCGCCACCGCGGCAGCCCCGATGCCGCCGGCTGCGCGCAGGAAGCCGAGGCCGATGGCCCCCACCCCAAGCCGCTTCTCGGCAATCGCCGGCAGCAGCGCAACCGCTCCGCCGAACAGCACGGCAAACAGGTCAAGAGCGATCGCCCCAAGCAGCAGCGGGGTTTGGCGCACGAAACGGAACCCGGCGACGGCCGCCTGGAACGTGGGGCGATCCTTGCGGATCTCCTGCGGGCGGCGGAAGCGCACAAACGAGTAGCAGGTGGCCGCACCGGTGCACATCACAGCCGCGCCGACGAAGGGCCAGGTCGGTCCGATTGCGTAGAAGATGCCGCCGACCACCGGGCCGATGATGGACGCCGCCTGCCACGCGGTGGACGAGAGGGCTGCCACCCTCGGCAGGGAGCCATCCGGGGCCACGTTCACGGGCATCGCACGGGTTGCGGGTACGGCGAACGCCCTGCAGGTGCCGAACCCTGCGGCGAGGATGTAGATCGGCCAGATCGCCGTGGGACTGCTGTGCGCATAGAGCGCGATGACGATTGAGCACACTGCCTCAAGCATGAACGCCACCGCCGCGACACGACGCCGGTCGAAGCGGTCGGAAACGCTTCCAGTCATCGTGACGAAGACGAGAGCAGGCGCAAACTCCGCGAGACCGAGCCAGCCGAGGTCGAACTCACGGCCGCTGATGTCGTAGACGAGCTTTCCCAGCGCGGTGAACTGTGCGATCACGGCACCGGAGTGCAGGAACGACCCGGAGAGCACCAGCCGGACGTGGCGGTCCCGCATCACCGAACCCGCGGACGGGGAGGCAACAGCCGGCGCGTCCATGAGAAAAGGAGCCTACTGTGCGGGTGCGGGGACACTGGGGGAACAGCTGCACTGGCTCGATGCAACCGCTGTGGCCGAGCTAGTCCGGCGGGGTGACCTCGCACCGGCAGAGCCGACGATTGCCGCCGCAGAGTGCATCGAGCAACTGGACACCGAACTGAACGCCGCGAGCCTGCGGTGGTTCGACCGGGCAATCGCCCGGGCACGCAACGGCTCGGCGCCCGATGGCCTTCCCGTCGGGGTGCAACTCGTCGCTGCCTACGGGCGTGAGGATGTGTTAATCAGGGTGGCGAGTCAACTGGAACTCGCCGCGCCCTGGTCCCACCGCCGGCCGTATTGATACTCAGCCGTAGCCGCCGGGTCGTTTCGGCATACTTTTTTCATGTATCTCCCCTCAGCCTTCGCGATGACCGGTGACGACGCCCGCGCCTGCGTCACGAGGACTGGGGTTGCGCACCTGATCACACACGACCCGAACCTCGGTCTCGAGGCGACAGTCCTCCCACTCCTGCTTCGCGGTAACGCTCTCGTGGGTCACGTCGCCCGATGAAACCCCATCTGGCAGCGAACAGGCCGGGCACTCGCAATCTTCACACCGCTCGACGGATACGTCTCACCCTCGTGGTGCCCATCAAAGCAGCAACACGGCAAGGTCGTGCCCACGTGGAACTACGTGACCGTGCACTGCCACGGCATGATGCAGGCGCATCACGACGCCGACTGGATCCGTCAGGTGGTGGGTGAACTGACCGACACCCACGAGCAGCGCATCGCCTCGGACTGGAAGGTGAGTGATGCACCCGCCGAATTCATCGAGGGTCAACTCAAGGCGATCGTGGGCATCGAGATCATCATCGACCGGATCGAGGGCAAGGCGAAGCTCAGCCAGAACCGAGCCGCTCAGGACGTTGACGGGGTCATTGCATCCGCGCCACCGGCTCTCGCCAACGCCGTACGCACTGCTGCTGGCCGATAGCCCAGAGCGGGGCGTAAATTGCCCGCTCCGCCTCGGCAGATTTCCCGCCGGAAATTGCGTGTCGCTCTAGTGCGCGGTCCAGCCGCCATCCACCACGAGCATGTGGCCCGTCATGAATCCGCCCGCGTCGCTGGCAAGGAGCAGCAACGGGCCGTCGAGTTCCTGGGGCTCACCCATCCGGGGAATCGGTGAGTTCTGCTTGATGTATCGCTGGGAGGCCTCGTCGTCCTCCATCGGTGCGGTCATCTCCGACGGGAACCATCCCGGGCAGATCGCATTCACGCGGATGCCCTTGCGCCCCCACTGGAGCGCAAGCTCGCGGGTCATGTTCACCACAGCGCCCTTGCTCGCGCAGTAGTTCGCCTGCTTCACCGGGGTGCCCCCCACGAGGCCGAGCATCGACGCGATGTTGATCACACTCCCGCCACCGCCCGCCAGCATGTGGGGTCCGACCAGCTTGCAGAGATGCCACACGGCCGTGACGTTGACCTCCATCGCCTCTCGGAAGAAGTCGATGTCCTCGCCCTCGATCCCGACCACCCGGGTGATGCCTGCGTTGTTCACGAGGATATCCACCCTCCCGAACCGCGCAATCGCCTCGTCGACGAGGTTGACGCGCTGCGCCTCGACGGCAAGGTCGCACGCGACGGCCAACGAACCCGGCAGTTCGGTCACGAGCGCGTCGAGGCGCTCCTTTCGGCGGGCCGCCACGACAACGCTGGCCCCGGCAGCGTGCAGCACACGAGCAAACCGCTCGCCCAACCCGGACGATGCGCCCGTCACGATGGCTACCTTCCCGTCGAGGCGGAACAGCGAGAACGGGTCAACGGCAACGTCGGTGGTCATGGCCGCGAGGCTAGGTGTGGTGGCGTGCGAAGATACAGCCATGACCCCCAAGACCATCCTCCTCGTTCACGGCGCTTGGCATGGCGCATGGTGCTGGGCCTCGCTCCAGGCGGAACTCGACCGGCGCGGCGTGCCTTCTCTCGCCATCGACCTCCCCGGTCACGGAGTGTCCCCGCTGCCGTTCTCGGACCTGCACGGCGACGCACAATACGTGGCCGATGCCCTGAGCCGCATCGAGGGCCCGGTGGTGCTCGTGGGCCACAGCTATGGCGGCGCCGTTATCACCGAGGCCGCTACGCGCCACCCGGGCAACGTGAACCACCTCGTCTATCTCACTGCACTTGTTCTCGACGAGGGCGAGGCCGTCGTGCCGTTTGTTCAGAGCCTGCCAGCTATCGAGAGTCCTCTCGGTGCGGCCATCCGGCCGAGCGAGGACGGCGCCTTTTCCACCATCGACCCGGCGTACTCCGAGGTGTCCTTCTACGGCGAGTGCCCGAAGGGCACCACCGAGGCGGCCAACCCGCGCCTGTGTCCGCAGCCCTTCGCCACGTTCTTCCAACCCGTCACCGGGGCACCGTGGAAAACCATCCCTTCTACCTATGTCGAGTGCACGCTCGACGGGGCCATCCCGATCGAGCACCAGAGGGCGATGTCCGTCCGCTGCCAGAACGTCGTCACGCTCGAGACCGACCACTCACCCTTCGCGTCCAAGCCGGCAGAGACCGCCGACATCCTCGAACGCCTCGCGAGGAACTGACCCCACATCATGAAGATCCGCATTGGTTATGGCCTCGGTGTCCGCACCGGCCTCAACGACGAGTCTTTCGGCACCGTGGTGGATGCGCTCGAGCGCCTGCACTTCGACTCGCTCTGGCTCTCTGAACGCATCGGCGGTGCTGCACCGGACCCACTCGTGGCGATGTCTTACGCAGCAGGTCGCACGAAGAAACTCAAGGTCGGCATGAGCGTGATGGTCCTGCCGGGGCGCAACCCCGTCATCCTCGCGAAGGAACTTGCCACCCTCGATCGAATGTCGGGTGGGCGTCTGCTCCCGGCATTCGGGCTCGGGGTTGCCGACGGCCACGAGCAGCAGGCGTTCGGGGTGGAGCGCACCGAGCGCGCAGCGATCTTCGACGAGGCCCTCACCGTGATGCGGGCGTGCTGGACCCAGGAACGTGTCAACCACTCCGGACGCTTCTTTCACTACGAGGACCTGCGTGTCGAGCCCAAGCCGAGACAGAGCCCGCCGGATGTCTGGCTCGGCGGGATCGCCCCCTCCGAGCTCAAGCGTGTCGGCCGGCTCGCAGACGGCTGGCTCCCGTCGTTCGTCACGCCGGCGGACGTCGAGAAGGCACGGTCCGTCATCGAGGAGGTTGCCCGTCAGCACGACCGTGAGATCGAGGACGAGCACTACGGCGTGCTCATCCCCTATGCGAACGGCGACGTCCCGCCGGCCGTGCTCGAGAACCTGCGCACGCGTCGACCCGATCTCGCCGACATCAACGAGCTCATCCCGTCCAACTGGGAACAGCTCGGGGCACTGGTACGGCGCTTCGTGGACGTCGGTACCTCGAAGTTCGTGATCCTCCCACTCAACGAGCCGGGATCCGCCGAGGCGTGGGTGTCGCACCTCGAGGAGGCGGCAACCACCGTCATCCCCTGGCAGACCTGATCCTGCCGCGCAGGCCGACTACTTCTTCTGCTTCGCCATGTACGAGCGGAACATCTGGAGGTCGGGATCGATCGTTCGATTGCGCTTCAGCTCGCTGAAGTTCTCGTAACGAGTCAGCCACGCCACGCTCTTCCAGAGATTGACCGCATCGTCGTCGTTCGCCGGCATGTTTGAGATCACCGGACCGAAGATGGCCGGGCCGGAGCCGCCGTCGAGCCGGATGGTGGGGACACCGAACGAGCTGGAGTTGTTCACGAGATCATGGTGCTCGGTGAGCACGGTCTCCCACGTGGCCGGGTCCGCAAGTGCACGATCGAGATACGCGGTGTCGATCCCGGCGTCGCTGAGCGCCCCCTTGATGGTGGTCTCCTGCTGCAGGTCCTGCTCAAGCTCGAAGTACCGGTGCCCGAGGGTCTCGTAATACTTGCT